>Ga0182015_10004278_pt1 | contig 15456 bp, 15 predicted proteins | sample 712P3MmetaG_FD_120478 | JGI IMG/M metagenome (GOLD analysis project Ga0182015, IMG submission 120478) | Permafrost microbial communities from Stordalen Mire, Sweden - 712P3M metaG | ecosystem: Environmental > Terrestrial > Soil > Wetlands > Permafrost | place: Sweden: Stordalen | collected... | reverse complement strand
CGAGAAAGTAAGTGAGGAGTCGGTGAGATACACATTTCGCGACGCCAACGGCCGCACGATCACGGGCGTTTCCGACAGCTTCGGCATTGTGCTGCGCGACGGGCACGGCAAAACCTGGCGCGGGTTCATCGAGTAGTTCCGTTCTAGTTGGGATGCATCGCTTTTAGCTCCAGTTCATCAATTTTAATGCAGTTCATCAATCGCGTATCATAGTGATTCACGCAGGGTGATTCGCGGCGATGGCGTTTCAAAAACCGGTCACTTACCAGGACGCGGGAGTCAGCATTGATGAAGCCGACCGCGCGGTATCACTCATTCGCAAGCATGCGCGCGGCACGTTCACGCGCGGCGTACTGACGGACATCGGCAGCTTCGGCGGCGGCTATTTGTTGTCGGGCTGGAAGAATCCGGTGCTGGTGAGTTCGGCCGATGGCGTGGGGACCAAGGTGAAGATCGCGTTTCTCACCGGGCGGCACGACACCATCGGCGAGGACCTGGTGAATCATTGCGTCAACGATATCGCCGTGCAAGGGGCGGTTCCGTTGTTTTTCCTCGACTATTTCGCGGTGGGCAAGCTGGACGCAAACGTCGCGGGGCAGGTAATCGAAGGCGTGGCGCGAGGCTGCCGTAACAATGGATGCGCGCTGATCGGCGGCGAGACGGCCGAAATGCCGGGCCTGTACCAAAAGGGTGAATACGATCTGGCGGGATTCATTGTAGGCGGCGTGGAGCGCAGGCGAATGCTGACCGGCGCCGGGATTCGGCCGGGTGACGTGCTACTGGGCTTGCCATCCAACGGGCTGCACACCAATGGCTACTCGCTGGCGCGCAAACTGCTGTTTGAGATCGCGCGGCGGCCGCTCACCAGGGCATTGGCGGACGAGCTGTTGAAAGTGCACCGCAGTTACTTGAGGCCAATCCGCGCATTGATGGACGCGCGATTGCTGAAGGGCGCGGCTCACATTACCGGCGGGGGAATCACGGACAACACGCCACGGATTCTGCCGGAGGGCATGGCGGCGCGCGTGGATGTTTCGAGCTGGACGGTTCCGCCGTTTTTCGAGGAGCTGCGCGCGATCGGCAAACTCGATCTGGCCGACTACCGGCGAACCTTCAACCTGGGCATCGGGATGATTCTGGTGCTGGCCAAGCGGAATCTCGGCAAGGCTGAGGCGATCTTGAGCAGCCTGGGCGAAGCGTGCTTCCAGATGGGTGACGTGGTGGAGTCGCGCGGGCCACGCGTTGTTTACAGCGGCGGTGGCGGTGAGGTGGGTGATAGTTGAAGCGGCTGGGCATCCTGCTTTCCGGGCGCGGCTCGAATTTTGAAGCGATCGCGGACAACGTGCAGCGCGGGCGCCTGACCGCGGAGATCGCGGTGGTGATTTCGAACCGCCAAGAGGCACGGGGCATCGTGGCCGCGCGGGCGCGAGGATTGCCCGCCGTAGTGTTGCCTTCTCAGGGAATCGCGCGCGAAGAGTACGATCGGCGCCTGGTGGCCGAACTCGAATGGCACCGCGTGGATTTGGTCTGTCTGGCCGGCTTCATGCGGCTACTCTCGGCCGACTTTTGCCGGGCCTTCCCGTTGCGAGTGCTGAACATTCATCCATCGCTGTTACCGGCCTTTCCAGGACTGAATGCGCAGAGGCAGGCACTCGAACACGGCGCGAAAATCAGCGGATGCACCGTGCATTTCGTGGACGAGCAGTTGGATGCGGGTCCGATTATTTTGCAGGCGGCCGTGCCGGTGCTGGATGATGACACCGAAGAGACGCTGGCGGCTCGGATTCTGATTGAGGAGCACCGCATTTACAGCGAGGCAATTGCTCTCGTCTTGTCCGAGCGCTGGAGGATCGAAGGCCGGCGCGTGATCGCAAAGTGAAAAGACTCGTTCGCACCCTTCTTCCGACATTTCACTACCTGATGCAGACCGAAGTGCATGTATTTGCCTTCTCGGTATCGGCGGGCTTGCTGTTATCTTTCTTTCCGTTCCTCACGTTGATGCTGTCGATCTGCCGGTATGTTCTCAAGTGGCCGGCCGGAGTGGGCGCGGTCTATTTCGCTTTGAACGACTATTTTCCGGATACCATGGGCCAATTCATCCGGCGCAACTTCGAAGTAACCGTGGCATCGCGCGGGCCGGTGCAAGTGGTTTCATTGATCCTGCTGTTCTTTACGGCCAGCGGCATCTTTGAGCCCTTGGAAGTGGCTTTGAACCGCATCTGGAATTGTCCAAAGAACCGGAATTACTTCAAAAACCAGCTTGTCAGCTTGGGCCTGATCTTTGCCTGCGGGGCGCTGATGCTGGTTTCAACCACGCTGACCGCGTTGAACAAGGAGTTTCTCGCCGGAATTTCGATCAGGCAGACGGCGCCGGTGGCGAATATTCTGGGCCTGGTGCTGTTCAGAATCGCTGCCGTTCCGATGTCGATGCTGGTGCTGTTCCTGATTTACTGGCTGCTGCCGAACTGCAAGATCCAGCCCGCGCGGATGGTACCCGCGGCGATCGTGGTGGGATTGTTGCTGGAGCTGCTGAAGTATGTGAATTTATGGACGTGGCCGTATCTGAGGGCCAAGCTGCAGTCCGAGTACGGGCCCTTTTATTACACGGTGACAATCATCCTGTGGGGTTTCCTGGCGGCGCTAGTGGTTCTCGCGGGAGCGGAATGGACGGCGCGGAGATCGCAGATGACCAGCGACTAAGGCGACAGCGGCGCGCGGTCAGCAACCGAGGGATTCAACCTATCCCGAAAAAGGACTAAGTTCCTATTGCGGCACCCGTATCAAGATCTCACACTAGATCTTCACCCTTATGCTACCTACATCTGTGCTGACTGAATCCACCTCGGAAGAAGTTGAAAAACAAGGAGAACGCGATGCTACGAGCCTGGAACTTCTTTCCCGGGCGCTGAGCGGGGCGGCTGGCGCGGACGCGAAATCGCAAGGCAACAAGGCCGCATTTGCCCCGCCGGTTCCAGAGACGCTGGAGGACACCGGGCTTTCCCCATCCCTGGTGCAACAGCTCATCCTGAAGAAAATGTACTCCAAGGGCGACATGCTGGGCCGCGACCTGTCGGAGGCCCTGGGGCTCAAGTTCAGCCTGATCGAGGGGATCATCGATTTTTTCAAGCAGCAGCACTTTATTGAGGCCAAGCGATCGCTCGGCATGGGCAACAGCACTGTGTCGTTCGCGCTGACAGAGACCGGCCGGAACCAGGCGCGCGAGTATATGGAGGGCAACCAGTACATGGGGCTGGCGCCCGTTCCGCTACACCAATATAAGAATGTTGTCAGGCAACAGCGGCGTGCGGAAGGCTGGCTTACGCCTGAGGCCTTGCGACAAGCTTACAGCCGGATGGTGATGACGCCGCGCATTCTGGCTCAGATCGGACCTGCGGTCAGCTCCGGAAATTCGTTCCTGATCTATGGCCAGCCGGGAAATGGAAAGACCTTCCTGGCCGAAGCGCTGATGAACATCGACGACTCGTGCGTGTACGTTCCCCATGCGCTGGATTGCCAAGGCACCATCGTTCAAGTTTTCGACCCGCTCTATCATCAGCCGGTGCAGGATACCGAAGAGGTTTCGGTCTTTGCGTCCGGGCCGCAGTATGACAGGCGCTGGATCAAGTGCCGGCGTCCCTTCATCGTGACCGGAGGCGAACTGGTGCTGGACATGCTGGATCTCAGCTACAACGCCACGTCGAAGGTTTACGACGCGCCCTACCAGTTGAAGGCCAATAACGGGATCTATCTTATCGACGACTTCGGCCGGCAGCAGTGCACTCCCGCCGAGATACTGAACCGCTGGATTGTTCCCATGGAACGGCGCGTGGATTATCTGAAATTCATGAGCGGCGGCAAGATCACGGTGCCCTTCGAAGCCTTTCTGATCTTTTCGACCAATCAGAACCCGGAACAATTGGGTGACGAAGCGTTCTTGCGCCGGATTCAATACAAGATGTTGCTTCGCAGCCCGGACGAGCACGAGTTCACGACCATCTTCCAACGATTCTGCGAATCTAAGAACCTGAGGTTCCAGGACGGCTTGATCGGGCGGTTCATCGATAAGCACTATCGGAAAGTCGGGCGGGCGTTCCGGCGATGCCATCCTCGGGATGTGCTGTCGCATGCCATCGACCTGATTCACTTCGAGAAACTGCCGTTCGAGCTGACGGACGGTCTGATGGACCGGGCGTTCGAGAGCTGCTTCCTGGAAGAGACTGGCGACTAGTCCCCCAAGGTCCGAAGATATTCCAGGTCGACGTTTCCCCCAGAGAGCATTACGCCAATTCGCCGGATATCGGACGGAAGCTTGTGATGGAGCGCTGCCGCGGCGGAAGCGGCGCCGCTCGGCTCGACCAGGATCTTCATCCGCGTAAGCAGAAATTGCATCGCGGCGCGGATTTCAGAATCACTCACCAGCACAATGTCCTCGACGTGCTTCTGAATGAGCGGAAAAGTGAGCGCGCCCGGCTTGGTTGCGCGCAGACCATCGGCGATGGTGTCAGGCAGCGGGATTTCGACGCGCGAGCCCGCGCGTAACGAGAGCAGCGTGTCGTTGCCCTGTTCCGGTTCAACGCCGAAGACGCGAATGCCGGCGCGAATCGCATGCGCGGCGATGGAACTGCCGGAGATCAAGCCGCCGCCGCCGATCGGGACCACCAGCGCATCGAGATCGGGCGCTTCCGCGAGCAATTCCAGAGCGGCCGTGCCCTGGCCTGCAATGGTCCAGGCGTGATCGTAGGGAGGGACAATGGTTGCGCCGGTCTCTCGCCCGATCTGCTGTGCGATGGCTTCGCGATCTTCGGCAGCGCGATCGTATGTAACAATTCGAGCACCGTGGGCGCGGGTGGCCGCGAGCTTCAAAGCGGGCGCGTCGGCCGGCATGACAATGATAGCGGGAATCCCGAGCGATTCAGCCGCGATAGCCACAGCCTGTCCGTGATTGCCCGATGAATACGTGACCACGCCGCGCGGCAACGCGTCTTGGGGGATCGACCAGATGAAGTTGGCCGCGCCTCGGATCTTGAACGCGCCTCCGCGCTGGAAGTTTTCGCATTTGAAAAAGACGCTGGCGCCGGAGAGCGCATCGAAAGTACGTGAAGTGAAGACGGGTGTGCGGCGCACGATGTGGCGCGTGCGCTCGGCGGCTGCCTGTATATCGGCAAGGTGGATTTCGGCCATGCCCTCGGCCTAGTAGCCCGCCTGTTTGTCCACGATGAATTCCAGCGGCTGCCCGTTGCGGAAACGCTCGAAATTTTCGATGAATTGGTTCACGGCCAGCTCCATCCAGCCGGTGGTGTGGTCGGCACAGTGCGGCGAGAGCAACACGTTCTCCATGCGATAGAAGGGATGCTCGGAAGGCAGCGGCTCTGTTTCAAAGACGTCGAGCGCGGCTCCGCGGATGATGGCTTGGTTGAGCGCTGAAATAAGGGCGGATTCGACGACCACGGCACCACGGCCGACGTTGATGAATACGGCGGAGCTCTTCATGAAGTGGAATTCGTTCCCGCCTATCATGCCCTGTGTTTCGGGTGTGAGTGGCGCGGCGGCCACCACATAATCGGATAAGCTCAGCATTTCGGTCAGTTGCTCGCGTGTGAACGAGCGCTCCAGCACCGGGTCATTTTCCGGCGAGGGAGTGCGCCTACGAAGAGCCAACACTTTCATGCCGAGGGCGTGGGCCAGGCGTGCTGCCTCCTTGCCGATGCCGCCGTAACCAATCACGCCCAGGGTCTGATCGCGAAGGAAGGCGACGTCAAACTGCTCCCACCGCGCGGCCTCCTGCTGGCGAATCAAGCGCCGCAGATCTTTTGCGAAGTAGAACATTCCTGCGATGGCGAACTCGGCCAGCGCGGGACCAAAAACGCCCCGGCCGTTGGTGAGCGGAACGGGGCTCTCGATCAGCTCGGGTGACAGGACTTTCTCCACGCCGGCCGATAAAGCATGGATCCATTTCACACGCTGCGCGAGCGGCAGGATCGCTCGCAACGCGGAGCCATCGTGGAAGCCGTTGAGGATCACGTCGGCATCGGGAGCCTGCTGTTTCAAGAAATCGAGATCGTTCCCAGTATGCACGGTCACCGGCTGCGGGAGGCGGTCCAGGAAACGCAGGAACGGATAGTGTGGGCTCGATATGACGAGAAGCGTGATGGGGTCCATGAAACCAGGAAGATAACACAAGCGAAGCCGGAGGCTGATTCAATCATTGCTAATATCGTGGCGTGGCGCTTACCGAACAGTTACGGGATTTGCCCTCCGTGGATCAAGTTCTTGCCGCACTGGATCACTTGGAAGGGCGTTTCCCTCGGCGGCTGATGGTGGAAGAAGTGCGCCGCGTTTTGGAAAAGACGCGCAAGGAAATTCGCGCCGGCCGTCACGCGAGCTCGGGCGCGATCGAAAAGCTGGTGGAACGCAACCTGGCGAGGCTGGAAGAGCCCTCGCTGCGGCGCGTGATCAATGCGACAGGCGTGGTCCTGCACACCAATCTGGGGCGCGCGCCACTGGCGCCGTTCGAGCCGCTCGTGGGCTACTCGAACCTGGAATACGATCTTGCCGCGGGCCGGCGGGGCAAGCGGGATGTGCACGCATCGAATTTGATCGAGCGGCTGACGGGTGCGCCGGGGATCGCGGTGAACAACAACGCGGCCGCGATTTACCTGGCGTTGAACGAGCTGGCGGCCGGGTTCGAAGTGGTGGTGTCGCGAGGCGAGCTGATCGAAATCGGCGACGGATTCCGCATCCCGGAGATCATGCAACGCTCGGGCGCGGTGCTGCGCGAAGTGGGAACGACGAATCGGACCCACATTGATGATTATCGCGAGGCGATCAATGAACGAACCCGGCTGCTGTTGCGCGTTCATCCGAGCAATTTTCGTATCGAGGGATTTACGGCGAGACCGGAGTTGCGTGAGCTGGTTGCGCTGGCCAAGGACCGCGGTGTTCCTCTCTATGAAGACCTGGGCAGTGGCTGTGTAGCGGATTTACGCGCGTTCGGAGTGGAAGAGCCGCTGGTCGCGGACAGTATTCACGCGGGCGTCAACCTGGTGTCATTCAGCGGGGACAAATTGCTGGGCGGGCCCCAGGCGGGGATCCTGGCGGGCGATCGGGAGTTAATCGCACGGCTGCGGCGCAATCCGATGTTTCGCGCGCTGCGGCTCGACAAAGTGATTTATCAGGCGCTCGAGACCACGCTGCGACATCTGGTGCTGGAACGCTGGGATCAAATTCCGGCGCTACGCATGATTTCGCAATCGAGCGAGGAGCTGCGCGGGCGGGCGGAGCGCTTGTGTGGGAGCTTGGACGGCCTGCGGGCTACGGTGATCGAAGGAAGTTCCGTGATCGGCGGAGGGTCGACGCCTGGGCAGCCGCTCCAAAGCTGGCTGATCGCGATTGATTGCGCGGATGTGGTGGAGGCGGAGCGGCGCTGCCGGTTGAGCGATCCGCCGGTGGTGGCGCGGATCGAAGATGGACGCTTGTTGTTTGATCTGCGGACGGTCTTCGCCGATGAAGAAGACGAATTGGCGCGCGTGATCCGGGCCGCCTGCGCCTAGAGCCGCGACAGCAACATGGCGAGCAGCGCCGTCCGATCCGCGATGCGGTCCAGAAGAATGCTTTCGTTGGCCGCGTGCGCGCCTTCCCCGACACCACCCAATCCGTCCAGCGTGGGAATGCCAAGTGCAGCGGTAAAGTTGCCGTCCGAGCCCCCGCCTGTCGCCGATTCCTGGAGTGTGATGCCGAGCTCTTTCGCGCAGGCGCGCGCCGTTTTGAATAGCTGGCGAATGGCCGGCGTCCGCTCCATGGGCGGGCGGTTGAGTCCGCCGTCCACGTGGATCGAGCAGCGCTTATCGAACGGGCGTAGCGAGCGGAATTTCTTGTCCAGCGCGGCGGCGTCCTTGGCATGCGCAATGCGGATGTCGACTTCAGCGCGCGCTTCCGCGGCGACCACATTGGTGCGCGTGCCGCCGGAAATTACACCCGGATTCACCGTGATGCCCTGCTTCAAGTTGGTAAACCCGGCGATTTTCGGAATCTGCCGCGCCAACTCAACCACCGCGCTGGCACCGGCTGCATAATCGATCCCGGCGTGTGCTGCCCTTCCCTTCACCGTGACGGTGTAGTCGCCGACGCCTTTGCGCGCGGTCTTTAGTTTGCCCTGGAGTCCGGTTCCCGGTTCAAGCAACAGCACAACAGCGCTTTGCCGTGCAGCCTCTTCGGTGAATTGCCGCGAGGTCTCGCTGCCCACTTCCTCGTCCGAATTCACCTGAAACACAATGCTACGGCGCACCGGCACCTCCAGCGTCCGGAGCGTGCGCACGGCGTAAAGAAAGAAGCCGATGCCGGATTTCATGTCGAGCACGCCGGGCCCCCATAAACGCCCTCTTTCCTCACGAAGCGGCATTTGCGCGAGTGTTCCGAGCGGCCAAACGGTGTCGGAATGCGCCAGCACGAGGATTTTTCCGGCGTCCGATTTCGCGCCCGGGAATTTGAACTCGCAGCGGAGGTGGTGTCCAAAGCGGCCACCCGGCAAAGTCTTCACACTGGCGGCGCCATCAATGCGGCTGGCAAGAAGGTTCACGAAGCGGTTCACGGCCTGCGGCTGATCGCTCGGAGACTCGCACCTTACCAACTCGCTAATCAATGCGACGATGGCGGACTGCTTCGCTTCCGTAAAAGCAAGGAACGGATGCACTGCCTGTTATAATAACCACTTCGCATGCCCCTTCTGGATATCCAGCAGATTCGTGACATTTTGCCGCATCGCTATCCGATGCTGCTGGTGGACGCTATCCTCGAGCTGGAAGAGGAGCGCATCGTCGGAATCAAGAACGTGACGGTGAATGAACCCTTCTTTGTGGGGCACTTTCCGGAGTTTCCGGTGATGCCGGGCGTGCTGGTGGTGGAAGCGATGGCGCAAGTGGCCGGCGTACTGGTGCTGAAGTCGGTGCCGGATCGCAAGAACAAGCTGGTGCTGCTCGCATCCATCGAGCAAGCCAAATTTCGCCGTCCGGTGCGTCCGGGCGATCAGCTTCGAATCGAGATGAAGGTCGCCAAGCGTAAGGCGAGCATTGCGAAGATGCACGGGACAGCCACCGTGGACGGAGTGGTCGTCGCCGAAGCGGAGCTGATGTGCGTGCTGCAGGATCGCGAGGTGTCGGTCCCTTAAGCGCGCATGGCGATTCATCCTTCCGCACTCGTCGATCCACAAGCTCGTATCTCCGCAAGCGCTGAAATCGGGCCGTATTGCATCATCGGCGGCGATGTTGAGATCGGAGCGCGCACCCATCTGATGGCGCATGTGTACGTGGAAGGCGTCACGCACATCGGTGAAGACAACATCTTCTATCCGTATTCCACCGTCGGAGTGGCGTCGCAGGATTTGAAATATAAGGGCGAGCACGCGGAGACGCGCATCGGAAGCCGGAACAAAATCCGCGAGTTTGTCAGCATCCACCGCGGGACCCAAGGCGGCGGATTAGTCACCGAAATCGGCGACGACAATTTGGTGATGGCCTACGCGCACGTGGCGCACGATGTGCGGGTCGGAGACCACACGCAGCTCGGAAACGCGGTCACATTCGCGGGGCACGTTGTAGTGGAAGACTGGGCGGTGATCGAGGCGTTCAGCGGCGTGCATCAGTTTTGCCGGATCGGGAAGCACGCGTTCGTGGGCGGCTACAGCGTGGTGACCAAGGACGTGCTGCCTTTCTCGATGACCGTGAGTCCACGGGAATCCAAAGTGTTTGGCGAGAATAAAGTCGGGCTGGAACGGCGCGGCTTCACCAAGGAGGCGATTGAAAGCCTGCACAAAGCTTTCCGGCTGCTGACCAAGTCCGGGCTCAACACGACACAAGCGGTGGAGCGAATTCGCGCGGAGGTACTCGACTGCCCGGAGGTTCGGGATTTGCTCGCGTTCATGGAACGGTCCGAGCGCGGGTTCGTCAAATGAGTGTCAAAAATGGCCGCCGTTACGGCATGATCGCGGGTAACGGCCGCTTCCCGCTCCTGGCGCTCGAAACAGCGCGCCGCGCGGGCGATGAAGTAGTGGTGCTGGCGATCAAGGAAGAAGCGTGGCCTGAGATAGAGAAACTTGCCGGTCGCTGCTATTGGATTTCGCTGGGCCAGCTCTCGCGCTTGATCGAGATCCTCAAGGAAGAAGGCATCACCGAGGTGATGATGGCCGGCCAGGTGAAACATGCGAAGATTTTTTCGTCGATCGTGCCGGACTGGAAACTGGTGAAGCTTCTCGCGGGTCTGAAGCAGAAGAATACTGATGCGCTAATTGGGGGCGTCGCGAAGATCCTGGCGGAGGAAGGCATTCGGCTGGCGGATTCCACGCTGTTGTTGAAGCCGCTGCTGGCGGAGTTGGGCGTGTTGAGCAAGCGCAAGCCGTCATCGGACGAAGAGCGGGACATTGCGTACGGCCGAAGGATCGCGAACACACTGGCGGGCGTGGATGTGGGCCAGAGCGTCGCGATTTCGGACGGCGCCTGCGTGGCGGTGGAGGCGATGGAAGGCACCGATGCAATGCTGGATCGCGCCGCTTCGTTGGTCAATGGCAAACCGCTCCGGCTGGTGAAGGTTTCGCGGCGCCGCGGGCACCTGTTGTTCGACGTTCCGGTAGCGGGCCCAGGGACGATCGAGGTGATGCAGAGGACTGGAACTACAGCGGTCGCGGTGGATGCGGGCCGGACGCTGCTTCTCGATCGCGAGGCGATGTTTGCAAGAGCGAATGAACTCGAAATTGCGGTCGTTGGCTGCGAGCCGGAGCCGTAAGCGGCGGATTATTCCCGCTTGTTGCCGATCAGAAGCGAGAGCAGGTATTCGTTCGCGGCGGGATGGGTTCGGATTTTGGCCCAATTATCGAATGCCTCGTGTGTATCGGCGACTACCGCATGCACGTCGCTATAACCCCAGAGTGCCGAATTATCGTAATCCGCCTGGTGCCGTGCGTCCTGCAAATCCACTAAGGCGCCGGCCACGGATCGAAGCTCTCCGGGCACAGGGATCGCAGGAGTGGTCCAGCCTTTCCAGGTACCGTTCGATACCGCCCTGGATACTTCCTTCATGACCCGGTGCTCAAATCTTCTTTCGAGGGCCACTCGGGCCGAGCTGGAACTGGACCAGATTTGCACGGCCTCCTGAATTAGAAGATGAAAGAGTGCATAGTAGGCCGTCGATATCGCTCGCCGAAAGGAGGCCTGCTCAGGCTCGTCCCGCGCTGGATGAGACAGACGGTCAGCCAGCGCCAGCAGATCCTCAGCTATTGCCATTGTGGATCTTTTAGCCGCTCCTGTTCACCTACAGTCCTGAAGTTGAAGTAAGGGATATAAAACGAATACTCCGAGCCGTAGAGTGCCAGATCTTCAATCAGCGCGTTTCTTACTCCATTCGTCAGTGCGGTTAACGGATGGCGCATAAGCGCCTCGTCAGAGAACAGAATCTTGAAGTAGATGGCTGGATCGCCGTCCCAGTCGCGACTGAACGAATGGCGAATGCGCACCACTTCACCGGGAAACTTCTTGGCAACTTCCTCAACCCTCTGCGCGAAATCCTTCAATTGCTGCGGGCTCAGATACGTTGTCGCCATGGTTCACCTATATTACCCATGATAAGTTAGGTCTTGAACAAGATTCGAGTCGCCGTCATCGGCGCGGGTGTGTTCGGCCGGCATCACCTGCGCGTGCTGAGCCAATCGTTGAATGCGACGCTGGTGGGCGTGGTGGATGCCGATCCTGAACGCGCCGCCGTGGCCGCGGCAGAACACAATTGCCTGACTTTCGCGACACTCGGCGAGCTCCAGGGCAACGTCGATGCCGCAGTGGTCGCTACGCCGACGTCGCTTCACGCCGAAGTTGGTTGCGAGTTGCTCGAATCTGGTATCGATGTGCTGGTGGAAAAGCCCATCGCGGCCGACTTGGCGTCCGCGAGGCGCCTGGTGGACACCGCGGTTGAGCACAAGCGCATCCTGCAAGTCGGGCATCTGGAGCGCTTCAATCCCGCCGTTGCCGCCCTCAGGAAAATCACGAACGTGCCGCTGTTCTTCGAAATTCACCGGCTCAGCCTATTCAGCCCGCGCAGCCTGGACGTAGACGTCGTACTTGATCTGATGATCCACGATCTGGACATTGTGCTGGACTTGGCCGGCGGGATGCCCGAGGAGATACGCGCGGCGGGGATTTCCATTTTGTCCGACAAAGTCGATATCGCGAATGTGCGCCTGTCCTTCCCAGGTGGATGCATCGCCAACTTGACGGCCAGCCGCGTCTCCACCGAGCGCGTGCGAAAGCTGCGCCTGTTCCAGCCACATCAGTACATTTCGCTGGACTACCAGAAGCAGGAAGCCGTGGCGTTCACGGTCGGCGGAAACCAACAAATCGGATTTCAGCCGCTTGCAGTCATCAAGGAGGAGCCGCTACGGCTGGAGGTGGAATCGTTCCTGGAGGCAGTGGCGACCCGGCGCAGTCCCTTAGTCCCGGGGGCGGACGGATTGCGCGCGCTCGAAGTGGCGCGGGCGATTCTTGATAAAATTGAAGAGCATTCGAAGATAGTCACCGAACGGCTTCAATCACTGACCTAGCCGCTCCCTGGCAACGGCGGGCGGGCGATTGACGTCTTTCATTCGGCCATCATGAGCTCAGGCGCGGATTCCGGTCCCAATTTCGTGCTGGACTGGCACGAGTCCGATGCCTCGCACAGATACTGGCGCGCGGGAATCGGGTCGCTCGTGGTGCACGCCGGAATCCTCGCGGGGGTGCTCACGCTGGCGAGTTTGAGCGGCCCTGCGCCCAAGCAAGGCACCGAGATTATTCCAGATTTTAGACAAGCTGTTCACTTGGTTCTGCCAAGCGACCTCACCCAGAAGGCGCCCAATAAGGGCAAGGTGGCCAAGGAAGTGAACGTCGAGGATCTGAAGCCGCGCCCGCCGACCCAGGAGCGCCTGCCTCCCGCGCCCGCGGTCCGGGCGTTCAAACCCCCGAATCCGCAGCCCCCAGGTCCACCGCAGGCCGCGCCGCGCATTGCCGAACCTCCCAAGATCGATACGCCGTTAACGGCACAGAATGCTCCGCCTGCACTGCCTGCGCTGTCCGGGACGCCAAAGGCGCCACCGCCGCCCCAGATCCAGCCCGTGGAGCAGCCTAAACTTGCCTTTGAAACTCCGGGGCAGAACGGGACCAGTGAGAACAAGGGCGAACGAAAGCTGACCCCTCCGAAAGACACTGTCGAAGATGCGATCCGCGGCGTTGCGCGTGGCGGTGGCCGCCAGGGTAGCTTCGCGGTGGGAGACCTGGATCAGCCGCCGGATCTGTCCGAAAGCATCAAGCGGCCGACCCTACCGGGCCAGACTGGCAGCAGCCTGGAGCTGATGAGCGACCCGATGGGCGTGGATTTTAAGCCCTATTTGATTCAGATTCTCGCGCTCGTTCGAAAGAATTGGTTTGCAGTGATCCCGGAGAGCGCCCGGCTCGGTAATCGCGGAGTGGTGGAGTTACAATTCATCATCGATCGCAATGGGGATGTCCCGAAGCTGGTGATTGCGACGCCGTCGGGATCGGAAGCTCTGGATAAAGCGGCGGTGGCCGCCGTCAGCGCATCGGTGCGGTTCCCGCCGTTGCCGAACGAGTTCAAAGGGCAGCAGATAAGATTGCAGTTTGCGTTTAAATATAACTTCAAATAAATTCCAGGAATACAAGGAATACGAGGGAGACAAGGAATACGAGTTACTGCAGCACAACTAGAGGAGCGCGGGCGAAACCGAATTTCCGTGCCTGTTCGTCGATCACGCTCACCTGGCAAGTGTATTGGCCGGGCGGGATGTTGGCGAGCGGCATCTCAAACTCGAACGCCAGTGTGTTCGGCCGTCCTGATTTCGGCTTCGTGACGCGAACCGGGGCCGACTCGAATGACTTCGACTTGCCACGGAACATCATCAGTTCGGCCGACACGCTGGGCGACGCCACCGTTCCTGGATCGTAGACCTCGAAATAAACGTACAGCTTCTGGTTCTTGCGGAACACGCGCGTGATGTCGGGGACTAGCTTTTGGCCGTTCTCCACCAGCGGATGCTCATTCAGTAGCTTTTTGTTACTGCCGCCAGCATTGCCGATGCTGGCCGATAGCGGCTCGCGCTGATTGCTCCACACCACCGAACTCATGCGCACCGAAGAAGACTCCTTGCTCAAATCAGGCACGTTGAACTTCATTTCGAACGTTCCCATTTTGCCGTTCTGGTTTTCGCGCGCCAGGAAGCGCAGATTGTAATCGCCTGGGGGAAGAGTGACGCCCGTGTCGTATTCGACGTGCCTCTGAGCAAGCTGCGCGGCATTTTCCTCGGTGAGCTTCAGCTTGATTTCGTCGCGGATTCCGCCCAGCATCTTTCCGTGCGGATCGCGAATCTGGCCGATGAAATCGAGATCTGTGGTGGACTTGGGCGATAGACCCAGAGCGGACCCCGCGATGCGGACGGTAATCGGCACGAAGTATTTGTCGCGCCCGGTCTGGAAGTAATCCACCTCCAACGCGAGCGGCAGCTCGGTGAACGGATCGTCGAGCGTGAGCGCGTCTTCAAGCTGCCGTTCTTTATCGCTCGAATTCATCTTGCCCCAGACCTTGGCCGCGTAATAACCTTTGCGATAGTCGAGCTTGGCCGACTCGGGCAACGACGCGATCTTCACCGTAACGTGACGGTACTTGCCATCCGCCGCTGGATTCGCGCTGTAGTAGCCGAGGACATAATAGCTGTTGAAGTCGGTCTGCACGGCCTTGATGCCGAGCGTAAGGTCGTTGCTATCCAGCAGGGCCTTCCCTCCAGTGTCGGCGGCGAGCGTGTAAATGGTGTCCTGCGTATCGTGAAACGAAGTGCGGTTGCTGGCATACGTGCTGCCAGTGAACACACCGGTGCCCTTGGGCGAGGCCTGCGTCGCGTCGCCAGCCGGCGCCATGGCCACCAATCCGCGGGCATCGATCGGATAGAACGCCACGTTCGCGCGCACGGCGGAGTTCACGGTAGCGCGAAGTTGCGACTGATTATCGACGCCCGTCTTGCCGACGCCGCTCGAAAAGTAAACCAGCGCCTTCTTTTCCGGGTACGCCGCCAACTTGTGCGCGGCGTCTTCGAGCGCGCTCAGCTTGCGATCGGTGTTGAAAATGTTGAATTCGGTATCATCGGCGGTGAACTCGCCACTAGTGTCGGTGGAATCGGCGCCGGTTGCGGCCAGGGCCGCCAGCTCGCTGGAATCGCCCACCCGCAGCGCTTGAATCGCGGTCACCAGCGTCTCACGATCGTTGGTGAAATCCTGCACCACGCGCAGTTCGTTCGTGAGCGTCATGATCGACACCGTGTCGGACGCGGTCATTTGCGTGTCGATGAACTTGATGGCGGCGTCGCGCGCGCGGATCTGCTCGGCGGGCTGCATGGACGAAAGGTCGAAGAACATCGCGATCAGCCGCCGGTCCTTG
>Ga0182015_10004277_pt1 | contig 15456 bp, 16 predicted proteins | sample 712P3MmetaG_FD_120478 | JGI IMG/M metagenome (GOLD analysis project Ga0182015, IMG submission 120478) | Permafrost microbial communities from Stordalen Mire, Sweden - 712P3M metaG | ecosystem: Environmental > Terrestrial > Soil > Wetlands > Permafrost | place: Sweden: Stordalen | collected... | reverse complement strand
TCTGGGCCAGGATGCCGTCGCGTAGTCCAAGCGGCGAGTAGCGAAACCCCGGCAGACCGAAGCTCTCAAGCAGCTCCGCAAATACCTCAGACCCGGCCACAATAATCTCCGCACGGCGCGGGCCAATGCCCGGCACAGCCTCGCGCTCGGGCAGGGTCAACGTTGCCAGCCGCCTGGCCAGCTTGCTCACGTCCTTTGTACCGGCAATCCCGCTCGCAGCCACCGCGGGCGCCTTTGTCCGCTTTCCTGTTCGTGGAGCCGTCCTGACACCGTTCTTGTTCAGCAACCCGCAAGCCTCGTTGAGTGCAGCCGCCGTACCCGAGGTCGCAATCGCCAGCGTCACCCCATCAGGCTTCAGCTTCCTGTGCGCGCGCCGCAGCTCCCGCCCGATCCACTGCCGCAGCCGCCCCAGATCGTCGGCGGCCGGAGGGTCGGAGCGCAGAAACTGCTCCGTGAGCCGCACAGCTCCGAGCGGAACGCTGATCGTCTCAGTGATCCGTTTGCGTTCGGAGAGAGTGATCTCACAACTGCCACCCCCCAGGTCGACCAGCAGCACCTTGCCCCCGACCCCCGCTTCGCTGGCCATCACCCCGCGGTGGATCAGCCGCCCCTCTTCCAGGCCGGAGATGATCTCCATGTTCCAGCCTGTTTCCGCCTTCACCCACGCCTGAAAAGCCGGCCCGTTGCGCGCATCACGCATGGCCGCTGTGGCCACCACGCGAATCTGATCCACTCCATGCTGCTGCACCGTGCGCTGGAATCGCTTGAGCGCGCGCAGAGTGAGTGTCATCGCCTCCGGCGAAACCAGCCCCGACTCAAAGACGCTGGCTCCCAGCCGCGTTACCTCGCGATCTTCGGCCAGCGTCTTCAACTGGTGAGCTACCACGCGCGCGATCTTCATGCGGCAGGAGTTTGAACCGATATCGATAGCGGCAAACGTGGGCATGCGGGGTCTGCAAGCCTCCAGGGAACTGAAACGGGTACTGAGGCCAAGATACACGCGGGGCAGCCCGGACATGGCGTGGAAAACAGGCCAATTCGCGCGGGCGCGGCTCCAGCGAATTAAACTTCAAAGGAAATAGCGTTTGCGCAGAAGCTCTTACCTCCTTCGGCGCACAAGTCCAATTGGTTTGTTCGACGGCCTAGCTTTCACTTCCCTGCCCGCTTAGTGTAAGGCGGTCAGTCTTTCGCCACGGCGTGTCAGCGGGTATTCTTAAACCAAGGAGCGCGGATCATGGCAACTCTTGATTGGTCACAATGCCCAGCCGTGGAGAGTATCCCCGGCAAGGTCAGCGGCGCTTGGATATTTCGCGGTACGCGCGTTCCCGTGTCGGCAGTATTCGAGAACTTGAAAACGTCCTCGATTGAAGAGGTTCTTGAGAACTTCCATGTCACGCGAGAGCAGGTGCAGACGGTGCTCGACTTCGCGGCCAAGAGCGCACAGGAACCGTTTCACGCCTTGCAAGCCAGATGAAGATCCTTCTCGACGAAAGCGTTCCGCAAAAACTCCGTCTTTTGATCGAAGGAGATCATACGGTCGTAACGGTGTGGTTTCAGGGGTGGTCCGGCCTGACGAACGGTGCGCTTTTGAAGGCGTCGGAAGAGGCGGCCTTCGAGTTGTTCATCACGGCGGATCAGGAGATCAGGTATCAGCAAAACCTTACCGGCCGAAAGATGGCACTGGTGGTTCTGAGTACGAACAACTGGGCGGCGATCCAAGCGCAAATTGCCGGGGTCATCACCGCGATTAACGCAGCGACATCTGGCAGCTATACCGAAGTCAAAATCCCAGAGTAGCCCGCCGCCTGCGTCTCTTGCCTCGCTTCCCGCGAGCCGCCAGTTCAGCCCCGCGCAGATTTCCGTCCCGGCTTTCGTCAAATAATTATCCCCCTGGGAACTTTATCCTTACTCAACTCATTACCAGTTGTGAAAGGGTCAGGCGGCTCTTAATGGACGATACTATCCCGGCGGACAACTCGATCCCGATGACGGGCACGATTCCGGCAGTCGACCAGCAATCCGAATCGCAGGAATCCGACGAACAGCTCATGCTCGCCTTTGCCGCCGGGAAAAGTGAGGCGTTCAGCACACTCTTCTTGCGGTACAAGCAGCCGCTATTCGGCTTCTTCCGCCGTCGTCTCGCCGATCCGGCACAGGCGGAGGAGTTGACGCAGGAGACCTTCATTGCCGTTCTGCGATTGGCTCCGCGCTACCAGCCCACCGCCCTCTTTCGTACGTTCCTCTATTCCATTGCCTTGAGGATTCTGCGCGCTCATCGACGCAAGACCGCATTTCGCGCCACATTCTTCGGCGAGCAGCCGGCGGGCCACGAACCTGCCAGCCATTCCGACCCCGTGGTCGACCTGCTCATGCGCGATGCAGTAGCCAGACTCGACAGGCTCGACCGCGAGATAGTGCTGCTGCGCGAGTTCGAGCAGCTCAGCTACGCCGAGATCGCCGAGGTCCTCGCATTGCCATTAAACACGGTCCGCTCGCGGCTCTTCAGGGCGCGCACGGCGCTCCACGACCTGCTCGAAGCCCCGGCTCCCGGACATCCATCCACCGCTCCCGCTGCGGAGGTGCGCGCATGATTGCTACCACCCATCCCGTTTCTCCTGAAGAAGTCATGGCGCTTGCCGATGGGGAACTCTCTAACGCAGAGGCTGCCGCCATTGCTGCGCACTTAGCAGAGTGCTCTGAGTGTGCGAGCCTTGCTTCGCAGTTCGCTGCCACTTCGTCTGCGTTCGCCAAATGGACAGTTCCAGCCGCGCCTCCCAACCTTGACGCATCGGTCACAGCCCTCATCGAAAGAACCGGGGGCGGGAAGCCACCCTCGAAATCTGCCGGCTTGGCTTTCGCCGGCGGGCGGCGCTTGACGGTGGCCCGGCTGAGCGCTGTCGCTGCGGTTCTGGTGGTTGTTGCGGCAGGGTTGACCATGCATCACTCGCTGAATGGGTCCAACAGCGCGGCGAGAGCGGTGGCGGTCCGATCGCAGAGTGCTATCGGAGACTCAGTCGCCCAACCTCAGTCCGCGCCTCTTCCGATTCAATACGCGAGCGCCGCCATGCGGGTTGAAAGTTATGCCGCGGTCCCGCCCGGACTCATGGCCGGCAATGCAGCAGTTACAAGCAGCCGCGCTCGCCAGGCCGCAGGCCTCCGCAGCGCCTCGGCCGCATCTCCAGGTACATCGCCTGCAACTGCCTTCATGGCAGCCCCCATGATCGCCCACTCCGTCTCGCTCACCGTTCAGGTCCGAGACCTCAGCTCTTCCCGCACAGCGCTCGAAGCCCTGCTCGCGCGCCACCGCGGCTACGCGGCACAACTCACGGTGAACACCGCCGAAGGATCCCCGCGGAGCCTGCAAAGCTCCTTGCGCGTCCCCGACGCCGAACTGGCCGCGGCAATCAGCGAGCTGCGCGCCCTCGGCCGCGTCGAGACCGAGACCCAGTCGGGCGAAGAAGTGACTCAGCAGCACGCCGACCTTGTTGCCCGACTGCAGAACTCCCGCGAAACCGAACAGCGACTCCGCGCCATTTTGGAGCAGCGCACAGGAAAAATCGAAGATGTTCTCCAGGTTGAGGACGAGATCGCCCGCGTCCGTGGCGAGATCGAGCAGATGGAGGCCGAACAGAAGGTTCTCGAGCACCGCGTCGACTTTGCCACCATCGAGCTTCAACTCAGTGAACTGTACCGCGAACAACTCGGCCCACAGTCAACTTCCGTGACCATGCAGATCCGCAACGCATTCGTGGCTGGAATTCGACACGGCGCAAGCACGCTGCTCGGAATACTTCTTTTCTTCGAAGAGGCCGGCCCCATCGCACTCATCTGGCTCGCGATTCTGGGGATTCCGGGCTTTCTTCTCTGGCGCCGCTATCGCCGGATGAGTCCCAGATTCTAGCGGCGATCATGGCTCGCAAACCACCCAATCACCCGCCGCTCAAACTCCGCCGGCTCCGCTGAAGCCGCTCCAGTATGGCCCGCTCCCGCCGGCTCCCAAAGAGCAACAGCCGACCCTCGCGCCCGGCTTCGCGCCAAAATCATCTCCGAGTGACGCGGAGGTAGATTCGTATCCTTGAGGCCATGAATAAGCAAGACGGGCACGCTGGACTCAGCCACCGCATCTTCCGGCGATGCCTTCTCCAGGTTGACTCCGTACTTCCATCTTGCATAAAGAAAACCCGCCTCCACCGCTGGACGCAGTAGTGTCCTTCCCACCCAGGCCCCGGCGTTCAGCTTCTCGCCCAGCCGGTCGTAAGAGGCCTCTCTGAAACTGGCAAACGAAGACTCCGCAACAACAGCACAGAACCCCGGCGCCCTGTTCACGGAGTTGGGGCCGAGGGAGTTGAGCAGCTGTCCGGCGCCCATCGATTCGCCCAACCCGAAAATGCATCCGGGCGACTCGGTTCTGGCGATCCAGTCATACCACCGGCGCACATCGTCCGCTTCCTTCACCCCGTAAGTGGCCAGGTTTCCATCGCTCATCCCATGCGCGCGTGCGTCAACAAGCAGAACCGAGTAACCGTGCCTCAGCAACAGGTCTGCATAGCCCAGCATTCCAGCTCGATTGTCGGTATGGCCATGCAGCAGGATCACCGCATCCGCATTCGCTTGGACAGGCCGTATGCTCCACCCGCGAAGGATCACCCCGTCCCTCGCAACGACCGAGACATCAGTCAGCTTTGCCTGCCGGCTTGCAGCAATCGCCTGCGCCAACGCTTCCGACTTCGCCCCCGCAACGTTTCGTCCCGGATGCAGAGCCATTTCCGCCGCGAATATCCCGACCGCAACGCAGACAGCAAGCCAGACGGCCGTCACAGCCGAAACGTAAACGAGGACTCGGCGCAAGGATTTCATTCAATTTGATGTACGCGGCTAGACATGCAAGCGTTCCGGCCTGCGCGCCCTGGAGTCGAAAGGCAAGTCCTCAGATACGGTACTTCGAGCACGTAAATTGCAGCTCGTTCTGACCAACCCTGCGAGTTCTCGGCTGGTATCCTTGATGGAAATGGCCTCTTCTTCTTTTTCCAGCCCAGAATTGACTCGCCATCGGCCTGCGCAGACCCCCTCTGTCTGGGCTACATGGCTGCTTTTTCTCGCAGTTTTCTTCGCCGTCCAGGTAGGTTCTCTCTTCTCGCCGCCCCTGCTCGACGACGTCGATTCTTGCCACGCCCAGGCGGCCCAGCACTTCGCCGAATCCGGCGACTGGGTCACCATGAAGGTCAACGGCATCCGCTACATTGAGAAGCCGCCCCTGCCCTACTGGTTGGTAGGTATCTGCTTCAAGCTCTTCGGCGAGAATACGGCAGCCACTCACCTGCCAAACGCCCTGGCCATGCTCGGCCTCTGCTGGCTTTCGTGGGCCTGGGCGCGGCGCGCCTGGGGTGCGCGCGCAGGCATGTATGCGGGCGTGGCTGTGCTCACCGCCATCGGCCCGTTTCTCTTCACGCGCTTCATCATTCCAGAGTCGTACCTCGCTCTGTTCCTGCTGTGGGCGCTTTATGGGCTCATCACCGGCCTCGAGCTGGGCAAGCCGAACCGCTTTTATTGGTGCTACATCGGAGTCGCGCTCGCCACCCTGACCAAGGGGCTCCTTGCTCCCACATTCTTTATCGGCGCGGCGGTGCCTTACCTCCTGCTCACCGGCCAGTGGCGTCGCTGGAGAGAGCTCAAGCCCGTCACCGGGCCGCTGCTCTACCTCGCCATTGCCGCGCCGTGGCACATCCTCTGCGGGCTGGCCAACCCCGACCAAGGCCACCCCGTGGGCAACCACCCCACCATCGGCAACGTCCACGGCTTTTTTTACTTCTACTTCATCAACGAGCACGTGCTGCGCTTCTTCTCTCTGCGCTACCCGCACGACTACAATAAGCTGCCTTTTGCGGCCTATTGGCTGCTCCATCTAGTCTGGCTCTTTCCGTGGAGCCTCTTCGTGCCGGCGGTTCTCGTGGTCGCCTGGAAGACGCGCCACAGCTGGCTGCAGCATCTCGGTCGCGAAGCGGGCCATACCGTCGATTTCTACATCGACCACGCCGCGCGCGAGGATGTGGCCAGCTACGTTGCCCATCTTAAGTTTCAGGTACGCACCCTCTGGCTGCTGAGCCTCTACTCCGCCTGGACACTGCTCTTCTTCTCCATCTCGTCCAATCAGGAGTACTACACCTTTCCGGTGTGGCCTGCGCTCTTCATCCTCATCGCATGCGTTGTCGCCGCCATTGAGGAACAGCGCAAAGGCACGGATGGCCAGCCGCTGCTTTCAACCGCATGGTTAACGGGCGGACACGCGGTCTTCGCCGTGGTGGGCGTACTTGCAGCAGTCACTCTCGGCTGGGGTCTGTGGGACTCGCGCAACCTGCCTTTCGTCCCCGACATCGGCACGGTTATCGCGCATCGCGGTGTGGGCGACTACACGCTTTCGATGTCCCACTTCTTCGACCTCACCGGCTCCTCATTCGCTGCGTTGCGCCTGCCTGCATCCCTGGCCGCCATTGCGCTGCTCATCGGGCCGGCGGTCGGTTGGTGGCTGCGCCTCAAGAAGAAGCACATCGCCGCAACGGTCAGCGTCGCGCTCACCTCCGCGCTCTTCCTCGTCGCAGCGCATATCGCCTTCGCACGCTTCGCGCCGATCCTCAGCTCCAAGCCATTTGCCGACACAATCATGGCAAAGGGCACCCCCGCCGATACCTTCATCGATTTCGGCGACCAGTCGGATGCCTCCTCGGTGATGTTTTACACGCATCACTTCTTCAATGGACGACCGGCGCTGATCGTACGGCCCCGCTGCGGCCAACACGGCGAGGGCTCGACGCTGCTATGGGGATCGTGCTACCCAGACGCCCCGGACATCTTTCTGAGCGAAGAGCAGCTCGCTAAAATTTGGGGCACTGGCGAGCGGCATTGGCTCTTTGCCCAGGGCGCCAGACAGCCGAAGGCCGAAAGCCTGCTCGCCGGACGCTTGTATCTTGTGCAAAACGTCGCCGACAAGGCCCTATGGACTGACCGGCCACTGCCGTAGCTGAGCTGCCCGTGCAAGCCAACCGCATCGGGGCAAACAAGACAAGAAGGCCGGTGACTCCTAAGAGCGCCGGCCTTTTTGTTTTATCTAAATTCAGTTCCCTATTCCGCTGCCTTCATCCTTCCGCCTGGAAGCAGCTCAAAGACCTTGTCGCGCCACAGAATCCGCCGTCCCCAGTAACTCGCCGCCCATAAACAGAACCCCATCAAATCGCGCATGGGATAGAGCAGCAGCAATCCGAACCAGCTCCGATCCTCAACCACCATGCGCCCCACCGCAATCGCCAGCGCCCACCGCGTTGCCAGCGCCCAGCCCAGCAGCGCCAGCCCAACGCCCCAATGCCCCAGCGCCGCCGCACAGGCAAGCGCCAGCAGTCCGAACGGCATGCCGAATGTGAGTGCCGAGCCAAAGTGCCCGGCTGGCCGCGAAAACCGCGTCGACTTCATCCAGCGCACCTGGTGCTTCATCGACGACCAGAAGCTTGAATTGATCACCATGTGGTCGATTGCGTGGTGGCTCAACACCACGATCCCGCCGTTCTTGCAAGTCTCATTGCCGAGTACGAAATCGTCGGCGCAGTAGTCGGCCGTCACCTTGAAACCGCCCATCCGCCGGATCGTCTCGCGCCGAAACGCCATCGTGGGCCCGAGAACAAACGTCATCCCCTCGAATGCGCGCGCAGCAAGCACGCCCGCAGTCATCTCCACCGACATGCCCACTGCCTCAAGCCTCGCCCACAGTCCGCCTTCTGCCGCGACGCCGCGATACGGGCAAGTCACTCCGCCCACGCAAGTATCGGCGAACGGCAGCGCCACCGCCCGCAGATAGTCCGGTGTCACCCGCACATCGCTGTCGCTGATAACGAGAATGTCGTACGCCGCCGAGGCCTCCATCAACTCCATCGAAGCCACCTTTGCGTTGATGTAGTCCGGCTCGCCGTTGGTCGAGAGAAACTTCGTAGGAATATGCGGGTAACGCGCCGCCACGAGCCGCGCTATGGCGAGCCCCGCATCTTCGCCCGACCCGGCGCAAAACAGAATCTCGTATTCGGGATAATCCTGTTGGAAGAAGCTCTCGATGTAGCCCTCTAGCCCCGGCTCCGCGTCGTGCAAAGGCTTCAACAGGCTCAGCGGCGGGGTAAACCCTGGCCGCGCAGCCACTTCGGCGAGAGCCCGACGCCGCTCCCTGAGGTAGCCCGGGACGGCCAACAACACCATTCCCGCAACCACTGTGGAGCTCAACAGTCCGAACAAACCGAGTGCAAGAAGAACGTACGACATGCATGTTCAAGAATACCCTTCAGCAGGCCCCCTACGGCACTGAACATGCCCACAACGGACCACAAGAAGAGACGAGGAGAAACGGAATCTTGACTGGGAAAAGGAGTGCGCTCGCCTGCACGCGATGTTACTGCTTGCGGGGCGTGGTCGCCTTGGCCACCACCGTGGGCCGGCGAATCGGCACGATCGCTCCCGTCGCGCTGGGGGCGGCCTGCTGAAAGCGCGTCAACATCTCGCTGCGCACATACTCCACAAAGCTCTGCATCTGGCGGTTCATCTCTTCCATGCGCTCCCGCATCTGCAGAATGATACCGATGCCGGCGATGTTCACGCCCAGGTCCCGCGCCAGGTTCAGAATGAACTCCAGCCGCTCCAGATCCTCTTCGGTGTAGTAGCGCGTGTTGCCTTCAGAGCGCGACGGCTTCAGCAGCCCCTCGCGCTCATAGAGCCGCAGCGTCTGCGGATGAATCTCGTACATCTCGGCCACCGCCGAGATCATGTACGCGCCCTTCGATTTTCTCTTTGCGGCCATGGTTGCATTCCGGTCAAGCTGCTGGATCGAGCGAAATCAGTTTGTCGCGGCGCTGCCCGGTGATCTCCTCCGCAAAGGAGAAGAGAGCGGGATTAAACAACAGGCAGGCCTCGACAGCAAGCCGCTTTTCCGGCGCTGGGCTCACCCAGAGGCAAAGGTCGACTTTGCGTCGAAATGTTTGTATCGCCTCCACCGTCCATGACTCATGTTTGGCTTTTATCCCACGCTTTGCCTTAGGAAGTTGTTTAGCTAACAGCTTGGTCAGCAATTCAGGCGCAGACTCTGGATCGCGATTCACAAGAACGACAAAGTTCAGAAGAGAATGATCGGGGTTTTCGTAGTTCAACTGTCGGATCGTTGTCACTAGGTCCGTACTCAGACGCTCTTCTGCCGGCGCCGAACTCCACTCCACGCGCACCTCAACCTCCCGCTCCTCGTGGAGAATATGGGTCTCACGGATATGCTGTTGAATTGTCTTGACCTCGCAATACGCCACCGGGTTGCCATCTCGCAGCAGGCGCAGATCGGGAAGGCGAGAGAATCTGTCGTTCCCACGTTCCAGAAACTCGACGGCGAAACCCAGCCCCTGCCAATAGCTGGCAGCACTTTGTTCGTCTTCGGTGTTCTCACCCATCCGATGGGCGTGGACGCCGCGCATCGCCTTCGATAAATCGACGTTGGGGAGCGCAGTCTCGTCTGTCTCCTTGCTACTGCCACTGGCCAAACTGGGACTCATACTCTCTCCTTTCCTGCCGAGTTGCCTTGCGTGCGCTGACGATCCGGATGCGTTCTCGCCGCTCCGTATATACCACTAACAATACCCTGCTCCCGGCCGATAGACCAGTGGCCTTTGAGCGCACTTCCCCTTCGGAATGATCCGAATCCAATTCAATCCTTACAAACGGATCGCCAAAAACAGTCTCCGCCTCAAGAAAATTAACCCGGTGCTTTCGCAGATTGGCTTCCGCCTTTGCATCATCCCACTCGAAGAACTCTGTTCGCACACTTGCCTCAAACTCTCCCCTCACACCTTCTCAAACAGCGCCGTCCGCGGATCCTGCGCGTTCAGCTTGCCCAGCTCCCGCATAATCTCCCGGCTGCGCTCGTCGTTCAGCGTCGGCACCACCACCTCGACCGTCACAATCTCATCGCCACGCTTCCCCGGCTGCTGCGCGTTTTCCACGCCGCGCTCGCGCATGCGCAGCTTCTGCCCGCTCTGCGTGCCCGGCGGTATCTTCAACTGCGCGCGTCCGTCAATTGTCGGCACGTCGACCTTCGCGCCCAGGCTGGCCTCAGCAATCGTCACCGGCACCGTGAGGTGAATATCGTCGCCCACCCGCGCAAACACCGGATGCGTCCCAGTCCGCACAATCAGGAAAAGGTCGCCCGCAGCTCCGCCGTTGATGCCGGCGTTGCCCTTACTCTGCAGACGAATCCGCTGTCCATCGCGCGTCCCCGCCTTGATGCGAAAATCCACCGACTCGGTCTTTGTCACCACACCTTCGCCGTCGCAGGTTGGGCATGCATTGGAAAGACGCCCAGTCCCATTGCAGCGAGGACAAGGGATGTTGAACTTCATCCGTCCGCCCATCTGCGTCACCTGGCCCGTCCCGTTGCACTCCGGGCATTGCATCACGCCGCCAGTTGAGGCCTGCCCGTGGCAGGTGGGGCACGTCTCCTGCCGGTTGACCTGGATGCGCGCCTGCCCCCCGCGGATCGCAGTCCAAAAGTCCACTGTGGCCTGGTATTCGAGGTCGGTTCCCGGCTGCGGGCCGCGAGGCCGCTGCGGCTGCTGCGCCCCGGTAAAGATTCCAGAGAAGATGTCCTTGAAGCTGCCCCATCCCGCCGAGTTCCCGCCCGTCTGCGGTCCTCCGCCCCCAGAACCCGGCCCGCCCTGGAATCCTGAAAAATCGAATCCGCCAAAGTCCACCGGCGGCTGGCCGCCAGCGCTCTGCTGCCGCGCATACGCTTCCGCCGTCGCCGGGTCGATCTGGTCGGAGTAGAACCCGACCTGGTCATAGACCTTGCGCTTCTTTTCGTCGCTCAGAACGTCGTTGGCCTCGGAGATCTCCTTGAACTTCTCCTCGGACTTCTTGTCGTTCGGGTTCACGTCCGGGTGATACTTCCGCGCAGCCTTGCGAAAGGCCTTGCGAATCTCCTCCGGCGTGGCCGTCTTCTTCACGCCAAGCGTTGCGTAATAGTCCTTGTTTTGTGTGGTCGCCATAGTTCCTTTGAGTTCGTTTCCTGGTTAAGCGCTAACCGCCAGCTTCGTCTTCCTCCTGCAATTCACGCGTTCATGGGCTGGCCTCAATGGTAGAGACTGCTAATGTTGGCCCGCTGGGGCTCAGGCAATGGCGCGGGAGTCTTTGTCCTCCTGGTGGTGGTTCAGCGGCCGTGGGCGAATCGCCTCCCGGATTGCAGTTTCCTCAGCATCCGCTGCGGACTCAAGATCGAAATCCATCTGCAGACGCATCCAGAACTCCGGCGATATGCTGAAATAACGCGCCAGCCGAAGCGCAGTATCCGCCGTAATCCCGCGCCGCTCCCGCACAATCTCCGAGATTCGGGTCACCGGCACACGCAGTTCCATGGCCAGCGCGTTGGACGAAAGACCCAGCGGCTTCATGAAATCCTCGCGCAGCATCTCTCCGGGATGCAGAGGCGGCATTCGCGCCCCGTCTTCCAACTCCGCGCGCTCAAGCGCCGGCTCAGTGATAGTCGACAATCTGGACTTGGTAGGCATGACCATCCCTCCATGAAAAGCAAATTCGCCATTGCTCGTTGATCCGCAGGCTCCATTGGCCTTCCCGGTCTCCCTTAAGAGGCTCCAAACGGTTGCCCGGCGGCACGTAGAGTTCCTCCAGCCTTGAAACCCGATGAATCTGCCGCAACTTGCGGAATGCCACCCGCTCAAACGCAGCATACCGTCGGCTGTGGCGATGGTCGAACACCTTCTCGGTCTCTACATCGGCAAACGAGCGAATCATACTTAACGTTTATCGTAACACGGAACACGGCACAAAACCCACCGTTTATGTTATCGTTCCGCCATGCGGAAATCTGCTATTTCCAGGCCACTCTATTGCCGGGCGCTATTGGTTTGTCTCGTATCGCTCGGTTTTGCCGCTTGGGGCGCTCACGCTCAAGATTCAACGCCATCCGAATCAACAACGAAAGCCGCGCAACCAACGCCCAGCGACCCCAAGGAGCTAATGCTTCAAGCTGCAAAGCTGAACGGCCTCATGGGGGACGACGTCAAGCCATGGCGCCTGAAGGCTAACTACGAATTGCTTGGCGATGACGGCAAACCCACCGATCAGGGGACTTATGAAGAGTTCTGGGTTAGCCCGACCAAATACAAACGCATATACACGGGAAACGACTTGACGCAGACGAACTACGGCAGCGATAAAGGGGAATTGCGAGCCGGGGCGCACGGAGAGGTGCCTGCAATCCTCGTGGCAGCCGGGCAGGACCTGGTGAGCCCACTGCCCAACCCGTATGGAATCGAGCATACGAGCTATGTCGTCAAGCTCATCGACAATGGCGGCCTGAAGTTGAATTGCATCACGGCAATGGGCCAACCAAACGCATATCGCTATTGCCTAAGCACGGGCGAACCGCTATTGCGCGTCCTTGCGTGGCCGTCTCCGCCGACGAACGTGCTTTACAACAGGATCCTTCGGTTTAACGGGCGGGCCGTCGCCGGCGACCTGAAGATGGTCCGCGACGCCAAAGTGGTTGCGGCACTGCACATCGAAAGCCTCGAGGCCCTCGGCACAATAGACGAATCCGTATTCACGCCGCCGCCAGACGCTGTACCGGTTCCGCGCATGGTCTCTATCGCAGGAGGTGTTGCGGCCGGGATGCTCCTCAGAGGAGTCGCGCCCTCTTATCCAACTGTTGCCAAAGACCAGCACGTTTCCGGAACGGTCGTACTGCGAGGGAGTATCGGCAAGGATGGCCGCATCAAGGATCTCAAAGTTATCAGCGGAGACGTTCTCCTTCAGCAGGCGGCGCTTGATGCGGTTCGCCAATGGGAATACCGGCCTTACCTGCTCAACGGCGATCCGGTGGAAGTGATGACGACTATCAATGTCGTCTTCACGCTGGGAGGCCCCCCAAAATTCTAGGTCGCGTCATGACAATTCTGATTCCAGGTTCGGAATGGCAACGGCACGGCGGGTGGGGGCCGGACAATGCTCTGTTTGGTTATGGGGATGGCGCGCTGCGAGGAAGCTGTCGAGAAGATTGCACCCAGTTCCTAGCCTGGGGTCCAAGTGGAAACAATCACAGCCATCGGATTGCGGCCGCTTTGAAGCTGCGAGAGATGATTGCGGCTCATGATTTTGCAACCGGGGAGAGGCTGAACATCCTGGCTCATAGTCACGGGGGAAATGTCGCGTTGGCTGCTTCTCATCTTGGATTGGCGCGCCCAATCGACAATTTGATCACGTTGAATAAGCCGACCCTTTTGCGCGAGGCCTACTTGCCGGGAAAGAATATCGAGAATTTCTATAACATCTCGGCCGCGCGAGATTGGATTCAGTGGGCTGCTTCGGACGCGAAAATGCCGTGGAGTTTCACCAAAGACGAGAGCGCGGTGAATCATACGATCGATGCATCGGCGTCGAACATCAAGCCCCACGCCGCTCTCATCTGGGATGACAAGTTCAGAGAAGCGTGGTGGGAGTGGTTCCAGAATCAGCAGCGGGCAAAGGCAACGAGCGAAGCCGAATAACGGGTGCGCAACAAATCGAAACGGCTCCGTGCTATCTTTGCGCAATGCGAAAAGAACGGCGAATTTGCACCTTGGTCTGGCTGACTCGGCAGGCCTGCCTCCTGCTGTCGTTGGTTGCTGGCGCGACAGCCCAGCAGAACGCCGCCACGTCAGAAGCACCCTCAACACCAAAAGCCGCCGACGTTACCGATCTTCTGCACACCAATCCGGCAGCCTTCCTGGCCGAAGCCTCCAGGCATATTGGATTGCAAGGCGCTGATCTGCCGCAATTGCGCTTAAAGGTCAGCTTCAAGGTTCTCGATGAGGACGGGAAAGTGAAGGATTCGGGAATCTTCGAGGAGTATCGGGGGTTGCTGCCAAAGATTCGCATTGGCTATTCCAGCAATGCCTTTACATCGACGACCTATGAAGGCGTAAGCGAACAACTGGGAGAATATCGCGCTGGGGCGCAAACCCCGCCGCCGTGGCCTTTGTCGGAGCTTCCGGCGGCATTCGGCAATCCATTGCCAGACAACTTTTTTCTATCCCGTTACGGGCTCGATGTGACTGAAACCAAGGCGGGTGATGTTGCCTTGTCGTGTGTGAAGTTGTTGACAAGGTTTTCAAGCATCGACGGGGTACCAGCGGACCCTAGTCGGATCGTCACGGTGGGAGTCTTTTGTTTCGAGCATGGAAAGAACGAATTGAGGGCCTACATGCCCTTAAGCCTTCGGCCAGCCGGAATTGTAGTCACGCGCCTGAACACCACCGAGTTCCAGGGGAAGTCGATTCCCACGGATTTGCTCCTGATCAAGGCGGGGAAAGCCGCACTGACTGCGCACCTGGAGAGCATCGAGGCGCTCACCAGCATCGACGACACCTTGTTGACCCCGCCCGCCGATGCCAAGTTCTACCCAACGATCATTCCGCCTCCGCCGCCTCCACCGGCTGAGGCTTCCGCTGGCACTCCGAATCAGATCAAGGTGATTTCGGAAAGACTCGGTCCACCAACCAGTGGATTGGCAGGCATGGCAGGATCGGGCGCTTCCGGCGCAGCCCCTCCCGAGCGTGTCACGATATCGGGCGGCATAGCCGTGGGTATGTTGCTCCACCAGGTCGCGCCCGACTACCCGCCAATCGCCAAGGCAATGAAGCTTCAGGGAACCGTCGTTCTGCAGGCTACGCTTATGAAGGATGGAACGATCGATAATTTGCAGGTCATTAGCGGCTCGCCGATTTTGCAGCAGGCAGCAATCGATGCGGTCAAACAATGGGTCTACAAGCCTTACACGCTGAATGGCGAACCCGTCGAGGTGCAGACGACCGTGAACGTCATCTTTACCCTCGGCGGGCCCGCGAAAGAAGAGAATCCGAACCCATAAAAGGTTTGGGGTGGGCGACATGATGTCGCCCACCCCAATGTTGTTCCGCCGCTTTGTTATCCCACCCTAAACGCGAAGAACGCGTTTAGGGTGGGGCACCCAAATTCCTACTCGTGCACACAAATTCGGGCTGATGCCGTCGTTATTTCTTGTCTTCGACGTCGACGTACTCCGCGTCGATCACGCCCTCGTCCTTCTTTGCTTCTTCGGCAGGAGCGCCTTCCGGAGCTCCGCCGGCCGCAGGCCCTGCTTCGGCGGACGTCGCCTTATAGAGCACCTCGGCCAGCTTATGGCTGGCCTGGGTCAGCTTCTCGTGCGCAGCCTTCAAATCGCTCGAGCTCGGCGTGCCCTCGAGTGTCTTCTTTGCCTCGGCCAGCGCAGCTTCCACGTCGGTCTTGTCGGCAGCCTGCACCTTTTCGCCGGAGTCCTTCAGCATCTTCTCGATGTTGTAGACCAGCGAGTCCAGCGAGTTGCGCGCGTCGATCTCCTCGCGCTTCTCCTTGTCCTCGGTGGCATGGGCCTCGGCT
>Ga0182015_10004275_pt1 | contig 15458 bp, 11 predicted proteins | sample 712P3MmetaG_FD_120478 | JGI IMG/M metagenome (GOLD analysis project Ga0182015, IMG submission 120478) | Permafrost microbial communities from Stordalen Mire, Sweden - 712P3M metaG | ecosystem: Environmental > Terrestrial > Soil > Wetlands > Permafrost | place: Sweden: Stordalen | collected... | reverse complement strand
CGCATATGCGAAGCGTAAGCGTAGGGAATAAAAAACCCGATCAGAGCGCCGGCCCAGGCGAACAGCAGGTTGCCGCCGGCGATGGCGGCGACAATGGCGAGTATCACGGCCGCGCCCACGCACAACACCAGGAAATTTCCGGCGCGAACATCGACGTTTCCCTGCGCCAGCATTTTTTGCAGAATTGAGATGCGCTCGGAGCGGCGCAGAAAAGTGTCGAAGGCGGGAATGCGGCTGAGCAGTTCGTCGCGAAGCAGAGCCACATCGGGCGTGGCTTGTTCGTCCGGCGCTTGACTGGCGGATAAACGATCGCGAAGAACGCGAGCCTGGGCTTTGCGCTCGTCAAACAACGACATCCCGGCGAAAACGGCCAGGGAAACCACGACAAATACCAAGAGCGCTATAACGAGAGGCATCGCGCTAGACCTCCATCCTGGATTCGAAGAGCGCGGGATTCAGGCGGCAACCGGCGGTGGCGAGACGCTCGGCGAAATGCGGGGGGTGACCGGTGGAATGGAAGACGCCGCGCACCTTGCCGCTTTCGTCGATGCCGCTGCGCTCGAAGACAAAGACGTCGAGCAAGGAAATCATGTCTCCTTCCATCCCAGTGACTTCGGAGATGGTAATGATTTTGCGCGTACCGTCGGAGAGACGCGCAACCTGGACTACGGCGTGGACGGCGTTCGCGATCTGATGGCGAATGGCACGCTCGGGAATGTTCAGGTTGGCCATGGAAACCATATTTTCGATACGAGCCAGGGCGTCGCGCGGCGAGTTGGCGTGTACGGTGGTGAGCGAACCCTCGTGACCGGTATTCATGGCCTGAAGCATGTCGAACGCTTCTTCGCCACGCACCTCGCCAACCACAATGCGGTCGGGGCGCATACGCAGACTGTTGATGACGAGCTGGCGCATGCGGACCGAGCCCTTGCCTTCGATGTTGGGAGGGCGGGTTTCGAGACGAACCACATGTTCCTGCTTGAGCTGCAATTCGGCCGCGTCTTCGATGGTTACGATGCGCTCCGAATTCGGGATGTAACCGGACAGCACATTGAGAACCGTGGTTTTGCCGGCGCCGGTTCCGCCGGAAATGATCAGGTTCAGGCGGCCCTTGACCATGGCCGCGAGCATTTCGAGCATCGGGTCGGTCAGGGTTTTGTTTTCGAGCATGTTGCGCGCGGTAATCGGATCACGTCCAAAGCGGCGGATGGAGAGGCAGGCTCCATCGAGCGCCAGCGGCGGAATGATGGCGTTGACACGGGAGCCATCCTGCAGGCGGGCGTCGACCATCGGAGAGGATTCATCGACGCGGCGCCCGATGCGGGACACAATGCGGTCGATGATCTGCATCAGGTGCTGGTTGTCTTTGAACGTCAAGCCGGTGACTTCCAGTTTGCCGGCGCGTTCGACGTAGACGCGGTCGAAGCGGTTGACCAGAATATCGGAGATGGTGGGATCCTTGAGCAGGGGTTCCAGCGGGCCCAGCCCGAAGATTTCATCGAGAATCTCCCGCGATAACTGCTCGCGCTCGGCGAAGCTGAGAGGGACGGCTTCGCTGTTGACGGAACTGCGGATGAGGATGAGAACTTCTTCGCGCGCCGAATCTCCGGACGTGCGGCCGAGTTTCTCCAGGTCGAGGCGATCGAGGATCTTGCGATGCAAGTCCGCCTTGACCTGCTGGTACTCGCTCCGTTCGAAGGCTTGCAGATTGGGCATAATTGATTGAATCATCGAATGATTGAGCCACGGAGTCAATATCCCGATGGTTCAATGAATTATTAGACCGTTTTAAAAAGCGACCAGGCCGTGCGTTTTACATCCAAGTCGTCTTTCGTCAAGTATTCAGCCAGCCCTGAAATGGAGCGGGCAATTTCGGTGTTGCTCTGCTGCATCAAGGGAACGCCGCGATCAATCGCGGTCGAGACCGCGAAATACTGATTCGGAATGCGCCAGAGCACCGGTGCTCCGATGGCGGCCTCGGTCTCGGTTTCGTTGAAACCGGGTACTTTGCGATAACGGTTGAACACCAGCCCAAAACGGTCACGCGAGCCACTTTCGCCGAGATACTGGGCGACTCTTCCCGCACTCCAGAGAGACGCTACATCGGCGTGAGCGATGAGCATGATCTTCTCGGACAAGTTGCTGACCAGACGGGTGGCGCTGTCGAGCCGGGACGAAGCGTCGACAACGATGTAGTGGAACAGACCGACCATGGTGTCAAAAAGGCGGGCAAAATCGGAAGCGGAAGGCTCGATCGGCGTGGGAGTCGGAGCGCCGGCCAGCACGTGCAATCCGCGATCGTGACGCGCCATGAAACTGTCGAGAAGGGAAGAGTCCAGGCGGTGCAGATTGGTGAGGGCGTCGGATATGGTGAAGGTGGGCTTGAGATTGAGATGCAGGGCGCAGTGACCCAGGGGCGCCAGATCCACCAGCGCGGTGTTGTGGTGAATCGCCTGCAAGGCAAGAGCCAGATTGACGGCAACGGTGGTAGAGCCGCTGCCGCCTTTGGCATTCACGATGGTGAACACCTTGCCCCGGGAATTTTCCCGCCCTGGCTTGCGGCGAGTCGCGGTCAGGCGAACGAAGGCTTCCAGGAGATCGGTGGTGGTGGTGGGGCGCTCGATGTATTCGCGCACACCCGCCCGCATGGCATTCACAATCAACTGCGGTTGCGTCATGGGGCCGACTGCGAACAGCGCCGCATTGGGAAGTTCCTGGTGCAGCAACTCCACGGCGCGTAACGCGGAGGTGAAGTCACCGGCAGCGATATCGACCAGAACCACGTCGGGGGCAAAGGCTTGCGTTCGGCGGATTAAGGGGTCGCTGGCGGCGAGAGGCATGGTGGACTCGCTGCACGCAGTGCGGGCCACGCTGGTGCCATCCACCAGAGCCTGAAGCACAGCGCGCTGGTCGTTGTCCGTCGCGAATACGGCTACTGATAATTCCGGCATGATTCGTTCTCACCCCCTTTCCGAAAGTTTCAACTTACGTGATCCAGCTAAAGGCCGACCTACTTGCTGCTTCAGGGCTTCTTGCTGTCGAACTTAGTCTTATCGAGAGTCGGCACTGGCATTGCTGGACCCTTCGGCGCCACGACACTTGGCGCAACGCGGTGAACTGTGCACAGGACCATCAATTCGGAGTTGCTTTTCTGGTCGCTCTTGCTCTTGAAAAAATTTCCGATGATGGGGATATCACCGAGAAACGGAACCTTGTTTCCAACGTTCGTAACCCGGTTATCGAGCAGGCCGGCGATGACGAAGCTCTGGCCATCCTGCAGTTCGAATTCAGTATCGGCTTTGCGCGTGCTGATAGCGGGGATGGTGGTTCCGGCGACCGTGACCGCGTCCGCGAAATCGAGCGTACTCACCTCGGGAGCGACGTGCAGGTGAATGTTGCCGTTCGGCTGAATCACGGGGGTGAACTTCAGGCGCACGCCAAACTCACGAAACTGAATGGTGACGGTTGCGATCCCGCTGGCGTTGGACTGGGCAACGGGAAAGGGAAATTCTCCTCCGGCCAGGAAACTGGCTTCCTTGCCATTGACCGCGATCAGGTTGGGCTCGGCCAGAATCTGCAGAAGATTTTGCGTCTTGAGGGCCTCAATCACCGCGCCCAGATGGACCTGAGGGTTAAAGAAAAACAGGTTGAGTACGTTCGATATCGTCGCCGAGTTGGGAAACGCGCTGCTCGATCCTGTATCAGTGATGGCCCCGTTGCCGGTGACTCCGCCGAACTGGCCGGTGGTCGTGCTGCCGATGGTGTTTCCGGAGCCGGTTGAAAGCAGATTGAACCCCATTTGGGTCAGAGCCGAGCGATCGACTTCGGCAAACTTGACCTCCAGCAGGACTTCCTCCGCCCCGACTGGGCCAAATGTGAGCACGTTAACGACATTCTTGGAATAGGCCGATGCAAGCAGGCCGGCGTGTTTGGCGACGTCCTCCGTGGTGACGTGACCGGAGATAACAATCGCGTTGCGCGACGGCGTCACGGTGATCTGCTCCTCCGGGAAAAGGCGATGCATCTCTTCGGATGCTGCGGTGATATCGACATCCACGCGAAGGTCGAAACTTCGCGAGCGCTCCAGTTCGTCCCAGATCAGCAGAGAAACTTCGCCCGGGGAAAGGCCATTGACCAGGACCTGCGTTGGTGTGACAACGATCGCATCGGCCACCGAAGGATCCGTTACTGACACGCGCTTTAATCTTTCGGTGGTGTTAATGAGGAGGGACTTACCGACCATCACGCGCAGCGGAGCCGCACCCGGCGATACTGCCTGGTTGGATGTGGAGGTAGTCGCGGTGGAGGATTGCGCATCCGCCGGATTGGCAGGTGGCGTTGCCGGCGTGTCCTGGGGAGAAGCCGCTGCCGGAGGAGACTGCGGGCTGCCGCCGGGAGCCTCAGTGCGCGCGAACATCGTTGTCGCACCGAGAAGCAAAACGGCTGCGACGAGCGTTAGAGCTTTCATGAATTCCAACCTCTGCGAGGATGCGCGAGCAAATCCATCGAAGGCAGAGCCATCGAGGAAATGAGCGGACGCGAAATGCTGCGGTACCGACGGCCCAGATTACTTGTTGTCTTCAAACTTGGTTTCATCCCGTTTGCTGCCACGGATCATTTCGACCTGGTAGGGCGCTGGGGCAACAGGCGCCGGAACTTTTGCCGCTGCTTTGTGGAACTTCGGTTTAGGCTCAGTGGGTGCCACCGGCGTCTCGCCCAGGTACAGCGAACTGGTGCGGGTGGCGCCGATGCCTCCCTTTTTTGTGTCCAGCGGATTGCGCAGAGAGAGCTGAATGCGGCCCTCCTGCGAAACCAGCGCCAGCTTCTGCGCGTCGTCCGGAGAAACCAGGAGCGTAATCACTGGAGCGGTTTGCGCGTCGGAGCCAGCGTTCCGGTCCAGGCTTTTGCCTACGGCGATGACCGCGACATTTTCGAGGACGGTGGTGGTTTGACGGTCGTTGCCAGTGCCTTGATTTCCTGTAGAGAGCACATCCACGCGCGTTCCCGGTTGCACGAAGCCCGCCACGGAAACCACGTCATTGACACGTACGGAAACGGCGCGCATTCCTGGCGGGATCATTGAGGGCAAGCCGGCTCCCGCTTCGAGCGCCGCCAATTTGCTGGCGAGAACAAAATCGCCCCTGCTCATGGGCAGAACTGCGCCACGTCTGATGACCTTCTGGGGATCAGAGAAGGCGCCCGGCGGGACCGCTGATTGCGGGATGGTGATCACGCGGACATCGTGAGAATCCAACTTGATTCCGGGCTGGATATCGTCCGCAGCGACCACGACCGCCACGCCGCGCTCATTGCTTGATCCAGTAGAACCTCGCAGCTTGTTATAAACGCTGAAAGCGACGAGCAGACCGACAGCGAGAGCCAAGCCTCCGATCATTAACAAACGGCTTCGGTTCATTCCTCTCCTTCCCGGATAGCCCCGGACTTATCCGTGGACATGGTCGACTGGTATCTCCGCGTGTGCGACGCACTGCGCAATCCTGCTACTGAGTGATGGAACTGGCTACCTGTGAGAACACATTGTTTGCGTTACCGCCGATCAGGCGGACGGTGCCGATTACGATCACCAATATCACGGCCAGCATCACGGCGTACTCTGCGATATCCTGTCCTTCCTCATTACGACACAAGAGCTTAGCTAGATCTACCATTGAAGACTCCTTCGCGCTGTACGCGATAAACACCCAATCCGGGGTGGGCTGGGGAAACCGACCCTCATGTGTGCCCTAGTTTCGCAGATTCCGCATGGCTCTGGGAAACAATTTTTCACTTTCTTACCCCGCTGGTACCGGGTTTCGACAAAAACCAGCATTTTCAACAGGGGGATGGCTCCGGAAGAGGACGATCGCCTGGGAGTCCTGGAATGCGGCATGCCAATTCGGGTCCAAAAGAAGGGCTTGCGCCAGCGCGCTGGAAGATGGCACAAGTACGGTCTGCACCTGCCAGCTATCCAGAACGTCTCGCCAGCCGGTTCGGAGCCGTATGGCAGTCTTGAACTGGCGCAGCAGGTCGTCGCCGTAGAGGTCGGCTCGGCCATCCACGAACACTCGGTATTTAGGATAAAGATTCCATATGGCATAGCCTCCCCAGTCGTAGTACACGAAGATTCTCGGGGGATGGCCGGAGGCCTGCAGAAATGCTACCGCCTTTTGGGGAAACTGCTCCGCCTCGCGGGCGTTCTGACCGCGGGCAAGACTGGCCCATCTCACCAACGCAAATGCCGCCAATAAAATGACCACGGCTCCGCTGAAAAGTGGCCGGAACCGCGAGGATTCTGGCCGTCGGAGGGAGGTCGCCGCAGATGCTGATGCGGATGGGAGAGCGGCGGCGATCACCGGGATCGCGACCAGGACGAAAATTGGAATGTGGCGGACGGCGTCGAGGGCGGCCAATGAAGTAAAAAGCAAAGGCACGATCACGCGTCCCCTGGGGCGCGAGCGGGTACTGGCGAGTGCGGTCAGGAGCAGCAACCACACCAGTAAGAGTGGGAGATAGAGCGATTGGTGAAAATCCGGAGAGAACCACTCCACAATGAACGATCGCATCCCGGGCGAGCGCAAAGTATCGAACGGATAACGATAGAGTTGCGCGCCGCTGGGGTTCAGAGGCACGAGCGCCAGGCAAACCAGCAAAAGCGGCAGCAGTCGCAGAAGGATGGAGCGAGCCTGCTGCCATGTCGTGCTGCCAGCTGCAGTTTCCAGAGTCAGGCCTACCCCGTACGCCAATAATAATGCCGGGACGAGGGCGAATCCGGCGTGCAGATTCAGCCATAGGAGAAACAGCGGCGCTATCCAGAACAGGAGCCTGGGGCGATGTTCGCCGGCTTCGAGCAACCACAGAAGAAGGCTGGCAAGCGTAAAGGTGAACATCTGCGGTCGAACACCCCAGCAGGGAGCCGACGTCAGAGCGCCGAGGACTGTCGCGGCCAGGGCCCAGAGCCTCTTTCCAGGACAGCGCAGGTAGAGCAGCATGAAGCCGGAGGTCGTAATGATCGACGAGAATACGATCAGCGCGGCGTTGCCGCCGTGTTTCCAGAGTTCGTAAAACACGACGTCCGACAACCACTCGTGTGACACCCATGCGTGCCCGGCGCGAGTGAAAGAAAAAGGATCGGTGTGCGGGACGTGACCGGTTTCCACGATCCGCTGTCCGGTGCGCAGATGCCACCAGAGATCGGGATCGAGCGCGTTGCGCGCCGTCATTGCCAGCAGGCCGAACAACAGGATGCCGGGAAAAACGAGACGCACGCTCCATCGAGAAATTCCAGGCATCGGCATTGGGCGCGATTATAGGTGAAAACTGTCAGCTCTCAGCTGTCAGCTTTCAGTAAAAATTAACCTTCGGAAGGGCTGGGACGAACCAGCACTACCACCAGCATCGGAATGTAAGAGCCGAGCACGCACCAGAGACCGACCTGGTGCATGGATAACGGGGGATGGTACCAGCGCCAGATTCCAGCCACCCAACTGCATGCCACGGTGGCCATGATGCTCCGGCGGGTCTTCGGGATCAGCCACAAGATAAAAGAATCGTAAAACCAGCGCTGCGGCAGAATGCAAGCCAGGAAAAGCAGCCAGGCATCGCGGTCTCGCCACCGCCGCAGGGCCAGGGCGAGCAGCGGGCCCGGGATCACCAGCAAAGGCACGAAATAGCGATAGGCGCGGATTTGTGGAATCCATTCCAGCGGCCAATGCGGCCTGAACGCGAAACTTGCAAGCAGCAGGACGGCCGCGGCTATCAATCCCGTGCGCGAAAGATGGGTTAGCGCGATCGGCGCGCCGGTGTGTGGTTTGGCCATGCAAAACGCCAAGGCCAGGGGGAAGAAAGCAGCGCACATGATAAGCGGTGTCCACTGTGCCGTGATGAGCGCGGCCCAGTAGGGATAGGCGAAGAAGATAAAAAGGCGCTCCGGGCTTTCACGGATCAGGCCGAGTGCAAGTAGGCCAGAGCTGATGCCGAAAAATATGGCCGCGGCAATTTCGGCTGGGAACGGCACGAACGGCAGTGCCACAAGAGCCGCGGGCAGTGGGTAGGGAATTGCGCCCGGCGGAGTGTTGAGGTAGGGATTCTGGCCGGACAGAAGCGCGCGAGCGGCCCGATAGGACCATTCGAAATCCGCACCACCCATGTGGAAGTGGTGCAGGAACGTCCAGCACAATGCGCCGCTGACAAGAGCGATGGCGGTCGCAACGGCGAAATTTCTGCTTGGACTCGAAATGTTCACGGTAGCGTTGTAATATCCGGATTCTCTCAGATTCGCATGAGACCTGCCATTTTCCACAAGCCGCTCTGGCTGATTCTCGTCGCCGTGCTCTGCGCAGCGGGGATGTGGACTTACGTCAACCGCGTATTAGTTCCGCATCAGATTGCCGAGGGGGCTTTGCATGAACGACCGCGCGGCAATCTTTCCGATCTCTATCCTCGCTGGCTCGGAGCCAGAGAACTGCTGCTCCACGGACGCGATCCCTACAGCCCGGAAATCTCCCGCGAAATTCAAGCGGGCTACTATGGTCGTCCCATTGATCCGTCTCGTCCTTATGACCCGCATGACGAGCAAGGGTTCGGTTATCCACTTTATGTGGTTTTCTTGCTCGCCCCCAGCATTGGATTCCATTTCGCGATCATTCAGAAATGCTTCTTCTGGATATTGCTACTTCTCGCCATCGCCGCCACTTTGCTCTGGCTCAGAATCCTGCGGTGGTCGGCGTCGTTCGAGATCAGAATTTGTCTGCTCGCGCTGACTCTTGGCTATGTGGGGGTCATGCAGGCACTCAAGCTGCAACAGATGAGCCTGGTCGTCGCCGGCCTGGTGGCCTTCGCCATCGCGCTTCTCGTGACCGATCAGCCAGTCGCGGCTGGATATTTGTTGGCTCTGGCGACCATCAAGCCGCAACTCATGGTGCTCCTGGTTTTTTGGCTCGCCGTCTGGACTCTGGCCGACTGGCGCCGCCGATATCGGTTGGCGGTTTCGTTTCTCGTCACTATGGCGATTTTGATCGCCGCTTCGGAATGGTACCTGCCGCACTGGATTCCCCGCTTCTGGCATGCGGTTCGCGAATATCAGCGCTACACCGGGGCGGTTTCGGTGATGGATACGCTGCTCGGCGCTCCGTGGAGCTGGGCGCTCGAACTTCTGGCATTCGTGGCTCTGATAGTCGCTTGCTGGCGAGAGCGCCGGCAGCCGGCGAACTCCGGCGCTTTCGCCTTCATGATTAGCCTGGTGTTAGCCACCACGATCTTCCTGGTGCCGACTTCGGCCCCCTACAACCAGGTGCTGCTGATCCCGGCATTCCTCGTGCTAGTCAAGGAGCGCCGGACGATATGGCAAAGAAGTCGCATCAACCGGCTCCTCTTCACGCTCACCGCTTGCCTGGTCGGCTGGCAGTGGGTAGCGAGCACGGCGCTGGCGGGGCTTTCCTTTGTTTTGCCGCCGCAGACGGTCCAGCAAGCCTGGGCGGTTCCTTTCTGGACAACGACCCAGATCCCGGTAGGAGTGGCTGCCCTGATGCTTGCTCATTATTACCAAACGACTTTTACTGTCCCGGCAAGGCCGAGTCCGTCGTAGAATGCAGTAGGCCCGCGTCAGGCGCTGGCGTTTATGGCTGGCACGACGGCCGCAGGAGAGTCCAGGGTACATGTCTGCTTCGTCGCATTCGGGCATATCCAGCATCTTTCCCATCGCGATTTTTGTGTCAGGAAGCGATCAGCAGACGCTGTCCCTGAATCACACGCCGTACACCGTGGGGCGCAAGGTGGACCGCGACCTGGTGATCGCCGACCCGCGTGTGTCCCGGGAACATGCTCAGATCGTTTCAGAAAACGGCGAGTTTTTTGTCATCGACCTGGGCAGCAAACACGGCACGTTCGTCAATGGCGAGAAAATTGACCGGCACAAGCTGCAACGCAATGACCGGTTGGAATTCGGCGCCCGCGACATTGCCTACCTTATTTTCCATCCGCTGCACACGACCTCGAACACAGCACGGGAGTTTCTCAGTCAGATCTCGGGCATTCAGATCGCGCCGGAAGCCAGCGACCTGGAGAAACTTACGCTGTTCATGGAAGCGGCGCGCAAGCTGAACACCATCGGCGTGCTCGATGAAATCCTGGTTACGCTGCTCGACGCCACGCTGAAACTGACACGAGCCGAACGCGCATATATCTTCCTTCGCGATATCGACGGGAAGTTGAACCTCGCCGCCGGGCGTAACTCGAAGGGCGAGCCGCTGCTCGACGACACGACAATTTCCCGGTCGGTGCTGGAAGGTGCGCTGACTTCGAACTCCGAATACCTGGTCACCGACACCAGTCAGATGATCGATGTGAAGGAACGGCAAAGCATCGTCGCCTTCGATCTGCGAACCGTAATCTGTATGCCGTTGCGCAAGCCGCTCGTGCAAACCACTCGTGCCGAACAGCCGGCTGGCGGCGAAGTGACGGGCGCTCTCTATGTGGATTCGCGCTTTGCTTCGCGCGATATCACCAGCGTCAGTCACGACATTCTGCGCGCCATCGCGACTGAAGCGGCGCAGTTGGTGGAGAACGCGCGCCTCGTGCAGGCCGAGGAAGCCGGGCGCCGTTACCAGCAGGAACTCGGAATCGCAGCGTCGATTCAGCAGCGTCTGTTAGCAGTGACTCTGCCCGAAGTTCCTTTTGCCCGGGTGAACGGGCGCAACCTGTCTTGTAAAGAAATCGGGGGCGATTTCTTCGAAGCGGTAAACACGCCGCAAGGCTTGGCCGTGGTTCTTGCCGACGTCAGCGGCAAAGGAGTCTCGGCCGCGTTGCTCGCTTCCATTCTCCAGGGGATGGTCTACTCGCAGCTGATTTCGGGCATGCCACTCACCGAGATCGTCGACGCGGTCAATCGCTTTTTCACTTACAAACACATCGGCGAGAAATACGCGACCATGATCATCACGCGCCTGCGGAGCGATGGCGAACTCGAATACGTCAACTGCGGACATATACCGCCGGTGTGGATCTGTGGCAACGAAGTGCTCCGGCCATCCCACGGCAACCTGCCTGTGGGCTTGCTGGCGGAGGCGACTTACTCGAGCGACCGCTGCCAGATGAGGCCGGGCGATCGACTTATCCTGGTCACCGACGGCGTCACCGAGGCCGAGAACGCGCGTGGAGACATGTTTGACAGCGAGCGGCTCGAACTGGTGGCCGGCAAGAGTGCTTCGATGGAGGATGTGTTCACCGCGGTCGCGGATTTTTGCGGAGGCACGCCGCTCAACGACGATTGTACTGTCGTGGAACTGTCCTACACCGGCAAATGAGCGTTGCGGACGGGCGCGGGCGCCCGTCTCTCCACCGCACCCTTCGAAATTACATCACCGCGACGGGCTCGCTTCGGGCTTGAAGATTACCCCCGACTGGTACGGCTATTCATCACCACCCAGGTTCGCCAGTCTTAGGCAACGGTAACGATGGGAGCGACGAAGACTTGCGTATAGTGAAAGAGTTACAGACTGTGGTCTTTGGTTATCTGCGTTGCCGCAACTTGCCGTGAAAGAATGGGATCGAAGTCGTGATCGCCTGGGCCACGGTTTGGAGTAATGTCAATTCACCATTTTGCCGATGCGTCAGCAAGGCTGGTCAGTGAGACGTCGAGACTGGTAAAGCCGCGACGCATTAACCACGCGGGTGAAGTAGGCGATGGACCCGACCAGGGTCACAGCGGCGGTGCCGACTCCGTCCCACCCGCTCCAAATCTTTCGCCTCTGGTTATTGCCTTTCTTGATCATGCGGAGCCGCAAAAAAGCAAAGCCCGCCTTGCGAGGTTGAGTACACTCGCAAAGCGGGCCTGATCTGCACCGGCTGAACTTACTGTTGCGTGGACTTTGCCAGCTTGGACCGGAGGAACATCGCTCCGAAGCAGGTGAGCCCGGCTCCGAAAAGGTAGATCGCAGTGGAGCCACCTTCGGGCACCCCCTGCGTCGGCTTCGGCTGCGAGTTTCCACATTTACCGAACCAGCATTGTGGTGGGGGCGGGTTATGGCCCCATCCATTAGCAAATGCTGCAGGAGCCAGACAACATACCGCCACGATTGCCAGCCACCATTTCCGATTACGACCGTTCATAAAATGCTCCCTTTACATTCGATAAATTTGAGGATCACATGGAAAGGGAGTGGACGGGGGAGCTTCCCAATAGATTCTTTCAAAACCAACTCTATTTAACGATCTGTATCACCCTGCGTCAAGATGATACTTTTTGCAACATTGCAAGAAAATGCAGTTCTCTTATGGATGTCCTTCGGTTCCATAGGGAAGTTAGCGCAACCGGAACTCTGGCGATACCATTTAGGATCGGCGATAGTAATCGAACGATGGTCATATGGTCATCATGGTAAGTAACTTGTCACGCCTCCTGCTGTCGGCATGTGCTCTGCTTTGCGTCAGCCTTGTCTGCTGTCATAAAGCTGGTCCCCACAGCGTCACACTGACGTGGAATGCGCCCCAGGCCAGCAGGGGAGCTCCAGTGGCCGGCTACAACATTTATCGGAGCACGATTTCCGGCGGTCCGTTCGTGAAGATTGCTTCTCAAGTTCCGGGTCCACCGTACGAAGATCGCCTGACGGCAAGTGGCCGCACTTACTTCTACGTTGTAACTTCTCTCGATCAGGCTGGGCGTGAGAGCCGGTTCTCGGCTGAAGCACGAGCCATAATTCCATGAGCTTATAGGTATCACTGGAGGAGTTACTCGCAGTTATAGCTGGCGGGGCCACTTCTCAAGGGCGAGAAGTGGCGCACACTATAGTGATCGTTTCCCTTACGGGGTAGGAACGACTGCTTGGGCTTGATTCGAGTATCCACTCTCGACCGAAGTGGCATTCACAGCCGTGGTCACGTAGTAGTAGGTTTGGCCGGAGACGACCGTATTGTCGGCGTATGCGGTCGTGCTGTTGAGCGAAGTGTTGATCATCGTGTAGGGACCGCCCGGCGCCGTGCCGCGATAGATGTTGTAGCCGACTGCACTGGTCGATGCGGCCCAGGTGAGGTCGACGGTATGCTGAATTGGTGTTGTTCCAGTGCCGGTCATCTGAAGCACGGATTGCACGGCCGGGGAGTTCGAGGCATTGCTTGCGAATGACAGGGACGCCGAAGCGGCTCCGCTTGCTCCCGGCGTGAAAGTAACAGTGAAGTTAGCGGATTGCCCAGCAGTGAGCGTCGTGGGTAACGAAATTCCGGAAAGCACGAACTCACCGTTGTTAGAACTTGCCGATGAAATCGTCACCGATGCGCCGCTGGCGGTCACGCTGCCAGTAAGTGCCGCATTCGAGCCGACGGTTACGTTGCTGAAGCTGAGACTGGTTGGAGAAACCGCCAATGTGCCCGAAGCCGTTCCGGTCCCGGAGAGCGCGATTCCGAGCTGGTTCGCCGCGTTCGATGACACGGACAGGCTTCCGCTCGCCGTACCGGCGCTGGTCGGCGTAAATGTCACGTTGAAGGTCACGCTTTGGCCGGACGTGAGATTGATGGGGAAGCTGCTCAATCCGCTGGTCGAGAACGACGCCCCGGTCAAATTCACTTGCGAGATTGAGATTGTCGACCCGCCAGTGTTAGTCAGCGTTTCAGACAAGTTGGTGCTGTTGCCGACTTGGGTGCCGCTGAACGCAAGGGTTGTTGGATTTGCCGCCAGCGCTCCCGGCGTCGCGCCGGTTCCAGATAGCGGAATGCTCAAGTTCGGAATTGCACCAGCGGAAGTAATATTCACGCTGCCGCTGGCGGCGCCACTCGCGGTCGGAGAGAAAAGTACGGTGAACGATGTACTCTGGCGCGCGCCTAATGTCAGCGAAGGAGCCAGCCCGCTCAAACTGAATCCGGCGCCGCTCGCAGTGGCAGTCGAAATCGTGAGGCTCGTTCCGCCCGAATTGGTGAGGGTTGCGTTCAACGATTGCGAAGTGCCAGTCTGGACGTTTCCAAAGCTGATGCTGGCCGGATTCGAGGCCAATTGGCCTAGCGCAACACCGGTGCCGGAAAGTGGTATGGAGAGCATGGCGTTGCTCGCATTGGAATTGATGGTGAGCGCGCCGCTCGTCGCGCCGGCTGCCGAAGGCGTGAATAGCACATTGAAAGCAGCGGTCTGTCCCGCGCCCAGTGTGATCGGCGCGGCCAGACCTGTAACGCTGAATCCGGCGCCACTTATAGTCGCGCCCGACAGCGTGACTGTCTCTCCGCCTGTGTTAGTAACCGTCATCGGCACGGTCTGATTATTTCCTACTGTCACGTTTCCAAAATTTGCACTGCCCGGACCCGGAGACAGCGCGCCTGCCGCCAGAGCCACGCCCGAGAGCGAAATGTTGAGCGGCGAGTTGGACGCGTCGGAGACAATGCTCAGCGCTCCACTCGCAGTCCCTGTGCTGGTAGGAGCAAAGGTGGTATTAAAAACGATGCTCTGATTGGGAGCGATGGTCGTTTGCGCTGTCAGTCCGCTGACCTGGAAGCCGGCTGCGCTCGGGATCACCTGTGAAATCGTAACCGGGGTTCCACCGCTGTTGGTCAAGGTTACGGACTTACTGCTTTTGCCACCAACCTGAATGCTTCCGAATGTCACGCTGGACAGAGTGGGAAGCAGGACGCCGGCGACAACTCCCGAGCCCGTGAACGAAAATCCCGCCGTGCTATTTACCTGATCTGCGGTGATAGCAAAAGTGACGCTGCCGCTGAACTTTCCGACACTGGGAGGTGCGAACGTGATTGGCACGGAAGTCGATGTCCCAGCGCTGACGGTGAGTGGAACAGGGATGTTGCTCATGGAAAATCCCGCGCCGCTCATTGTGGCTTGCGTGACGATGATATCGGTGGCACCGCTGTTCTCAAGAGTCACGACGCTGGTCTGGCGACCGCCAACCTGCATGTTTGCAAAAGCCAGCGTCGAGGGAGAAGGCGAAAGCGCTGGCGGCGTCACGGCAGTCGCAATGGCGGAGAGCGAAGCGTAAGCCTGCGCATTGGGGCCAACAAAAGAAATCGTGGTCGCCGGATCGCCCGCGCCGGCAGGTTTGAACTGGACGTTGAATGAGGCAGTTTGCCCCGCCATCAATGTGAGCGGCGTGCTGATGCCAGTTACCTGAAAGCCGGCGGCTGATCCTTGAATCGTGCTGATGATAACGGGAGCCGTTGTGTTGTTCGTAATCGTGTCGAGCATCGACTTGCTGCCGCCGATCGGAACCGCTCCGAAGTTCAAGCTGCTGTTGCCGATACCGAGGGTTGGTCCGCTGTTCGAACCTGCGGATAGAGCCTGGCAGCCGGTGAGCAATAAGAGGGCGCCAGCAACGACCAGGGAAATGACCAACCGACCATACAGCCGATAACTGTTCAATTCCACCTCAGTGTGCCGCCTCCGAATGCCACGGCGCGGGATTTCGGGTCACAAGTACCCTGAAATTCGAACTCTGGCAAGACCAGTGTGGCTCCTGGCAGGCGCGAGCCAT
>Ga0182015_10004274_pt1 | contig 15458 bp, 13 predicted proteins | sample 712P3MmetaG_FD_120478 | JGI IMG/M metagenome (GOLD analysis project Ga0182015, IMG submission 120478) | Permafrost microbial communities from Stordalen Mire, Sweden - 712P3M metaG | ecosystem: Environmental > Terrestrial > Soil > Wetlands > Permafrost | place: Sweden: Stordalen | collected... | reverse complement strand
GTCTGATCGCTCCCGTTCCTCAAAACCAATTGAATGCGCGTGTCGGCATTCGCCAAAGTGAGCGTCTCGGCCTGCTCGGGCGTCGCCAGCAACGTGACGTTGGCCGAAGGCATGGCCTGCCCGCGCGCGTCCGGCTGCATCACCGTTCCGGCCGAAAGCACCAGCATGTTTTGCAACGGGGTGGTGGTGACCGATCCCTCCGAGTTGGGTGGATGTCCGGTGACCAGCACGTCCACGCGCATCCCGGGCAGCACAAAACCTGCAATACCGGTGACGTCGTTCACGCGCACAGTCACCCCGCGCATTCCGACTGGAATGGTGGGCGCCAGGCCTAGCCCGCTGCCGCGAGCCGCCAGGCGGCCTTCAAGAATCGGCTCGTCCATGAGGATGTTGCTCACCAGCGGCCGATCGATCACTTCCTCCGGCTTGGTGAAAGCGCCTTTGGGGAAGGCGGACGAAGGCATTTTGCCGAGCTTGATATCGGCCGGCTTCACCGTGGTGCCCACCGACAGTGGCCGGGCGGCCACAACGATGTCACGCAGGTCGGTGACCTCGGCCTTCTTGGGACTCCCAGCGCGAGCCGTCATCTGGTAAAACACGCTCGATATCACGAGCGCGAACAGCAGGCTCACGCCCAATACGGTCAGAAATCTACGATCCATATCCTTCTCTCCCGCGTTCCGAAGCTGAAGTGCAATGCAAAGCAACCACCGTCATGTCGCCACCACCGGACTTCGCCGTCATGTCGCCGCCACCAGGCTTAGCCAAACACCCGCCGCGATCGCGGGGGCGTAAGGGATGGAATCCGCTTGCCTGGCCTCCTGGACAGTCAACGGTCCGGCGGCCGGCTTTCCGGCGCGCGCGCGATTGCTGCTCGCCCACAAATCCCCAATCGCTCGGGCGGCGATCACCGCCAAAGCCATCAAACCGCCACAACCCGCCGTCCACAGCGCGGCTTGGAATAGCTGCTGAACACCCAGCAGCGCCCCGAATCCCGCCATCAACTTCACGTCTCCGCCGCCCATGCCGCCCAGCAGATAAAAAACCAGGAACACGCTCGCGCCCGCTAAGGCTCCCGCCAGCGCCGATCCGGCGCCACGCCAGCCGTGCTGGACGCTGTGAAGAATCAAACCGCCCGCAAAGGCCGAGCAGGGAATCCAGTTGGAGATTTGACGCCGCGACAAATCGTCGATCGACGCCGCCACTCCGATCACTCCCGCCATAATTGCCAGCGCCGTCAATGGCTGTCCCCTTTGCCGAAATGTTTGCTCCGCGCATCCAAGGCCCCGTCTAAGGTCCGTGGCGCGTTGGCTGGATTCTTTCCAAAACTCTTCGCTCGAAAAAGCAACGGCGCCAGAAATCCCGCTTGCAGCGCAAATTCCGCCAGGGCCTTACCGGACGGCAATCGCCAACTCCCCGAGTCCAGCCACTCCATTGGCATCCCGGACAACGGCATCCGCGGCATGCCTAACTTGCTCCCGGCACTGCGGTTAGCAGAAACAGACGGGTTCTGGTTGCTTCTCATGCCGGTCGTTCTCCTGCTTATCAGTTCGGCAAACTGGGAGGTTTTCATTAGCCCGACATCGGGCTTTCTTTAGTACGGCGGATCGGTGGGTGGGTGCGATTTTACCTAATTCGCGGGGGCTGGCCGACTTAGCCGCCGGAACAGCACGGAACTGTGATCGTCCGCCACCACCCGCCAGGAAGCGTCTTGTTTTAATAGCGATGACAATGGCCATTGGGCCGGCAACAGCGCCACGTCAAACCCATTCCGGTCCATGATCGCCCGCCAGTCATAAGCGCCCTGGAGTAGATGCAGGTACTGGTTGGCTAAGGTCTCTCCGTAGAAGTCGCTCCGTCCGTCGACGTACACCTTTTGCCGCGGATAATAACTATAGATAATGTAGTCGCCCCATTGATCGGTGGTCAGCAGCCGGCCGGTGGCCACCAAATCGGCGTGCTGATGAATCATGGCGGTGGGAAACATCTCGCTTGGAAAATCACGCGGCCACTTGAGCGGCGCGTCCATCAATACCAAAGCGAGAATGAATAGCGCCGGCCACACGCTGGTCCGCCGGAAGCCGGGCGACAAATCCGTCCCCAACTGGTGAAGAATGCGCCAGGCCTGGGACTTCTTCATCCGCGCCGCGCTCGCGCTCCACCACTCGCTGAGTTCGCAAGCGATGAAGGGAGCCGCCACCGCGGCGTAGATGGGCGCGTGCCGCACGCTGATGAGCGAAGCATGCGCCAGAAACAAAATCCACAACGCTTCAGTGCAGCGCCGCTTCCGCACCAGGAAGCCGATTGCGATTAAACCGCCCACTAGCAAGGCCTCATACTGTAACTGCCCCTCGTTGCGAAACGTGGGCGCTTGAAACTCCTGCACGATGTTCTTGATCCAATCGGCGCGCAGATACTCGAAGATGTGGATGTGCAACTGGACGCCATAAGGGTTGATCACCGACGCGAGCGAACATCCCAGCAACAGCAGCCCGTAGCGGCGAACAGCGGGCCAGTGCGGGGCCCCCAGCCAAGCCTCCAGCGCGGTTCCGGCCACCAGCAGTGCAATCAACGCCAGGAAAATGACGAAGCCGCCATGCAAATTCGCCCACACAGCGGTTATTGGAATCAGTGCCCAGAGCCAGCGTGTTTTCGTTCTGCGATCCGCCTCCAGCACCCAAAAACAGACCGGCACCAGCAGCAGCGTAAACAAATGCGGCCGCGCCAGAAAGTGCATCGATGCGGCGCCGGCGGCGAGCAGCGTGGTGAATAGGGCCACCAGCATGTGGGCGCCCCGCCACAGCGTGTAACGCAGCACGATGGTCGCAAAAAGCCCAATCATCAATCCGGAGGCCAGCACGATTGCCTTCAGCCCGCCCATTTGAAACAACGCCGCATACATCACGTCGGTAAGCCATTCCCAAGCGAACCACGGCGCTCCGGCGCGGGAGAATGAAAACAGGTCCACGGTCGGCACGGCGTGGTGCGCCAGAATGTACTGGCCGGCGCGGATGTGCCAGCCGGTATCGCCATCGCCCAGCAACGATTTCCAGCCGCTCGCCGCGAAGATGAACAACCAGCTAACCAGCGCTATGAAAAAAAGGTCGGACATCGAAGGCGCCAGGGCTCCCAATATTCGTCCCGCCGCGCCGGGGGCGAATTGTGCGGCGTGCGGCGAAACTGCCTCAGATGCGGTTGCCGGTGACTGAGTTATAGTTGCCACAGTAATCGCTTGAATCGGTCGTGCCGGGGGATGGCGCCTTCCTGAACGCTGATCGACTCCGGAACCGCCGGGCTTTAGCGGCCGTTGCTTTCGAGCGGGGCTACCATGCCAGATAGAGGCTCGACACCGGCCAACTCGCGGCCATGGACGGCCAAGGCCAGCCGGTCTTTCAGCCCAGTCTTCTCAAAGATATGCATCAAGTGAACCTTGACTGTTCCCGGTGTAATATGCAGATTCTCCGCAATTTGCTTATTCCTAAGACCCCTGCAGATCAGCCGCACAACTTCTTTCTCCCGAGGCGTCAGCCGCGACGCTTCCTTGCGCTGCAGGAACTCGGTGACTTGCTCGGATTGCTGCATCCAGATCTGACCCGATGCCACTTCCCGGATGCATTCGAGCAGCGTGGGTATTGGCAAGGTCTTCTTCAGGATGCCTCGCGCGCCGATCTGCAAGGCTCGAAAGGCGTCCATCTCGGGAAGGTCCACCACCCACAGCACGCTGTGAACCGGCGCGCCGGCTTTGAGATTCCCAACCAACCGAAGCGCTGCTGTCAGTCCGGCGCTCCCATCAATGAGCACGACATCGGGGCGAACGCGCTGAATGGCCTCGAGCGCGTCACTCGCCTTGGGCGCCCAACCGGAGAAAACGAGATCGTCGCAATCGGCCAGCACCTTCTGCAGGCCTTCGACGACGATAGGTTGTGATTCGCAGGCAAATACAGAAATACTACTCAACAATCCCTCGCAAGTTCTCTGATCGGCGGCAGAGCATCGCCCAGATAGGCACTAAGGCAATTACGAGAGATCGCGGCTGTGAGCACTTGAGGAGGTAGTGTCTCCACGGTAGGCACCCATAGGGACATGGTTTCGCGTAAGAGATTTCCCCGGCGGAATGTGAGATTTGTAAGTACTGGTACCGCTTTTGGCCCGCGCTGCCAAACACTTGGTCGCAACCGGAACGATTGCTGTATACTGAACGAACCTGGGAAGCCAAAATGGAAATCCCGGAAAGAAATCCAAAATGAAAAGTACGGTTGGAGGATTTATGCAATTTCGACACGCGATGGGCGCCATCCCCATCTTATTGACCATTGGCGCGATCTCAGCCATGGCCTCGACTGTTTCCTACACTCTCGATTTCACGGCTTACTCCTCGGGACTAACGCCATCTTCGGGCTCCTTCGTATACAACACCACGACGGACGAGTTCACGAGCTTCGTGGTGGATTGGGATGGTGCCGTGTACAATATGACAACGGAAGCTAACGCCCCAGCTTCAGCCGGCCTCGCCCCGGGGGACCCATGTATTACTGCCTCGGGTGCGGCGGCCACCTTCCAGGCTTTCACCACTTGCGACTCGGCAGGCGGCGGGCTGGAATGGAACGCCCTGGGGAACAGCGGCGTGGAGGGCTTGTTTGAATTTTTCTACAAGAATGCAGGTGGCTTTGGAGTCCCGATATTTTCCCTCGATACCGGCGATTATGTTGATCCGACCGCTGCTGTGGGTTTGGTGTCTTCAACGCTAAGCTCAGGGCCGCCGCCGCCCACAGTGCCCGAGCCTAGCACTATGGGAGTTTCTGCTCTAGGCTGTGCATTTCTATTCTTCCTTAGATCCCGCCGGTCTACCCGTAAACCGATAGCGTGATCACAGATCGAGCCGTGACCTGGCTTCCCCCGGTGCGGCTCGACTTTGCCCTTGTCCTCGGTGTACGGTTTGCGGGCTTCCCCGCTTCCACACGATCCGCCTGGAGGCGCAATTCGAGATTGCCATTTCCAGTAGCCGCGTGTGGCCGGCTTGCTACAATGAGGCAGTAATGCATGGCGCGCTTCCTGCCATTGCCGCTCCCGGACTTGCCGCCGCTCACCCTCACCGCGGCGATTGACATCGTCATTGTCGCGGCCCTCATCTATCAATTTCTGCTGATTATCCGCGGCCGCCGCGCGGTCCACGTCCTTATGGGACTGGGCGTTCTGGCCCTGATTTACGCCGTCGCGGTCTGGGCCAAGCTCGACCTGCTGCGTACCATTTTGGCGACGCTGGCGCCCTACACACCCATCGCGTTGATCGTAATGTTTCAAGCCGAACTGCGGCGGGCATTGGCGCGGCTCGGCCGCCGTCCCTTTCTGGGTGTCAGCCAGATCGAGCGCCGCGAGCTGAGCCAGGAAGTGGTGCTGGCCGTCGGCCGGATGTCGCTGAATAAGACCGGCGCTCTGATTGTCCTGGAGCGCAAAATCGGCCTGAGAACATTTGTCGAGAGCGGCGTGAACCTGGACGCGTCAGTTTCGCGTGACCTGCTGTGCTCCATTTTTCATCCGGGTGGGGCGCTGCACGATGGCGCCGTCATCATCCAGGGCGACCGCATCACCGCCGCCGCTTGCTTCTTGCCGTTGTCCACCAATCCTCTGCGGGTCTCTGAACTCGGCACACGCCACCGCGCCGCGCTCGGCATCAGCGAGGAGTCGGATTGCATCGCTGTCGTGGTGTCGGAAGAAACCGGCAAGGTATCGCTCGCGGCGTTTGGCGAAATCGAAATCGATGTTTCACTCGAACGCGTGGAGCAGCTGCTGTCCGACCGCGTGGATCATCGCGACAAGCGCAGCGTGGCTGCCCCACTGAGGCATCCCGCGCCAGCGCACCAACCGACCTCAGTCCAACACTCCAGCCCAGTGCAACACTCCGGTTTGGACCAGCCATGAGACAACTGCTCACCCAAAACCTGGGCTGGAAATTGTTGTCGTTATTGTTAGCCGTGATGCTGTGGCTGGCCATTGCGCGCGAACCCGAAGTGGCCGCCTCGCTCTCGGTCCCGGTCGAGTTCAAAAACATGCGGGACGACCTGGATATCAGCGGTAACTTGCCCGACCGGGTAATTCTCGAGGTGCGGGGCCCATCCGGACGGCTCTCGCGCGATAACCTCTCCACGGTGGCCGCGGTGCTGGACCTTTCTGACGCCCAGCCAGGCGAGCGCACCTACAACATCCGCGGCCGCAATCTCAACCTGCCTTCCGGAGTGGTCTTTTATCGCGCCGTTCCTTCTCAACTCACGCTGCGTTTCGACCAGCTCGCCTTCAAGAACGAACCCGTGCAGCCCGTCTTCGTGAACCGGCCCGCCAGCTATCGCATCGCGAGCCAGCAGTTCAGTCCGACGCAAGTACGAATTCGGGGCTCCGAGGATCGTGTGCAAGCCATTAATCAGATCAAAACGGATCCAATGGACTTGAGTGGCGTAGCCGGAGAGCAAGTCTTTCACACGCATCTCAATGTCGGTGATGCCCAAGTAAGGTTAGTCGACACTTCGTCCGATATAACGGTACGAGTGAAACTTGAAAAGATCTTGACCGGCGGCGCCCGCTAGTGGCGCGTGCGCTATTTGGAACCGACGGAATTCGCGGCGTGGCGGGCGTGGCTCCATTGGACCCGAAGACCGCGCAGGCCGTGGGCGCCGCGCTGGGTCATTGGGTCGTTGATTCCGAGCGACAGCATCGAGAGGTCGTCATTGGAATGGACACGCGCGAATCGGGCCCGTGGCTCGCCGCCGAGGTTGCGAGCGGCATCGCGTCGCGTGGCGTGAAGGTTGAATTCGCGGGCGTCACCACCACTCCCGGCGTCGCGTACCTCGCTAAGAACGGACCCTTCGCCGCCGGAGTGATGATCTCGGCCTCGCACAATCCATTCCGGGACAACGGCATCAAACTGATCGGTCACGCCGGATACAAGCTCCCTGACGAACAGGAAGAGCGGCTGGAGAGGGAAATCTTTCGGCTGCTCGAAGAGGGTTTGGATCTGCCGCCGGTCCGGCTTCGAGTGAACGCGGGCCTGGATTGCAGCTATATCGATCACCTGGCGGCAACGCTGCCCGACGGTCTGGATGGATTGAGCCTGGTGGTGGATTGCGCCAACGGCTCAGCGTCGTCGCTAGCTCATGAGCTTTTTCGGGGGCTGGGCGCGCGCGTGCATACGGTCCATTGCGCCCCCGACGGCCGCAACATCAATCTGAACTGCGGATCGCTGCACCTGGAAGCTCTGCAGGCGGCGGTGCTCGAACAGAATGCGGACGCCGGTGTCGCCTTCGATGGCGATGCCGATCGTGCGTTGTTCGTCGCGCGCTCCGGGAAAATCATCGACGGCGACGCGGTGTTGTTTGTGACGGCGCTCCACTTGAAGGTGCCCACCGTGATCGCCACTGTAATGTCCAACCTGGGCCTGGAACTGGCGTTGCGTGCGCATGGAATCGGCCTGGTGCGGACGCCGGTCGGCGACAAGTACGTGCTAGAGGAAATGCTGCGCCGGGGCGCGGTTCTGGGAGGCGAGCAGTCCGGCCACATCATCTTTCATCAGTACGCAACCGCGGGCGACGGAATGCTCACCGCCCTGCGAGTTTTCGAAGTCATGCGGGAGACCGGCGCCGGTCTGGATGAGTTAACGGCCGAGCTGCAGGTCTATCCCCAGCGCCTGGTGAACGTCCGCGTGCGGCAGCGCAAGCCTCTCGAAGACCTGCCGGGGGTGGTGGCCGAGATTCGCGCCGCCGAAAAATCCTTTGGCGATGCCGGCCGCGTATTAGTCCGATTCTCGGGTACCGAGCCGCTGGCCCGGGTGATGGTGGAGGGTCCGGAATTGGACCAGGTGGAGCACTTCGCCCAGCGGATCGCGGAGCGGATTCGAGCCGAACTCGGCGGCGGCGATCCAGATCAAGTCACTCATTAGATCGTCAACCTTAAATTGCTGAAAGCAAGACCCTAGCGAGATGGGCCATCCAAAAAAGTCTCGCTTATCCTGACGACCTCTGTTATGATGGCCACGGGAGCGTAACTGCTCAGTTCGGGAATCGGTTTTCTTAAATTGATCCGACAGTCAATTGTCTAGGGGTCCGACTCGGTTTACGCGTTGGTGTGCAAGCTCCGGCGGCCTAAAAACTGTCATTGGAGAAGCCTAAAGACGCTCGGGGGGCTCCGCCCTGCAGAGATTCGGGGTCAAGGACGGAAGCCGGTTCCGCTGGTGCGTTGCGCTCCTTTTCTTTTTCCACCCCTTCAGATCTCATGAACATCTTATTCATCGGCGATATCTTTGCGTCGCCCGGCCGCGTTCTGGTAGCTCGTTACCTGCAGGAAATCATTTCGGCCGAGAAAATCCAACTCGCGATCGCCAACGCGGAGAACTCGGCTGGCGGATTTGGCGTCACGCCGTCCATCGCCGAGGAGCTGTTTTCGCTGGGTGTCGATGTCCTGACTTCGGGCAATCATATTTGGGACAAGAAAGAGATCTTCGATTATCTTCCGCACACGCCGCGGCTGCTGCGTCCCGCCAACTATCCGGCCGATCTTCCCGGAAGCGGCTTGCTGGTGACCAAGGCGCGGAATGGTGTGCCGGTGGCTGTGATCGATTTGCAGGGCCGCGTGCACCTGCCCGCCATTGACGATCCGTTCCGAACGGCCGATTGCATTCTCAAATCTCTCGACCCTGGGGTGAAGGTCCGCTTCGTCGATTTCCATGCCGAGCTTACCAGCGAGAAGATGGCCATGGGCTGGTATCTCGACGGCCGGGTTTCAGCCATGGTGGGCACGCACACGCACATCCCGACCGCCGATGAGCGCATCTTGCCGGGCGGGACTGCGTATCAGACCGATGTCGGTATGACCGGTCCGTACGATTCGGTGATTGGTTCCGAGAAGAGCCTGGCGATCCGCCGGTTTCTCACCGGTATGCCGATCCGGCTCGATAACGCCAAAGGCGGCGCGGAACTGCACGCGACCATCGTTACCGTGGACCCGGAGACCGGACACGCCACCGCGATCCGCCGCTACACCCGCGAGTGACTGCGACCGCGCAGATTATGGGCGTTTTGTGTCTGAACTCAATCCGCAGCCGTTCTGGTTGAAGCGGATTTCATTCTGCGGCGGACTATCGCAACACCCACAAACCCTATTCCCAGGAGCCAAAACATAGAAGGCTCGGGAATTGTGGGAGGGGGAGGACCACTTGAGATTGCCGTCCCGTCGATTTCAAATGCGCTTTCAGCCTCGTTAGTGAACCAAGGCCCACTGTTGCCAGCATTTATAGGATCGTATAGCGCTCCAGGCCCGATTGAGGCCGCCCAACCTAAGTCCCACTCCACCGCAGAAGTAGTCGACGCGGCGGTCACAACCAGCCAGTATTCATCTCCGCTGGTCAGGGTCACTGCTGGCCCGGACGCGTCCAGAGTGATGGTAGTCTGGGCAATCGGATAAACCTGTTGCGTTGTGCCCACCACGTTCAGCCAACTTTCAAGTACCGACCCTGGAGCAGCGCCACTGCTACTCATCAGGTAGACGTCGGCATCCCCGTCGCCAACAGTAATCAACGGCAAGCTGACGTCGTTAAACGTGAAATTGCCCGTCGGTACAAACGCTCCAGCGAGCGACTCAGTGTCCAAAGAATCAGTTGGCTGATATGTTTGCGCCGTGCCTCCCACCACCTCTGCGCCGTTGATACCGTTAGCGCCCAAACAGAGGGAACTGCCCCCGCAAACACTCGGGCCGTAATCGGTAAAGACAACAGTAGCTCGCGCCGGGGTTGTGAGCACAACACCCAGCAAAATGGCTGACAAAGACGCAAAAACGAGCCGCGTCTGGTTCGCCGGTACAGAAATCCGTGGCTTCTTCAATCGTTTTTCCTCCTTGGTACCCGAACCAGGGTTCTAGTCCTGGACTCGGCAAGCCGGGATCTCCATTCTGGATTCTCGACGTTTTTAGAGTATACAGCGTTTTCCTCGATTGAGACCGCGTTTTGGGCCGCGCGCACTGCAAAATGAGTACTGGGGAGTACTGGTGGATCTACGGGAAGTGGGACGGCTTCGTCACGGCCGGATTCCGGCGACGTTCGTCCTGATCCGATAAAGCCCGGTGCGCGCCGTTACGTAAAGAGTTTTGCCGTCCGCGTCTCCCCATGCGCAGTTGGCCGGAACCTCGGGAAATCCAATCACGCCTAGCAGTTTCCCCTGCGCCGAAATCACCAGGATGCCGCCGGGGCCGGTGGCCCAGACATTACCCGCCGTATCTACCTTCATGCCATCCGGCACGCCCGGCCCAGTCTCTTTCTCCGCATCGTAGAAGATGCGCCCGTTCCCGAGCGTGCCATCCTTCTTGACGTCATACACGCTCCAGGTCTTGCCGGCGGAATTGGCTATATAAAGCTCTTTCTCGTTTGGCGAAAAGGCCAGCCCGTTCGGCAGCGCGATGTCTTTTGTCATCACGTCGAACTTGCCTGGCGCGGTGATCCGAAACACTCCGTTGAAATCCAGTTCTCGCAATGGATTCTTCGCCGCGTCCGCCAACCCCTGCCCGGGGCGCAACAATCCGAACGGAGGATCGGTGAAGTAGATCTCCCCGGTCTTCTTCACCACCAGGTCGTTCGGGCTGTTCAATCGCTTGCCTTGGTAACGCTCGGCGAGAACCGTCATCGCTCCGTCCTGCTCGATGCGCGATACTCGGCGGTTGCCATGTTCGGCGGCGACGATGTGGCCCTGCTTGTCGAGCGTGAGGCCGTTGGTTCCAACCTGCGCGCCATCCGGATATTCGCCTTCGAAAATCCGCGCGCGGAAGACGCTTGCGCCGCCGGAGGGCGACCACGTCATGATCGCGTTGCCGGGAATGTCGCTGAATACCAAATAGCCGCTGCGATTCCAAACCGGTCCTTCCACGAACCGAAATCCTCCGGCTACTTTCTCGACCTTGGCTCCCGGCGAAAGCAGCTTATCGAGAGCGGGATCGACGCGGCGAATGGTTGGCTCGACCGCGGGCTGAGCGAATAGCACGGAGGCCGACAAGACAACGGTGACGAATGACTTCATGCAGCCAATTCTACATGCCCGCGCCAGGCCGCGCCCTCGAGCGCCGGCTCGAACGCCTCCGGGTGCAGGATCTCGGCCAGGATTTGCAATGACTCGACGATCCGCGGGCCCGGGCGGTTGAAGTATTGATTGCCGTCGGCCAAGTAAACCTGGCCCGTTTGCACGGCGCGCAGCTTGGGCCACTCCGGTCTACGGTCAAGCCAATACATTTCCGCGCAAGTGCGGGCGAGGTCAAAACCGCAGGGCATGCTCACAATAACGTCAGGGTCGGCTTCCACCAGTTGCTGCCAGGTCATCCAGGGCGAATGGGCGCCAGCCTGGCCGAACAGGTTCACCGCGCCGGCCATCTCCACCAGCTCGGGAACCCAGTTGCCCGCGGCCATCAACGGCTCATGCCATTCGATGCAGGCGACGCGCGGCCGGCGAGGCGAGTGGCAGGCGCGCGCCGAAATCTCACCCATCGTACCTTGCAGCGCTTCGAGCGCTTGCTCGCCACGTTCCGGGACTCCGCATGAAACGGCCACGCGCTGGATGTCCGACCAGATGTCAGCCAGGGCATTCGGCTCAAGCGCGACCAGCTTCGGCCGGCTGGTCACCCATCCGGTGAGCGCGCGCTCCACATCCTCCAGGCTAACCGCGCAAACCCGGCACTGCGTTTGTGTGATGACGTGCGTCGGCTGCAATTCGTCCAGCACTTCGCGCGAGACTTCGTAGACCGAGAGCGCGTCGGCCACTCGCTGCTTGACGCGCTGGTCGATTTCGGCGCTGGAGCCATCGGTGGGGAAAGCTGGCGATGTACAGATCGGCAGCGCCAGGATCTCCGCCGGGAAATCGCATTCGTGCGAGCGGCCCACTTGATGGCGAGTCAGGCCCAGGGTGGAAAGGATTTCGCTGGCACTGGCAATGAGCGAGACGATCCGGAGCATGCTTCTACTTTAAAGCCGGAGACCCCGATCGTGGCAAGATCGTGCCGAATGACCGGATTTCGTCACAAGTGGCGAACGGCCGTCTATTGTCTCTGGGATTTCTAAAACTCAAGGAGCCGGTCGGGAGGGAGTTCAGTAGGGAAAGTTACGCAGTTTCTTAGTTTGGAGAGTACGAAGGGGGAGTTAACTGGGGAACGACCTTTGCTCCTTGAGCTTCAAATGATTTCACGTGGTCGGTATTAGCAAGCCGGTCGCCAAAAGCGGAACACGCTTATTTCAGAGCTGTATGCCTCAAACTGCCTAGAAAAAATTACCGTATTGGAACGCCGCGCAGTGCAAATACGGTACTGGTTATCTAAAGGCCGTCACTTGAGACCATCTGTCGGCTCCGGGGCAGCCGAGACGCGCTGGACTCTGCCGGCTCGTGCGTCTTCGAGGGCGACATGATTCACTTCGAGTGTAGTCCCAAGCGTCTGGTCCAGCGCCAAGCGAGCGTTGCTGAAATCAACCAACGCGGCAATCTCAGTCGACTGCGCGGCGGACAGGTCGCGTTGCTGCTGCACCACATTGAACGGCGTGGATGCTCCTCCCGCCAGTTTCTTTTGTTCCGCATCCAACAACTGCTGCTGCAGAATCCGGGTTTGGACGGCGGCGCGGTAACGGCCTCGAGCCTGCCGCAGGGCCACGCCGTAATTGGAAATATCGACTGCCACCTGATTCAGATCCTTGCTCAACTGGATCTGCGACTGGCGCAGTTGCAACTGGTCGATGGCAAAGTCGGCTTGCGCTTGATCGTTCCGCAGCGGGGCCTGGAAAACACCGGCAACACGGTTGGTCGGGAAATTACGCCGTAACACCTGGCTGACGGCAGTGCCGATTCCTCCATCGAAGTAAGGGTTGGCGGTTTCAACGCCGAAGCTGCTCACCGCAGTTCGCGGCGTACCCGACAAGCCGGCGGCGCTCTCGGCGGCGATGCCCAGCAACAAAGGCAGGATTCCGTTGCGGGTCCCCAGCGCTGAGATCTCGCTGCTGGTAATCCCCAAGCGTTCAGACGCCAGATCGCTGCGGTTGGCCAAGGCCGTTTGCAGCAGGTCTTTGAGAGGCGGGAGATCGTCGGCCTCCGGCACGGCAATCCGATCGAGCGGAACAATTTGTACGGAAGCGAGCATCGGGTCCGCAATGCCCGTCCGGCTCAGGAGGTTCTTCAGTTGAACCTCTTGTAGCTGCAGATTGGTTTGGGAATTCACCAGGTCGTATTGGGCGCTCGCAAGTTGGGCCTCAGCGGTTGTGACATCCAGCCGAGCCATCGTTCCCGCCCGTTCCTGGATCGCGCTGTTTTCAGAGAACTGTTCCGCGACTTCGACGGCGTTGGATTTCGCTTTGATATCTTCGTACCCGGCTGACAGCGCGTAGTAAAGATTGAGGACTTGGTTGACCGTGCTGCTCACCTGAGTCTTGAAATTCTGCTCGGAAGCCTTGGCATTTAATTGACTTACTCGAATCGTGCGGGCGTTGACTCCGACTCCGAAGCCACGCAGGAGGTTCTGCTGGAACGTGATGGAGAGACTGGGCGCCGAGGAAGGATTCAGGACGTCGGTGGGCGCATCCTCGTTCAGATAGCTATCCCGATAACTCACGGTGACATTGCCGCCGATCAGGAACCCTTGCGCATAGGAGAAGGTGGAGTTCCGGGTGTTGGAAATGAGCACCGGAAGGACAGTCTGCGTCTCATTGGCTTGCGGCGCTGTCTGATGGCTGAGCACGGTGTTTTCCTGGATGGTGGGATCCAGCGTCTGGCTGATCGGGCCGATTTGAGCAATGGTCGCATTGGTGGCGGAGGTGCCGGCGTTTGTGTTGCCTCCAGTGCTCACACCCGCGGCTGCCTGGCTTCCGGCGACCCCCTGGCCGTTGGCGACATTGCCGGCCTGGGCGGCGCTGCTCGGCACGCCAGGCAAAGCTCCGCCGGCGCGGGAACGCTCCAGCTGCCACTCGGCCAGGATCGGGTTATAGCGCGCAACTTCGATGTCCATATTGTTTTCGAGCGCGAGTGCGATGGCGTCCTGCACGGTCAAGTACAGCATGCCGGCTCGAACCAAATTGCCCAAGCGGCCGGAATTTACGAGGCGGATGGGCGGGATGTACGGAGGTAGGTAGGGACGCACCGCGACCAGCGCGGAAGGGCGCACCGGGTCGATCGTAGGTTCTTGCGCCGCGAGCAGGCCGAGCGAGCACGTAACGCACAATGCTGTCCGCAGCGCCGTCATGGCTGGACGTCCTTCGGAAGAGTGGCCGGCAGCTCCGACGGCCGGGCAATGGTCCCAGCCAAGGCTTCGTCGAACGAAATGTTATTGGCTTCGAGCGTCCTACCCAAAGCCTGGTCGAGCCCGATGTGGGCGTGGCTGTAGCTCGCTAGGGCTTGCACCTCCGAGCTTTCGGCGCTGGCGAGATTTTGCTGATCCAGCACGATCTGGTAAGCGGTGGATGCTCCGAGGGCGAACCGTTTCTGGTCCGCTTCGAGAGTCTGCTGTTGAAGATCGCGCGCCTTGACGGCGGCGGCATATCGCGCGCGCGCCTGTTGCAGTGCGATCACCGCGTTCTGCACGTCCACCCGAACCTGGTTGATGTTCTGCTGAAGGCCGAGTTCGTTCTGCCGCAGATCGAGTTCGCTGGTCACATAGTCGGATTGCGCCGCGCGGTTGCGCAAGGGAATGTTCAGCGCGACACCCACCGAATAGTTGGGAAAATTTCGGCGGAACTCCTGCGCCAGGAGGTTGTCATAACCGCCTGCCAGGTATTCCACACCGGGGGTTTGCTGGCCGAGCGGAGTGATCGTTCCGGTCAGCCCGTTGTTGGTCAGCTCCGCAAAGGCTTGCAATGTTGGTTTCAAGGCGTTCTTGATTCCCACAAGATTCAATTTGTTGCTATCGATATTCAGACGGCTCTGCGCGATCTCCGACCGGTTGGCGAGGGCCTGTTCCACCAATTGCTGGACGGGCGGCGTATCATCTTTGGCCGGAATGGTGATGCTATCCAGCGGAATGATATGCGCGTCCGCCAGACCGAGATTGGCAATCCCGTTGCGGCTGAGCGCGTTCTTCAGGACCGTCTCCTGCTGGAGCAGGTTGGTCTGCGATACCAGCAAATCCTGCTGGCTGACGTACACCTGAGCTTCGGCGCGAGTGACTTCGATGGCCGCGAGCGAGCCTGCCTCCACCTGCTTCCGGTTGTTGTCCAGAAGCTGTTCGGCGGCCGCCAGTTCGCGCTGCCGGGCGCGCTGGTCCTGCCAGAATTCAACCAAGTCCCAATACAGGTTGAGAACCGCGGACACAGTGGTGGCCACTTGTTGTTTGAATTGCAGATTGGTCACCTTGATATTGTTTTTCTGCACGCGGATGTTGCGCCCGTTCACCGCGGATCCGAAACCGTACAACAGGTTCTGCGTCACCTGCAGATCCAAATAACCCGAGGTGTACGGATTGACGTC
>Ga0182015_10004273_pt1 | contig 15465 bp, 13 predicted proteins | sample 712P3MmetaG_FD_120478 | JGI IMG/M metagenome (GOLD analysis project Ga0182015, IMG submission 120478) | Permafrost microbial communities from Stordalen Mire, Sweden - 712P3M metaG | ecosystem: Environmental > Terrestrial > Soil > Wetlands > Permafrost | place: Sweden: Stordalen | collected... | reverse complement strand
GATGATCTACTCGTGGATGTACCCAAAGAACGTCGACCGCTCGGTGATGGTCGGGGTCAACCCCCCCGGGAACTTCATATACAGCGGAGCCGAGATCGATCAGGGGATCGAACGTTACTCGGCGCTGTGCGCGAAGCAGCCTGCCTGCCGCGCCCGCACTGGCAACCTCGCCGCGAGCATGCAGCACACGGCGGCACACATGCCGAGCCGGTGGTTGTTCCTGCCGATCAGGCCGGGCAACGTGCTGGTCGGGACGTTCCTCGGGCTCACGGATGCGACCGCGGTACTTTCGCCACTGGGTGGACCGATTACCCTCGACTCGTGGATCTCCGCCGCGCAGGGCGATCCGAGCGGCTTCTGGCTGCTATCGCTGATGGCCAATATCTCCCTTCCCCAGTCGTTCGTTTGGGGCGAGTTTGCCAGCATCGGGATGGCCGACGCGCATCCCGTCGATCGCTACTTCAGCTCCGGCGCGGACCGGGGCTCGATCATCGGAAATCCCCTGGGGGACTTCCTGTGGGGGGCAGGAGGCCTTGCGCACGCCTGGCCGGCCAATCCGAGTGAAAACCAGTACAACAAGGTGCAGAACTCGAGCGTTCCGACGCTGCTCATCGGCGGGACGCTCGACTTCGAAACACCGGCCCAGAACGCCACGAAGGAGTTGTTGCCGCACCTTTCCAACGGGCATCAGGTCATCCTGTCCGGGCTCGGGCACTCGGAGGACTTCTGGTACTACGAACCGAAAGCCAGCACGCAGTTGCTGACCACGTTCTACGCCACCGGCCAGGTCGACACGTCGCGATACACGCCGAACGCGGTCAGCTTCACCACACCGCAGTCGCAGACAGCGATTGCCAAGGACCTCCTTGGAGCAATGATCGGCTTCGCCGCCCTGGCTGCCCTGTGGCTGCTCTGGGTAGCGCGCCGGGTACGCAAGCGCGGTGCCGCAGGGCGCAAGACCAGCGTCGTGACCCGCACCATCGTCCCGCTCGTGCTCGGGCTCGGCGGCTGGCTCGGAGCGGCCCTGGTCGTCCTGACGCTCTGGCCCTCGCTGTCCCTGACCAGCGAACTGCTCGGGATTCTCGCCCCGAGCGTGCCGATCGCTCTGGGCCTCTACCTGGCCTGGACTCACCGTGACTGGGACCGTGCCACCAAGTCACGCGGGCTCCTGGCCGCAACCGCCGGCGCCCTGCTCGGAGGGTGGCTCGGGTTCACGGCGACATCCGGGCTGTTCGCGATCGTCACCACCACGATCGGAGCTGCCGCAGCAGGCAACCTCGCCCTGATCGCCGTTAGCCTCTTCCGCGAATGGTCCGCGCGCGCGGCCATGGCAACGACCCCGCCGCAACCTACAGTCGCCCGGAGCACTCCCGACCGGGTCGAAGGTCTCGACCGTGATCTCGTAGTCGTTGGTAGCGTCGAGCGTGGAGCTCCGTAGCGCCCGCTGACGATCATGATCCTCAGGGCGGGCTCCGATTACCGGGCCACCGGGATCGTCCCGAGGCCTGCGGAGGTTCTTACGCTGACCCCGGCCCCTTGCGAGGGCCGGGGTCAGCCTCCTGTCTGACCGGTCGGTTACGGGTTAGGCGCTCAGCGAACTAGCGGGGCTGTCGCCGTCTCGTATGCGGCCATCGCGATGCTGATCCGGAAGCGCGGTGCGACGGCTGCCACCGTGGCGGCGGTCATAGGCGGGATCGGCGCCTCTCTGGCGGAGTCGTCGGGTGCCACGTTGGCTAGCCGTCCTCTTCGCGGTGGGTTTTGAGCTTGCCGAACAGACGGCGTCCGTCGGTTTTCCCAAGGTCGTCTTGCTCATTGCGCCATTCGCGGTAGCAATGATGTTGCTCGCCGTGCGGATCTGGAAGACAGACGAGTCAGCTCTGCCTGCCATCGAAGCTCAGGAGACAAACCTCGTAACTGTCTGATCCTTCCCACGAAAAACTGTTCGAGGTGCCCTAGAAAGTGCAGTCGCATTCGCGCAGCTCTCGCGGTGTTCAGCTCGCGGCAACGGCCTCGGTACTTAAGTGCCGAGGCTGCGTCGCGTCACGCCTGAGCCGCAGCGACCAACTCGTACCAGCATGGGAAACACGAGCCTCCCATAACGTCCAACCCATCGCGTTTGCGGGTGTCTCGGAACGCCGACTCAAGAGGCCATAGCAAGTCCAACTCGCCCATTAGGGCGTCGATTGACCCGTCGCAGTTCGGCGATCTGCACCAACCCGAAGATGAGTACGGGTCCTGCGTATTCGCCGTCCTTCTCCGACGCGCGACCGCCGACGGACCCGCCCGAGCCTCCCTACTCCCCGAGGTGACGATCGGGCGCGGTCCAGAACGGTCGCGAGAACATCGTGGTTGAGGTCTCCGGGCACGCCCGATCACACGGATATTCGCGCTCTGCGGGGTTGGAGTAAGCCCTCCAAGGTCGCCGAACGACCGGACATGGAATAGGTGCCTTGATCAGCCAAAACGTTGTAATTTTGGCAACGAGTGGAGGTGATGAGACTATGTTCGAACCCCTCCTGGCCCGCTGACCTGGGGTTATGCAGCGCGAAAGCCTGAGCTTGGGCGAATTTCGGGTGGCGCATGGCTCGCCGCAAGGTCGGCGCCGGACGTGATGAGACTATGTTCGAACCCCGTCGGCCACCGCCCCGCTCCCGGCGTTAGGGGACGGCCTATTGAGCAGACAGATACCCCACCAGGTCCTAGCCCCGAGGTGCGAAGAACTCGAGTGCGATGTTGTCAGGGTCTCGAAAGGACAATGCCGAGTACCGGGGCGCGTCCACGATGCCACCGTTGGGGATGCCGAGTTCGTCTAGATGGATTTCCCATGCTCTCAACTCATCGCGGCTGGCACAGCCGAAAGCCAGATGATCGAGCCCCGGCCGGCGCTCGTTGAACGGCTCAGTGCTGCTCAAATCAGGGAACTGAGTTAGACCGACGAGTGTGCCGCCCGTAAGCCAAGCGACACGCTGGAACGGACCCGTGTCCTCGTCAAGAATCGGGTCCGAGCCGAACAGGGCCTTGTACCAAGGAACACTCCGTTCGAGGCTCGTAACCGTTAGCGCCACGTGAGTAATCGCAGGAAACTCAGGCATGTCTTGTCTGCACCTCGGGCAAGGAGCGAATGCCACGTCTTTGGCTGGCCGCTCTCTGGGAATAGAAACTACCTGACAGGACCAGTCCGCCGCGCTCATGGAGGCCCCAGTTCCGGCGGTGCGGGGCACGCTCGCCCTACGGCGATGGCAACATCAGCAAAGTGACTCTGAACACGCGCAGCGGTTGGCCTGCTGAATGACCGCTTCCTCCGGTGGCTTCGTCGCGGTCCGCATCTTGGCAGTGCCGACCCGAGCCGAGATTGCGCAGCTCGCGACGATCTTCGACCGCTATCGCGCCCACTATGGCAAGCACCCAAGGGCTAAATAAAGGCCAGCGAGGCGGCGCCAGGCCGATCAACACTGTAGATGTAGTGCAGCGCATCATCAATCGGGTTGTCGGGCGACGTCGGGCCTTCAGCGACCCGCTTCAAGCCAGCCTTCTCCAGCGCACGCCAGGAGGCCACATTGGCGGCCACCACGGCGACAACCACCGCGGGCGCATCAGAATACGAGTTCCAGGTGTCCTCAACGGCCGCAGCGATCATGCGGGATCCGAGACCGCGACCGCGCAGCGCTGGGTCCGCGATGAGGTAGTCAAGCTCGACGGCGCCGACTGGCACCTCGATAACTGCCGAGAATTTCGTGAGATCCTGGGGGTAGTCGCAAATCGCCGAGCGCTGCAGCAGGCCGATTGGCCGGCCGTCGATGAGAACGAGGAGGTCTTCCCCCGGCTCCTCGCCTCGCGTACTCGCGCCGAAGTCGCGCTCGACCGCCTCAAGGGTTGTCTCATGATTCCACCACCGGGCGACCTGGGGCTCTCGCAACCACTCGGCGAGCATGGGAAGGTCGCCGGCAATCAACGGCCGCCACGACAAGAAACCATCGCTAATCCCCTCCACCCTCACAGCGTAGATCCCGATGTACTACGACCTCGGCAGCGATCCCGGCGAGCACAACAACCTCTTCCCCGCCAAGTTGGACGGGGGCTGGATGTTTGAACTCTTCCTCCCGTACAGTGGCCAACTGGAGAAGTCCTTCGCCGAATACCCCAACATCAAGCCCGGCGAGGAGTTTCAGGGCTACCCAGCCAAGACGTAGATTCTCACGTATCACCTATGTGGCGGTCAGTGGCACCCCATCGGACGTCCTCGCCCCCCACTCCTCCTCTAGCTGGTCCCAGTCGCTGCGGTTGATTCGGCCGATCTCGGGGTTCGAACGTCGCCATTTGCCTCGGTCGGCGTACGGTCGCAAGAAATCCCCATCTACCAGGGCATTCGTTGTGATTCCTACAACGGCGTGGAGGTGAGCGGACTCGAACCGCCGACTTCCACGTTGCGAACGTGTCTGCGGCGGATTTCGGCGAACTAAAGCGAACTATCACGGCAGGTCACCGAGTTATCCACACTCCGGCGAACGACGGTGAACGGCGGCGTCCGCGGGATAGCCGCGGGATGAAGAGTCTCCAGCGCCTCTCGATAACCTCGCTTCGCGAGCGAGCCTAAACGAGCGGCATTGGTTGCAACGACATGCCTATAGCGGCGTCAGTGCTTGAGCGCGCCGATGCACGATGTCGAACGACCGTCTCAATCGTGCGCCGGCAGAGCGCGCGCTTGGCGGCCGGGAGCAAGAGCGGAACGCCGCGCTGGCCGCCACCGCATCGGCGACGCGGGGCGAGTTCCCCGATCGAGCCATACACAGAGGTTGCGCGCCGAGGGACCTCAGGCACACCGCCGTCCGGTTCGACTGCTCAGCCTCTGGCGGGCACCGCAGTACCGGGCGGTGGGCCGACCCTGGTCGGTCCGCCGCTGGAAGAACTGACGTCTCCGGGCGGACCCCAGCCGTTGATCCACCAAGCTGGCGCGTTGATCTGCTTGCCGCACACGTTGTTGGCGTTTACGAAGGTCGGGCTGTTCGTGTTGATGCCGGTGCCGATGAAGTCGGTTTCGTCCCCTTTGGGATAGGGGTAGTTGGGGACTCCGTTCGCTCGCATGCAGTTGGTGTACTGCACCATCACCGCATCGTCGGGATTGAACGGTGTGTAAGGGATTTCCGCCCGCAATACTCTTTGGGCCGCGGCCAGGTACTCGCTGCACATACCCGTGACATTGTGGAGGGCCTCGCCCAGCGCGTGGCTTGCGTTCCCGCTCGGGATGGTGATGTTGATGACCCCGTGCGAATCGATCGTCGGGTCGGTTTGGTCGGGATCGCCGTGGCCGCGCATGCAGGTAGCCCACTCGTCCACCAACGCGGTCGCGTTGTTGCTCGTGGGCTGCGTGGTCGTGGTGCTCCCGCCGCTGTGACCAGTGCTGGTCCCCGCGCTGGTGCTCGTCGGCAGGCTGGCAACGGTCGGGGAGCTGGTCCCCTGGCTGTCGGGTGAGCTGGAGGCACTGCACGCGGCCAGCCCGAGGGCGGCCGCCGCGAGGAGGGCTGCGAGCCCGCTCGATCGCCGGTACGTCGTTGTCATTTCTCTCCGCCTTCCGTGCCTCGTCTACGAGGCGCCGTCAACGATCTGAGAGCGCTCATTGGTACCTTCACCTGCTTTGTCTCCCGCGTCGAAACGGTGTCAGGAGTAGTTGTACGAATTTGACGGTCACAACTCGGTCACAGTTGTGACCTGGCTGTGACCCGCGAGGGGGTCATCTGGTGAGCCGAGAGGGAACAGTCCGCAGTCGGTGCCGGACCGGCCACGGCCCGCGCTTGTGGCCGAGACGAGACGATGAGGGTGCTGGCAGTGGAAGACCACGACCCGCTGAACACTGCACCCGACCGTGCGCCGGTGATGGCGAGGTACCGCCACGACCCGTTGGCGGAGAAGTCAGCCAACTGCGATCCCACCGGAATTTGGCGCCCGATCCGCCCGTTGCCGCCAGGAGACCCACGTCCGGAGTGTCAAAGGCGGGCTATGCGCGACGAGGGGGTCGGGGCTCTTGGGCCGACCCACCTACCTGCCGGAAGAGAAGTACAGGTTCGCGTGGGCGTCATTGGCGCAGATGTCGCGGGCGGCGAGCTTGTTGTGCGCTCCGACGAGCGACAATACGTTGCCGTTGACATCCCGGCCGCAACCGCAGCACGGTCGTGTTGCGGTTGCGCGAAACGACGACGGTGAAGCCGTTCGCGCGGCGCCGTGGTGTCAAGCTCGACCGGCAAGGTGATGTCCGCCTCGTAGATCGTCCTACCGGACTCGGTCGTCCCGACTGCACCAGGGTCGGTTCCACTGGCTCGTTCGTGGGCTAGGTGCCTCGCTTGGAGTACGCGGAGGGATGAGTGGCAATAGGAGCAAGCGCTCATACTGTGCGCAACGCCTCGGTCGGCGAGAGGCGCGCAGCCCGAATGGACGGGTAGAGGCCGGCGATGGCGCCAATGACGAGGGCGGCTGCCACCCCGCCGTAAAGCGCCAGCGCCGGGATCACCACAGACCAATGCTGGCTCGCCGCGTAGATGACGGTCGCCGCCCCGCCGATGACGGTGCCGGCCACGCCACCGAGGAGCGACAGGATGACCGCCTCGGCCAGGAACTGCTCGGCGACGTGGCGCCGGCTGGCACCGAGGGCCCGGCGGAGGCCGATCTCGGAACGGCGTTCGAGGACCGAGATCACCATGACGTTGGCGATACCCACACCACCGACGAGAAGGGCTATCGCGCCGAGACCGAGGAGCAGGCCGTTGTAGGCCCCCTTGGTGACGAGCTCGGCCTTCAAGATGTCCGACGGGAAGCTGACCGCCACGACCGACGGGTCGGAGGGGCTGACGGTCGCCGACAACACATTGGCCACGGCGTTGACCTGGCTCGGCACACTGCGCAGGTAGAGCCCGGTCGGGTGGCCGTCGAAGGCGAAGTACCGCTCGGCGATCGGGAAGCCGATGAATGCCGTCGAGTCCATCTGCGAGACGAGCCGTATCGGGTTCAAGATGCCGACCACGGTGAACCCGTACCCGCCGATCCATACCTGGGTCGGGTTGGCCAGGTTGTTGATGCCGAGCAGGCTGGCCGCCTCGGCGCCGAGAACGACCGCCGGGAAGTGGGCTGTCGCCGCATTGAGGAACGTGCCGTGGGCAATGGTGGCGCCGAGGGTGGCCGGGAAGGCGGCGTCGGTGGCGGTGAGAGAGATTCCGTTGGTGTTGATGGCCGGGACGAACGAGCTGCGGTAGACGTAGACGTTCGACATGCTGCCGATCTCGGTCACGTGGGTAACCGGTCCGATGCGCGACACCATGCCTTCCGACGTCGTGGGCAGCTCGGTCTGCTGGCCGGAGATGGTGCTACTGGGCTGCACGGTCAGCAGGTTGCCGAGCTGTCCCAGCTCGTTCAGCAAGCCTGACTTGGACGACTGGGAGATGCCGAGCACACCGACGATGGCGGCGATGCCGATGCTGATCCCGAGTGCGGACAGCGACGCTCGCACCCGCCGACTGCGCAGGCCGAGGCTCCCGACCCGCACGAGGTCGCGGCGCGAGAGCCGGGAGCCGCTGGCGTTGGTGTCACGAACCCGTTGGCGTGTCACTGATGATCCTCCCGTCTTTGATCTCGACGCGCCGCTCCATTGCGGCCGCGACCTCGGGGTCGTGTGTGATGACCACGATGGTCGTGCCCTCCCGGTGCAGCTCGCGCAGCAGCTCGAGGATCGACGCGCCGGTCGCCGAGTCGAGGTTGCCGGTCGGCTCGTCGGCCATCACCAAGGCGGGCCTACCCGCTAGGGCGCGGGCTATAGCGGTGCGTTGCTGCTCGCCGCCGGAGAGCTGGTTGGGCCGGTGCCCGAGGCGGTGGCCGAGTCCGACCCGCTCGATGGCCGCCGCGGCCAGTCGCCGCCGATCGGCCAACCGCCCGCCCCGGTACAAGAGGCCGTCGGCGACGTTGTCGAGCACACTGAGGCCGTCGAGTAGGAAAAACTGCTGGAAGACGAAGCCGAGGCGACGAGCTCGCAGGCCGGACAGCTGCTTGTCGGACATGGTCGAGGTGTCCTCTCCGGCGATACGGAGCACGCCGCGGGTGGGTCGCTCGAGTGTGCCCATCATGTGCAAAAGCGTGCTCTTGCCGGACCCGGACGGACCGACGATGGCGACGAGCTCGCCTTGATCGATCCGCAGATCGACGCCGGCGAGGGCAACGACCGGCGGGTCGGCTGGGTACTCCTTGACCAACTCGATCAGCTCGAGGACGGGCGCCGGCGCGGCGGCCTCGCCGACCAACGCTGGTGGGGCGCCCTCCTCGACCGATGCCGGGACGGTCAGGCTCACGACGACGGCACCTCGACGCGGGTCCCGGCAGTGATGCCGGAACCGCTGATCTCGACCAGCGTGTTGTCGTAGAGGCCGGTAGTGACTCCAACGAGATGGCTGGTGCTGCCCGTCACAACATCGACTCCGAAGCCGCCGCCGGCGAGGGCAAGGAGGGCGTTGACCGGCGCGGCGAGAACGTTGGCGGCCTGTTGGGTGGTGATGTTGACGTTCACTGGAGCCTGGTCCAACGTGGCGAGTAAAGGCGTGCTGTCCAAGGTGACGGTGATGGTGACGGTCGGGGTGGCGTTGCTTCCGCTCCCGGCGGACGAGCAGGGCGACGAGCCGCCTCCGCCCGGCCCACCGCTGCCAGTGCCGATGCCGCCGCCGCCTGCGCAGGTGGCAACGTTGCCGACCGTCTCGATGCGCCCGCCAACTGTCGAGGTGCCGTCCGGCAGCACGATCGACACCGTGTCGCCCGCCTTGACGAGGTACTCCTCTGTGACGTCCAAGTCGACCGTGACGATGGGAGTGGTGCTGGTGGCGTTCAACACGGTGCCACCGCCATCGCCACCACCGCCTCCGACGGACTGCCCGACAGAAGGCGTCACCGAGGTGACCCGGATCGGACCGGGCTCGAACACGACCCCGCCGAGCAGGATCTCGCCAGTCGCCGGCAGGCCGAGTGCGCGCTGCCAGCGCTGCACCGCCGTGGCGGTCGCCGACGAGTAGCGGTTGCTCTCGGAGAGACCAGCGTCGTAGCCGAGGGCGATCAGGTCGTGGGTGAGCTGGCCGACATCGGCGCCGTCGGGCATCCCGACGTAGAACGCCCGGTAGGCGGCGATGGCGCCGTAGAGCAGCGGCACCGCTTCGTTGCTGAGCGAGTAGACGGGCTGGTCCTCTTTGATGATCGCGCCCACTTGCGGGAGGGAGGTGTAGGTCGTGCCGGAGTTCGCCGCGGTTGCCTGCAACGAGGCCAGGGAGGCCTCGTCGCCCTGCAGCCTGGTCTCGTCGGAGACGACCTTGGCCTGGTTCTGCTGGTAGTCACGGCCTGCGCTCGACTGGGCGGCGGCCAGCTCTTGCTGGGCCTGGGTGAGCTGGGTCTGGTCCTGGCTGACCTTCTGGGCGGCCTGGCTGCACGCCATCGTAGAAGCCCCCTTCCCGCAGTCCTTGGCCTTTTGGGCCTGGTCGGCGCTCAGGGTGGACTGGGCCGTGTTGACGTTCGTCTGGGCGGCAGCGATCGTCAGGTTGTCGCCGCTCGACGCGCCGGATGTGGCCTGCTCGTCGGCGGACAGGGTCTGTTGGTCCAAGGTCACGGCCTGCTGCGCCAGGGCGATCTGCTGCGCGCTTGTCCCCGCCGGCACGGCGACGCTGAAGGAACCTTGGTAGCCGATCGAGCCGCCGACCTGCACTGTGTTTGTGAGGGTGGTCCGCTCAACAACTGCGGTGGCGACCGAGCTGCTGGCGCCCGTCGACCCCGGGCTGTCGCCGTTGCCGCCCGCCGAGGCGACGGCCACCCCTCCGGCCACTGCGCCGCCGAACAGGGCGCCGGCGATGGCGGCGATGGCCACGACCCGACTAGTTGAGAACTCAGCCACCGGCGCCAGACCCGGAGATGACGCCCAATCCGCCGCTGGGGGGACTGACCCCGTTGAGCTCGATCGTTCCCGGCGGAAGGCTCCCCACACCGGGCACATGCGCGCCGGTCTTCTGCACGCAGAGCTTCGAGGCGTGCTGGAACGTCGGGTTGTTCGGGTTCAGGTCACCGCCGGCTCCAATGTTGAACGACAGGTTGCCGTTGATGGGGTCGGGAAAGTCCGGGAGCCCGTTAGCCCGCATGCACTCGGCGAATTGCACCAGCTGGGCCTGGCTGGGCGGCTCCGGCGGCTCCGGCGGCTGGCCACCTTGCAACGCGGTTTTGGCCTTGGTCAGGTAAGTCCGGCAGTACTGGCCAGGTCCCAAGTTGCCCTGTCCACCTTGGTTCGTCCCGTTGTACCCGCCCGGGGTCGCGGGATTCCAGGTGATGTGGATCACCCCGTAGGCGTCGATGGTCGGGTTGGCCTGGTTGGGGTCACCGTGGCTGCGCATGCAGGCGGTCCACTGGTTCAGCAGCTGGGTAGCTTGGTCCGCCCCCGGCGCGGTCGCGGACATTCCGCCGCCCGTCGTCGCAGAAGTTGAGCTCCCGGCGCCTGTAGTGGTGGAGCTCCCACTGCCGTTGCCGATCCTCGTCCCGAGGCTGGCGACGGTCGGGGAGCCGACTCCGCTCGGGGAGCTGGAACGACTGCATCCGGCCAGCCCGATGGCGGCCGCCATGGCGAGGACGGCGCGCCCACGCGATCGCCGGTACGTCGTTGTCGTATTTCGCTTCCTGCCATGCCCCCCGAGCGGCGCAATTAACGCTGTCAGAGGCTTACTCATACCGTTCATCTGCTTACGACTCCCCGAATCGAAACGGTGACGGGAGCAGTTGTACGAAACGGACGGTCACAGCCCGGTCACAGTTGTGACCTGGTTGTGACCTGCGACCTGGCATCTTGTGAGAAGCAGGGAATCGCCGACGAGGCGGCGCCCGATCAGACCCGACCGATGCCACCCTTGTGGCCAGGAGAAACGATGAAAGTACTAGTAGCTGAGGATCACGAGCGATTGGCACGGGCAGTCGCAGCCGGGCTGCGCCGCTACGGGATGGTCGTCGACGTGGCGCTGGACGGCGACGACGCCCTCACTCGGCTGGGCGCTAACCGCTACGACGTCGTCGTGCTGGACCGCGACCTCCCCGGCACCCACGGCGACGAGATCTGCCGGACCCTCGCTGCCGAACGATCTGAGAGCCGGGTGCTGATGCTCACCGCGGCCGGCTCAGTGCGGGACAGGGTCGAAGGCCTCGGCCTGGGCGCCGATGACTACCTGCCGAAGCCGTTCGACTTTGGCGAACTGGTTGCACGGGTCCAGGCGCTCGGTCGCCGGCCCGGTGCTCCCCGGCCGGAACACCTCGGCTACCGCGACCTGACCCTGGATCCCGAGAGACATGTGGCCACCCGCGCCGGACGACGCCTGGCGCTCAGCCCTAAGGAGTTCGCCGTCTTGGAATGCCTGCTCACTGCCGAAGGAAGGCCGGTGTCGGCGGAGGAACTGCTCGAACGGGTGTGGGACCAGGCGACCAACCCATTCACCACCACCGTGAAAGCCACCCTCAACCGCCTGCGCACCAAGCTCGGTGATCCGCCGATGATCGAGACCGTCCCCGAGAGCGGCTATCGCATCGGAGGCCAGTGATGTCCCGTCGCCCGCGGCTCGCACGACCATCCTGGCTGCGGTTGCCGTGCCGTACTGCCAGGCTCCGTCTGACCGCCCTCTGTGGCGGCCTTTTCCTTATCTCGGGCGTCGCGTTGCTCGCCGCGACCTACGCCCTATTTAGACGGGCAACCGAATACAGGAGGCCGTCCCTACCGAAGATCCCTCCCACTCCCGCCATCCAGCAGCTGCAGCATTTCCAGCTTCTGCCTCAGCTCGGACTCCCCCAGTTAGCCCAGCCTCCGCAGCTGCTAGGGCAAGCTCAACAGGGGCTAGCACACCTCCAGATCGAGCTGAAAGGATTTCCTACCGGGAATCAAGGGTTCCCGGTGCCGCCTCGGCTGGCACAGATTCAGCGTCAGGTGGCGCAGGACCAGCATCAACTGACGCAAGCTGGGAAGCAGCTGGCGCAGGACCAGCACAAGCTGGCACAGGCTGGCAATCAGCTGGCGCAGGCTGTGCATCAGCTGGGTCAGACCGGGCCTGCTGAAGCCGCTCAGCGCGCGGTCGACTCGCACCAGCTTCTGGTCAACTCGGGGCTCGCTCTTGCCATCGTGGCCGTGCTCGCCCTCCTCGCCGGCTGGCTCGTCTCCGGCAGGATGCTGCGGCCCATCCGCACCATCACCCGCGCGGCCCGCAGGATCTCCTCTACAAATCTGCACGAGCGCCTGGCCCTCGCCGGCCCGGCGGACGAGCTCAAGGAACTCGGGGACACCCTCGATGACCTGTTCGGGCGGCTCGGCGCGGCGTTCGAGGCGCAACGCCATTTCGTCGCGAACGCCTCCCACGAGCTGCGCACCCCCCTGACGGCTGAGCGCACCCTGCTACAAGTTGCGCTCGACGACCCCGACACCACGATTGCAGCGTGGCGCTCCACCGCCGAGGAGGTGCTCGCTTCCAGCGACGAGCAAGCGCTCCTGATCGACGCGCTCCTCACGCTCGCCAGCAGCGAGAGCGGCCTCAATGAACGCCAACCTGTCGACCTCGCCGCGACCGTGACCAACACCATTGTCGGCCTCCAGCCCGAGAGCGACCGACTGGAGATCCGCATCGAGGAGAGGACGGCAACGGCACCACTCGACGGAGACCCCTTGCTCGTCGAACGGCTCGTCGTCAACCTGATCGCCAACGCCGTTCGCCACAACACTGCCGGCGGCCGCGTCAAGGTCGTCACCGAGGTGACGGACGGCAAGGCCGCGCTGTCGGTGACCAATACCGGGCCTCTCGTTCCGCCGTCTGACGTCGACCGGCTCTTTCAACCGTTCCAACGCCTCGATCGGCGGCGGGCGCACTACAAGGACGGGCACGGGCTCGGACTCTCGATCGTCCGAGCCATCGCTACCGCCCACCAAGCCAGCATCGATGCCCATTCGCTACCAGACGGCGGGCTCTCCGTCAGCGTCGTCTTTCCCAAGCCCGCGAACCCGCCAGGCGTCGCGGCAAGATCGCGCCAGAGCGACGGACACAAAGCCGAGGTCCAGATCGCGACGCCATGACTCGCCGCTTCCCTTGGAAGCACGCTTGTTGACGGCACCACTATCTGGCCGCAGCCCGGCGGCCTTCGGCAACGTACTTTGACGACATATTTCGACGTGCACCGTGGGTTCTGGCACCCGGTGCGGGTGAGTCCGGCAACTTGGCACAGTGGCCACTGTCCGTGAGGTTGGCCGAAATGAGCCGGCCGCTCACCCTGATCGCCACGAACACGAGACCGGCGCGCCGTCGGCCGGCGCGCCGGCTCCATCCTGGTGAACACGAATCCGTCGCTCGGTGCGCCCCGTGACCCGCGAAGGGTGCGAGCGCCATCCCTCCAGATGGGTAGATATGCGCCGCCCAATCTGTCTGGCGCTCAATGCAGCGAGCCGTCGGCGGTCGAAGGCAGGTAGTCCAAGAGCTACGGATCGTGTCTGCGCCTCGTGACCTTCGGCGGCGACTGGAGCGATGACCGTGCTGTTGCTTGCATTTGGGTCGGACCACCCTCTGACAGATCTCCACGGGCTGTGCAAGGCTACCGGCGTGGCTGGACTGTTGGACGGAATGCGTGAGGGCCGACTGCAACGACCAGACGGACGCACGGTGGCCTGGAGTGAATGGGGGCAGAGCGACGGGGTGCCGGTGCTACGTCTACCCGGTACGCCGGGCTGCCGTTACAGCGTGCGGGCCGACCGGACGCTGTGGCAGGCGCGCAACCTGTTGATGATCACGACCGAAAGACCGGGCTTCGGAGCCTCAACCCGACTCCCCGGGCGCGGCTTCGCTGAGCCCGCCGATGACTGTGCAGCGATCCTGGACCAGCTCGGGCTTGAGTCGGTGCACGTCGCTGGGGGCAGCGGGAGCGCCCCGCACCAGTTGGCGTTCGCCGCCCGTCACCCCTCACGGGTGAGAGCGATGACGATCCTGGTCGGAGCGGCTCCGACCACCGAAGAGGAGGAGGATCGGGAGATCGGACTGAACCGCCAAGCGCACCGCCTTCATCGGGCCGGCGACTTGGCTGGCGTCCGGCGGCTAATGACCGAGGCGCGCGAGGCGCTTCGGGCCGACCCGCTGGCCGCCTTCCGGGAGGTTATGGACAAGGCACCCGAGTCCGATCGCGTGGTCATGGGCGACCCGGGCTGGCAGGAGTCCCTGACGGTCTCTATCGAGGAGGCGCTGCGGCAGGGGATCGACGGGTGGTTCGACGAGGGACTCGCCTTGTGTGGAGACTGGCGAGACGTTGACCTGGCTGCCGTTCGGACATGGCTGACCTGGTGGCATGCCGGCTCCGACGCCAATGCGCCGCTCACCGCCGCACAACGACTGCTCGAACAAATTCCCCATGCACAACTGCGGCTCTTCGGTGACGACGAGGGGCACCTGGCAAGCTTCCACCGCGAAGGCGAGATTCTTGACGAACTCCTCGCTCGCGGCTGACTCCGTTCACTGACGGCAGCCCGATCGGATCGAGGTCCTGCACCACGGAACGTCCCGCCAGTGGCGCTCATAACGACACGTTCACCGGTTGAGCTGACGAGGCTCACAGGAGTGCCGATTCGGCGCTCGGCGCTGGTCTCGTGGCACGGGAGAGTCCGCTCACGGGTCACGAGCCGCGGTCGTTGCGGCCCAGCTGTCGGGTCCGCCACGGTCATTCGGCCACTCACAGTGGCGGATCCCGCGACCAGGTTCGTGGTGGGCGAGGTCACTTCAGCGCCAACACGATGCAGGGCGTCTCCACGGAGCGTTGCCGATTCATGATCATGGAGCTCTGCCGGCGGATCTTCAGATAGCGCTGCCCGCAACAACGCTAACGGCCACGGTATAGGTGGGCCATTTGCGCACAGTCCATTTCGACGTGTTGAGCGTATGTCCCGCCATCCCGTCCATGGGGTGTCAGTACTCACGTTTGGCGGGCGCTCGGGCGCCGATGATGCGCTCAATGTTCAAAGGCCGCCGCTCCATCCGAGTCCTGGCACGAGTTCGGAGGTCTCAACACCACCGATCTGGCTCGGTGGTGTCAACGGTATGCGACTACCACGCTCCGCTTCGAGATCAAGAGTGACAACCCGAGAGAGAGTTTGCGACCCAAGCTCACTACCAGCGTCATCACCTCCTGGCCAGCCGCCGCCACGGGTGACAGCTTGGCTCTACCCTGCTGCCGCCGCGGGATGACCGCGGGATGATGACACCCGCTGTGCCAATACGATTGGCCTAGATATAGCCATCTACCTGGACTTTTTCGAGTGGACCTTGTAGGACGTTACTCCAACCCCCTTGCACCCCTGTTGACCTGCGGGAACTCACGGAGATGACCCCCGACGGCACGCTCACGAAGGCCACAGGGGTGGCACCGAAACAGCGTCAGCACCGCCTGCGACCGCACGAACTCGAG
>Ga0182015_10004272_pt1 | contig 15466 bp, 13 predicted proteins | sample 712P3MmetaG_FD_120478 | JGI IMG/M metagenome (GOLD analysis project Ga0182015, IMG submission 120478) | Permafrost microbial communities from Stordalen Mire, Sweden - 712P3M metaG | ecosystem: Environmental > Terrestrial > Soil > Wetlands > Permafrost | place: Sweden: Stordalen | collected... | reverse complement strand
GTCGAACGGCGCCTTCGACACCTGGTCGCCGTGGTGCGTGGACAGGTCGAGGACGCCGATCTGGTAGCTGCCCCCGACCTTCATCGTGAAGGCTATCTTGTTCGGGTCGGCGCGGCTCCAGTCCGGCTCGGCGCAGTAGCCGCTCGTCCCGAAGGTGACCCGCTGCGGCGTGCCCCCGGAGGCCGCCATCACGTAGAGCTGCGGGCCGGGCTGCATGGCGAAGACGAGGCGCGTGCCGTCGGGCGACCAGCACGGCGAGGCCTTCGTCGTGTCGGAGCGCGTCCGGCGCGATACCCCCGTCCCGCGCGCGTTGCTGACGTAGATCTCGGGCTCGCCCTCCCCGGAGAGGACCATCGCCACCTGGCGCCCGTCCGGGCTGAAGCGCGCGCCGCTGTTCGTCCCCTTGAAGCTGACGAAGGTCGTCCGCTGGTAGCTCGTGAGGTCGATCTGGAAGATGTCGGGGAACCCCGACCTGAAGAAGCTCGTGTAGATCACCCTCTCGCCGTCCGGGGACCAGCGCGGCGTCATCGCTATCGCCCGGTCGTGGGTGATCTGGCGCACGCCGCCGAAGAAGAGGTCGCAGGTGTAGATCTCCTGGTGGCCGGTGCGCTCGCCGATGAAGACCAGCTTCGAGGTGAAGAATCCCCGCAGCCCGAGCCCGCTCGTCCTCGCGACCGCGATGTCGGCCGCGGCCAGGAGCGCCTCCCTGGAATCCGACCCCGAGGCGACCTCGGACGCCACCGTGCCGCCGCCGAGCCCGCGGGAGATGTCCACCCTCACCTGGGAGGGGCCGGCGGGCGCGAAGCGGATGTCGTAGATGAACCCGCTTGCCACGAGGCGGTAGCGGCCGTGGGACGTGAAGGCCTGGAGCGCCAGGTTGTTCGTCTCCGGGGTGGCGCCCGACACCCGCACGGGGATCGTCCGGTTGTCGGCGCTCACCTCGACCGTCCCGATGTCGCGCTGGGCGGGGGCCGGCGAGGCGATTGCGAGTGCGAGGAGGCAAATGCTGATGAGTCTCTGCATGTGGGGGGTGCTTGTGCTCCATTTCTATTTGCGCGCCGGCCGCGCATAACAACTCTTATCTGCGCGTGACCTCCGAAGACATCATGGAACAGCTGAGGAAGGTGAAGTACCCGGGTTTCAGCCGGGACATCGTTTCCTTCGGCCTGGTGAAGTCAGCGTCCTTCGAGGACGGGGTGGCCCGGGTTTCCCTCGCGATCTCGACCGGCGACCCGAAGGTCCCGAAGCAGCTGCGCGACGAGGTCGAGCGGGTGCTCCTCGCCGTCCCCGGGGTCGCCCGGGCCTCGATCGAGGTCGCCGTCCAGGCTCCCAAGGCCGCCGCGGCGCCGGCCGGCCAGGGCGGACCCAAGCCCGGGGCCTCAAAGGGCGTCCGCAAGGCGGTCGCCATCGCCTCCGGGAAGGGCGGCGTCGGCAAGAGCACCTTCGCCGTCAACCTGGCCTGCGTGCTGGCCCAGGTCCTGTCCGCCAGGGGGCGCCCCGGGAGGGTCGGCCTCATGGACATAGACATCTACGGGCCGAGCGTCCCCCTCATGATCGGCCTCAAGGGCCGGCCGGAGGTCGAGGGCGAGGGCCAGGACTCCTGCCTCATCCCGATGGAGCGGCATGGGGTCAAGGTGATGAGCATGGGCTTCCTCGTGGACGATGACACCCCGGTCGTCTGGCGCGGGCCGATGGTCATGAAGACCGTGCAGCAGTTCGTCCAGAACGTGAAATGGGGGGAGCTGGACATCCTCCTGGTCGACCTGCCCCCGGGGACCGGCGACGCGCAGCTCTCGCTCGTGCAGACCCTGCCGCTCGACGGCGCCATCATCGTCACGACCCCGCAGCCCGCGGCGACGCAGGTGGCCCTGAAGGGCGGCTTCATGTTCAAGAAGGTGAACGTCCCGATCCTCGGGGTCGCCGAGAACATGAGCTACTTCGTCGACGGCGCCGGGCAGCGGCAGATGATCTTCGGGTCCGGCGGCGGGATCGCCACCGCCGAGAGGCTCGGCGCGCCGCTCCTCGGCCAGGTCCCGCTCATCCCCGCCATCCGCGAGGGCGGCGACCGCGGGATGCCCGTCGTCGTCAGCGATCCGGAGAGCGCGGCCGCCGGGGTCTTCCGCACCGTGGCGGAGGCGCTCCTCGAAATGCTGGCGAAAGAAGCGTCAAGACCAATGTGACTTTCGGGAGACATTGCGGGGGTTGACAGGACAAGCGGCGTTGCTCACATCCTTCAATTCACCGGACGCGATGACTTCTCACACCAAAGAGCCCGCGGCCGCGTCGTCGCGTGAATTCGTCAAGCAGTCGAGCCTGTACCAGGAGTTCCTCGCCGAGCGGGAGGAGATCCTGAAGCATAAGTGGCTCGAGTCCGAGCGCTTGGGATACGACATCGGCTTCGAGCGCGCGCTCCTGGACTGGATTCGCAAGCACCGCGAGGGCTGGCGCGCCGCCCGCCGCCAGAACCTGTCGAGCCCCCTCCCGGGCGCCTCCACGTCGCCCTTCTCATCCTCCGCCGGAAAGCAGCCGTAGGCTTGCCTTCCGCAAGTCCCGTTACTTGATCTCCTTGTGAAGCGTGTGGCGCTTCAGGTGGGGATTGTACTTCTTCTTCTCGATGCGCTCCGTGACGGTCTTCTTGTTGCGCCTCGTGAGGTAGCGGGAAACGGGTTTGCCCTCTTTGCGGGCCTCTGTGCACTCCAGTGTTACGACTTCTTGCATGGGATGGGGGCGGTTGAAGGGTCAGAAGTAACCGGGCGGCCACGCCGCGCAACCCCAAATTTCGGCCCCTGGGACGCCCTACCGGCGCTTTTCCGTCAGGGGAAGGAGGACGCCGCGCCGGAAAAGGGTCACCTGGCCGGTGCTCGAGGACACGGCGATCGAGATGCAGTTGGTGGCGACGCTGATCGCGGCGGCGGCGGCGTGCCGGCTCCCGAGCCCGCTCGGGAGCGCGAGGCTGTTGCCGGTCGCCTGGATCAGGCTCCCCGACGACTCGACGACGCCGTCCCCGCGGATCACGAACGCTCCGTCGATGGATGAGAACTCCTTCACGGTCTCGTCCATGAAGGGGTTCAGGATGTTCCTGTCCTCCTCCTTGTATCCGTAGAAAGGATTCAGGACCAGGGGCTTCGTGTACTCCTCGACCTTCGCCGTGTCGCCGACGACGAACAGGCACCCCACCGGCCTGCCCTCGCGGCCCTCGACCGCGAGCTCGGTCGCGACCGCGAGCACGCGCTCGAGGACCTCGGGCTTCACGTCGTCCGGCAGGAGGTCCGTGGCCGAGCCCGAGAGGAGCGTCTGGAACTCGCGCTCGATCTCGGCGACGACGATCGTGTCGAACTGGTTGCTGCCGGTTATCCCGCCGATGCAGCAGACCCTGTCGTTGAAGGAGATGAGCCCGCGGGTCAGCGCGACCAGGAGGGCGCTCCTCAGCTGGGCCATCCTCTGGCTCGAGAACGAGCGCACCTGTATCGTGTCCGTGAACTTGCTCTCGTTCTCGCCGGGCTCGATGGGGTTCCTGGTGACGAGGATCGTCTTGATCTTCGGCCTGAGTATGCCGGGCTCGATCCCGCCGATGAAGGTGTCGCCGAAGACCATGGTGGCGGCGCAGCCCGCCCCCCTGGCGACGAGCTCGGCCTGGCGGAACATGAGCCGGTTGACGCGGTTCTGCTGGGCCTGGATCGGCCGCATGCCCCCGAACCCGCCGAGGAGGCGCTCGTAGAGCGTGTCGAGGTCGGGCGCGTGGACGAAGCTGTCCACGAGCTCCTGCTCCCGGACGAGCCTGCCGATGGACGCCAGGACCTGGAGCGTGTCCCGCGCGGAGTCGCCCGCGATCAGCATCACGATCAGGTGCACCCGCTCGCCCGACATCGCGCCGTGGTGGCGGATGCCCGCCCGGCTGCGGCCGATCGCCAGGATGTAGCGGCGCGAGGTCTTCACCCGCACGTGCGGGAGCGCCACCCCCAGCCCGAGGTAGGTGGTCATCGAGCTCTCGCGGGCGAGGAGCCCCTTCAGGATCACGTCCCGCTTCAGGTCGGGGAATCTCGCGATGCAGACGTCCAGGAGCTCGGCCAGCGCGGCCTCGAGCGTGGAGCTGCGCAGGTCGATGATCCGGCTACGGGCGATTATCTTGTCGAGCCGCATGACGGGACCCGACGCCTAGCGCTCCCACTCCAGGGCGCCCTTTTTCACCTCGTAGAAGAGGCCAAGTACGAGGACGAACATGAAGAAGAGCATTGGCCAGAGTATCGGGATGTGCTGGTGCAGGAACTCGCGGTAGACGAAGGTCCACGGCACGAGGATCACGATCTCCAGGTCGAAGAGCATGAAGAGGAGGGCCGTGACGTAGAACTTGACCGAGAAGCGCGCGTGGACGACGCCCTCGCCCGGGACGCCGCACTCGTAGGCGGAGTCCTTGATCTTCGTGTGCCTGGCGCGCTGGCCGAGCAGGTGGCTCGCGCCGATGATCATCCCGGTGATCGCGGCGGCCAGGAACGCCTGGACAAGGAAGGGAAGGTATGCGGCCGATGCCATTTGGGGAGGTTGGAGCCTGCTGGGGGCGCCGGGTCGAGACAAGCCGTTTGTGCCGGCGCCGGCGACTCAGTCCACGTCGATCATCTTGGCGTTGTTGATGAGCGTCGAGCCGACCCCGAGAGTCTCGGCGAACTCGAGGGTGCGGATCTCCTCGGAGATCGGCTCGAACCCCTCGCGTCTGCGCGCGAGATTGATCTTCGCCCGCATCAGGGCGTCCATCATGACCGGGTCCGTGCCGAGCCACACGAGCGGCTCCGACTTCGTGTAGAGGGAGTTGAAGTAGGGGCCGCCTATGTACTGGTAGTGCTCGAGGCTCGCTATGCTGAAGAGCCAGGTCTGGCGCAGCTCGGGGATCGCGCTCATCTCGGCGACGGCCGCGGGCGCCGTGGCCGGCGAGCGGAAGAAGCGGGCCGTGTTCGAGGCGTTCCAGAGGGTCGCGTTCACGAGGGCACCGTTCACGCCGAGGACCTGGTGGTCGGTGTAGACCGGAAGGTTGATCCAGAAGTCGGTGTCGAGGAAGAGGGGCGTCGCGAGGAAGCTCTTGCGGTCCTCCTCCTTCGTCGAGTCGTTCGGGACGCCCTCGGTCTGGTGGGCGGCGAAGATCGGGTCGAACCGCTCGGGAAGCGGGCTGTCGTAGAACCAGACCGGGTCGTAGTAGCGGTTGGACTCGAGCACGAACACCGGGTTGCCCTTGAAGAGCGTGTCGCCCGTCACGAGCGAGGGCAGGTAGCCCGTCATCCGCAGCCTGAGCTGGTTCAGACCGACGAGGAAGATGTTCTTGTTCGCGTAGCCGCGGCGCTCGAGGGCGGCTATGACCGCCTTCACCTCGGCGGTCGGGGTCGCCATGCCGGGGCCCGAGTCCGAGTAAATCTTGAGGCCGACCTTTCTCTTCGCGCCCGGGGCGATCCGCTTCCCCGAGGCCCTCTCGTAGGCCGAGATCAGCTTCTCGATCTCCTTATTGTAGTCGGCGTCGGAGAAGCTGGCCAAATGCGCCTCCCAGATGGGCTCCTTCGGCAGGTGCTTGACCTCGGGCGTGTACTCGGCCCTGAGGAAAGGCGCCCCGCTGGAGGCTAGGGCGGCCGCGAGGGCCAGTGGGAATAATCTCATGGGTATAAAATATGTAGTCGCCTGCGGCCGGACAAAGTTTCCTAAAACGCAAACATTGGGCGCATGGGAGGCCCGAATACTTGACAGCCCCCGGGGGCGGTTGAAAGTGGATTCTTCTCACGCTTGCGCTAGGGCCCCGCCCTATGGCCCGCGCAGTCCATGCCCGTCATCAAACCCAGCTGCATCCGCGACATCAAGCTGCGCGTAAACCTCGCCGATGTCATCTCGCGTGTCGTCGCCCTGAAGAAGGCGGGGGGCTCGCGCCTGAAAGGTCTCTGCCCCTTCCACAACGAGAAGACGCCGTCCTTCAACGTCGACTCGGACAAGGGGTACTTCAAGTGCTTCGGCTGCGGGAAGGCCGGGGACGCGATCGACTTCGTGAGGGAGACGGAGCAGCTCTCGTTCACCGAGGCGGTGGAGGCCCTCGGCCAGCGCTACGGGGTCGCGATCGAGTATGAGGAGGGGTCCGGGCCCAGCCGCGAGGAGCGGTCGCTCCGCCAGGAGCTCTACGACCTCCACGACCAGGCCGCGCAGCATTTCCACGACTCGTTCAGGGCCGCCGGCGCGGCCGGGGATTTCATGCGGGCGTACTGGGCCGACCGCCGGTTCACGCCGGAGGTCGCCGAGGATTTCAAGATCGGAGCGGCCGGCCCCGACGGCGGGGGCCTCGGGGCCGCCATCCAGAAGAGGAAGTACTCCGATGAGGCGCTGCGCCAGTGCGGGCTCTTCTTCATCCGCGACGACGCCATGATCACGGTCGGCGGCCTCAGGCCCCGCTTCCGGGGCCGGCTCATGATCCCCATCCGGGACCACCAGGGCCGCGTCGTCGCCTTCACGGCCAGGCAGACCGCGCTCACGCCCCAGGACGACCCGTCCCACGACGCGAAGTACGTCAATTCGCCGGAGACCCCGATCTTCACGAAGAGCCAGCTGCTCTTCAACCTGGACCGCGCGAGGACGGCGGTCGGCGAGGGAAGGCCCTTCGTCATGGTCGAGGGCCAGCTGGACGCGATCCGGTGCTGGTCCGTGGGCCTTAAGACCGCCGTTGCCCCGCAGGGGACGTCGATCACGGACGGCCAGCTGGCGCTCCTTCGCCGGTACCACGCGGGCGTGGAGTGCTTCTTCGACAGCGACTCGGCCGGGCAGAAGGCGGCGCTGCGGATGCTGCCGATGGCGCTCAAGGCCGGCATCGAGGTGCGCTTCCTGACGCTCGCCGGCGACTCGAAGCTCGATCCCGACCTCCTGTTCCAGGAGAAGGGCCTGGCGGCGTACGAGGAGGTCCGCCGTTCCTCCCTCTCGGCGATGGCGTTCGCGTGCCAGGCGCTCCTCCCCTCGCCCGCCACCGCCTCGTCGGAGCAGCGCTCCCGCGCCGCCCAGGGCCTCCTCGCTATCATCGCCGCCGCCGAGAGCGAGGTGTCGAGGGCGGCGTTCATTTCCGAGGCCGCGGCGCTCCTCAAGCTTCCGGCCTCCGCGCTGCAGAGCGACCTGCGCCGGATAGGCGCCAGGGCCGACCGGGCTGCCGGCTTCCAGGCGCCGGCGCCCCTCCCCCCCCGCAGTTCCGGCGGTTTCAGCCCGGAGCACGACCTCCTGCGGCTCTGCCTCCATTACGAGCAGGTCGGCCGGCCTCTCAGCACGGCCATCCCCCACCACTGGATTGACCAGCGCCAGCCGGCCGGCGTCCTCCTCAACCGTTTCCTCGGCGAGCTCGAGAACGGGAGCTGGCCCGGGAGGGACCACCTCGAGTCGCTGATGGAAGGTGATGATGAAAAGTCACTTGTGGCCTCGCTTCTTTTCGACGTCCCCCTTGTGGATGATCCCTTCAAGGTGGCGCGGGAGGGAATCCGCAAGCTGCGGGACCGCGCGCTCGAGCCGAGGATTCGCCAAATAGAACTTGCGTTAGCCAACACCCCATCGGACTTTAACGATGACTCATCGTCGCTCCTACGGGAATTGTCTGACCTGCAACGCCAGCTCCGGCAGCCGGTATCACTGACCGAGGCCGGGTGAGGTGTTCCGTTCGCGATTCCCTTTTTCCTTTCATGCCTCGCAAAGCCAAACAAGCAGACAGCAACCATTCCGAAGCCGTCGAGACGGTCCTTGCCATCGCCCCGCAGGCGCCGGCCGAGGGCGTCGACGCCGCCGCGCCGATAGGGGGCATCAACGAGAAGATCCGCCAGCTGATCCGCCTGTCCAAGGAGCAGGGATACCTGACGTTCGACGACATCAACGAGGCGCTCCCGGAGTCGATCGAGAACCAGGAGGAGATCGATAACGTCCTCTCCATCCTCCAGAACCTCGAGATCGAGATCCTCGAGCCGGACCAGGTGGAGGACTACAAGCAGAGGCAGGAGGAGGCCGAGGAGGAGGAGTCGCGCTCGTCGCAGAATGACATCCTCGACGACCCGGTCAGGATGTACCTGAAGCAGATGGGGCAGGTGCCGCTGCTGACGCGCGAGCAGGAGGTCGAGATTTCCAAGCGGATCGAGAACGCGGAGCTGAAGGCCCAGGAGGCCCTGTTCCAGGCGTCGGCCGTCGGCGGCTACATCGCCGTCCTCGGGGCCAAGCTCCTCAACCGCGAGGAGCGCTTCGACCGGATCGTCATCGACAAGAAGATCGAGAGCCGCGACGCCTACTTCAGGACGCTGCCCAAGCTGGTCGACTCGACGCAGAAGTCCGAGGCCGGCACCAAGGAGGCGTGGATCGAGCAGGCGAAGGCGCGCTCGGAGCCCGAGCGCAAGAAGGCCCTCTCCAAGTTCCGCAGGCGCGAGACCGCCCTCAGGGCCAACTTCTCGAAGTTCTTCTTCAAGCTCAAGGTGTACGAGGAGTACATGGAGCAGCTGCGCCCGGTGCTCGAGGAGATCGAGACCTACCAGATCCAGCTCGAGCGCGCGAAGCACCCGAAGACGAAGAAGGACGCCACGATCGACTCCCGCTCCATCAACAACAAGCTGCGCCACATCGAGCTGGCCCAGAGGATCTCCCCGCCGCAGCTCGTCGCCGTCTACCAGCAGACGATGACGCACGTGCGCGAGGCGCACCGCGCCAAGACCGAGATGGTCGAGGCCAACCTGCGCCTCGTCATCTCGATCGCGAAGAAGTACACGAACCGCGGGCTCTCGTTCCTCGACCTGATCCAGGAGGGCAACATGGGCCTCATGAAGGCCGTCGAGAAGTTCGAGTACAGGAGGGGCTACAAGTTCTCGACCTACGCGACCTGGTGGATCCGCCAGGCGATCACCCGCTCGATCGCCGACCAGGCCCGCACGATCCGCATCCCGGTCCACATGATCGAGACGCTGAACAAGGTCATGCAGGTCCAGAAGCAGCTCCTCCAGGAGTACGGCCACGAGCCGACCCCGGACGAGGTTGCCGACGAGATGAACCTGCCGGTCGACCGCGTCCAGCAGATCATGAAGATGGCGCAGCAGCCGATCTCGCTCCAGTCGCCGGTCGGCGACGGCGACGACACCTCATTTGGCGACTTCATCGAGGACAAGTCGGCCGAGAACCCCTACGACATGACGGCGTACTCGCTCCTCAGGGAGAAGATCATCGACGTCCTGGACACCCTGACCGAGCGCGAGCGCCGGGTTCTCTCGCTTCGGTTCGGCCTGGTGGACGGCTACAGCAGGACCCTAGAGGAGGTCGGCAAGCAGTTCAAGGTCACCCGCGAGCGCATCCGCCAGATCGAGGCCAAGGCGCTCCGCAAGATGCGCCACCCGACGCGCATCCGCCAGCTGCACGGCTTCTTCGACGCCGAGCAGATCGACAATGCCCAGAACCTCCTGAAGGTGGCCGCCTCGCTGCGCCCGCCGCCGCGCTCCTGAGGGGCTCGGAACGCTCTTGCTTAGGGGTCAAACGGGCCTAGATTGGCGCCATGTCACCCTTCAATGTCCAGTTGGCCGGCTTGATCCCCACGGGTGGTGGCGAGTGGATCCTCATTCTCCTGGTCCTCCTGCTGCTTTTCGGCGGGACGAAGCTCCCCGCGCTCGCGAAGGGCCTCGGTCAGTCGATGAAGGAGTTCAAGAAGGCGGCCAAGGAGGACGAGCCCCTGCCGCCCGCCAAGGAAGAGCTGAAGAAGCCGGACGCGTCCGGCACCCCCGGGACGAACTGACCCGCTTGGGCGCCTACTCGTCCTGGGCCGGGTTCTCGGTGAGCCAGCCGCGGAAGTTCCTGATCTGCTCGGGCGTCCCGAGGACGAGGAGCTCGTCGCCGGCCCGCAGCGACTCGTGCGCCCCCGGGTTGAGTATCCTCTCCCCGCGCCGGTTGATGCCGGCGACCTGGACCCCGTGCTCCTTCGCCGGCGAGAGCTCCGCGAGCGACCGGCCCCCCGCCCGGCTCCACTCGGGCACAAGCAGGGCCTCCATCCGCACCTCCTCGAAGAGCGAGTCGGTCTCGGGGCTGCCGGACACGGTGCAGAGGAAGGCGCGGCCCCGCTGCACCTGCTCCATCGTTCCCATGAGGAGCACCTTGTCGCGCGGGTAGAGGACCGACTCGGGCGGCGGGAGCGGGATCATGAAGCCCTGCCTCTCGATCCCGACGACCGAGCACCCGAAGCGCGCGCGCAGGGCCAGCTCCGCGATGGTCCTTCCCTGGCAGTCGGCAAGGTCGGGGAGCGTGCAGTCGATCATGTGCAGGTCCCAGTCGGGGTGCGGGCCCATCCAGGGCGCCGTCGTCGAGGTCATCTTGGACTCGGAGGTCTGGATCATGGTCGTGAGCTCGACCTCGAGGACGGCGTGCCAGTAGATCAGCCTGCGGCGAAGGAGGAGGACTGCGCCTACGCCGACGAGCGCCGAGGCAAGGATCAGCCAGCGGGCCGTGTCCTCCGCCGGCACGATCGCGATCAGCCACACAGTGAGGACGGCGACGGCGACGGCCTTGAGCCCGGTCTCGATGACCGGCGCAAGCTGGCGGCCGCGGGGGTGGTGGGCGGTGGACACCTGCGCGAAGAGGAGCGAGAGGGCCGAGCAGTTGCGCCAGATGGCGACCAGCGGCGCCAGGACGAGGAGGGAGAGGGCTATCCAGTAGCCCACGAGCGCCCCGGTCGGGAAGTCGCGCCCGAGCCAGTCCTGCACCGCGTCGTAGATCTCGCGCGAGAAGACGAGGACCCCGCTCACGAAGAGCATCTCGATCCCGATCTGGGCGAAGCGCTTCCTGCTGAGCTGCCAGAGCGTGCTGCGCCTGCGCTGGCGCATGAAGCGCTCGAGCCAGTCCTGGTAGTAGCGGAGCCAGTCCCTCAGCCAGCCGTGCTGGCGGGAGAGGATGGCCGAGGCCACGGCGTCGGAATGCCTCGCGATGTACGGGGTCACGAGGGTCGTCACAAGCGACACGCCGACCACGAGCGGGTAGAAGCGGGACGGGACCACCGCGGCGCCGACCCCGAGCTGTGCGATCACGAAGGAGAACTCCCCTATGGGCGACGTCATGAGGCCGGCCCTCAGGCTGTCCCTCGCCGGTATTCCGATGGCGCAGAGGCCCGCCGTGACTGCCGCGGGCCTCGCGAGGAGAGTGAACGCGGCGACCCCGGCGATGAGCCCGGCGCTCGCCACGAACTGGTGGACGTCTATCTCCATACCGATGGCGACGAAGAACACGGCGCTGAAGACGTCGCGCATCCCCTCGAACGTGCGCTCGACCTGGTGGCGGTGGGGGGTCTCCGCGACGATGATCCCGAGCAGGAAGGCGCCGAGGGCGAGCGAATAGCTCGCCTTCTGCGCGAGGATCGCCAGGCCGAAGAGGAGCGCGGCGAGGCAGAGCGTCTGGAGCTCCTCGTCCATCGAGATGCTCATCCGCCTGAGGAGCCAGGGGACCAGGATCAGGCCGACCACCCCGATCAGGACGACGAAGGCCCCGAGGTGGAGGAGGCTCCCCCCCACCGCCGAGGCGTGGCTCGAGCCCGCCCCGCCCAGCTGGACCACGGATTCGAGGACGGCCAGCATGACGACCGCGACCACGTCCTCGAGGACCGAGACGGCGAGCGCGAGCTGGCCGGAGCGCTCGTGGTTGAGGCCGGTCTCGTGCAGGATCTTCCCGATGATCGACGAGGACGAGATCATGAGGGCCCCGGCAAGGAAGAGGCCCTCCGTGGAGCTCCAGCCGAGGGCGGCCGCGACGAGCCGGGAGAGGTAGTACATCGCGAGCGAGCCCAAGAAGACCGCGGCCAGGAGCGGGAGCCCGAGCCGGCGCAGCTTGCGCAGCGAAAGCCGCAGCCCGATCGAGAACATCAGGAAGACGAGGCCCACCTGCGCGAGGGTCTCGATCCGGCCGACATCCGAGACGAGCGAGAGGTACGGCATGCCGGGCCCCACCAGGATCCCGGCGGCCAGGAAACCGACTACTATCGAGAGCCCGATCCGCTGGCAGAGCCACCCCACGATGCCGGCGACGACAAGGATCACCGCCAGGTCTTGGATGAACAGGATTCCGTGCATGGCCGCGCCTGCCCGCAAAATCGCTTCTGCGCCCCCCCTTCGTCAACCCCAAGCGGTGTATTTCCCTCGTTGACAGCCCCCTGCGCAGCCCATTCGATTCCGTCGGCGGCAACGCCAGCGACCTCCAGCCCCCCGCAACCCGCGATCATGGCCAACCTTTTCGGTTATTTCTCCAACGACATCGGAATCGATCTCGGAACGGCAAACACGCTCGTATATCTGAAGGACAAGGGGATCGTGCTGCGGGAGCCCTCGGTGGTGGCCCTCGACACGGTGACGCGCAAGGTGCGCGCCGTCGGGGACGAGGCGAAGCGGATGCTCGGCCGGACGCCCGGCAACATCACCGCCATCCGCCCGATGAAGGATGGCGTGATCGCAGACTTCGACGTCACGGAGGCGATGCTCCGCTACTTCATCCAGAAGGCCAGCCAGAGCTTCAGGGCCCCTCCCCGCGTGGTGATCGCGATCCCCTCCGGCATCACCGCGGTCGAGAAGCGCGCGGTCATGGACAGCGCGACCCACGCCGGCGCGAGGAAGGTGATCACGATCCCGGAGCCGATGGCCGCCGCGATCGGGGTCGGCCTGCCGATCGACGAGCCCGCGGCGAACATGATCGTCGACATCGGCGGCGGCACGACCGAGATCGCCATCATCTCCCTGAACGGGATCGTCTTCTCCAAGTCGATCCGCGTGGCGGGCGACGAGCTCGACGCCGCCATCATCAACTACATGAAGCGCGCGTACAACCTGCTGATCGGCGAGCGCACGGCGGAGGAGATCAAGATGAGGATCGGCTCCGCCTATCCCCTGGACGAGGAGCTCTCGATGGAGGTCAAGGGCCGCGACTCGGTCGCCGGCCTCCCGAAGACGATCCATATCACCTCCCAGGAGGTGCGCGAGGCCCTGTCCGACACGATCGCGGCGATCGTCGACGCCGTGCGCACGACGCTTGAGCGCTGCCCGCCGGAGCTTTCGGCGGACCTGGTCGACCGCGGTTTCGTGATGGCCGGCGGCGGCTCGCTCATCCGGGGCATCGACCGGCTCCTCAGCGACAAGACAGGGCTGCCGGTGACGGTGGCCGACGATCCCCTCTCTGCCGTGGCCAACGGGACAGGCGCCGTTCTGAATGACCTGTCCTGGCTCATGCAGAACGCGTGAGGATTGGGCGATCCCAGCGATTCGACCAAGCCCGACCCTTCGCAGTGCTGGGTTTGGCCCTCGTGGCGTGGCTGGTGGCGCCGGTGGCGATAAAGACCCTGGCGCGGGCGAGCTTCTTCGAGATGACGGCGCCGGTCACGGCCTCCGCCTCCTATGCGGAGGACCTCCAGCGCTTCTGGGCCCTGCGGCTCCACTCCAAGGACGAGCTGATCGAGGCGGGGCGCGACATGGCGCGCCTGAACGCGTCCTACTCGCTCTCCGTCCAGGAGAACGGCGAGCTCCAGGCACAGGTGGAGCGCCTGCAGGACCTCCTCAAGATGCCACCGAACGAGCGCTTCAGGTACGAGCACGCCGGGGTCGCCCAGCGCGACTTCTCGGGGTGGTGGCAGAGGATGGTGATCCGGAAGGGATCGAACTACGGGATCCCCGTCGGGGCCCCGGTCGTCTACAGCGGCGGGGTCGTCGGGCGCATCTCGGAGGTCCACGCCTACACCTCCGTCGTCCAGCTGACGAGCGATCCGGGGCTGCGGATTGCCGCGGTGGTCGACGGCGACACCCGGCCGATAAGCTTCCAGGGCGGCGAGAACCAGGTATTCGGCTCGCCGAGGGGCGTCGTCGAGTTCGTGCCCCTCGACGTCTACGCGAGCGCCACGGTCCCCAAGCGCCTCGCGACCTCGGGCCTCGGGGGCGTCTACCCGCCCGGCCTCACGATCGGCCGGATCATGCACGTCGAGTCGAGCGCGGACGGCCTGTTCAAGACGGGCGAGGTCGAGCTCGACCCCCGGCTCTCTGAGCTGACGGAAGTGACGGTCCTCATCCCCGCCGACCCGGGCTAGGCCCAGATCCCGATGCGCGGTGCCGTCGCCCTCTTCATCACGCTTTACGTCCTCCGCGCGGCGGTCGCGGAATTGAACAGCGCGCTCTCGGCGACGCACCTCTGGCTCTTCGCGGGCGGCCTGTTCGTGACCTACTCGGCCCTCGCGGTCCCGTTCCGGCAGGGGTTCGTGGCGTCGGTCCTGGCCGGGCTCCTCTGCGACTCGGTGACCCCGGTCGCCTTCGGGACCCACGCCGCGCTCTTCGCCGCCGCGCACGCGGTCGTCTTCAACGTGCGCGAGCGCCTGCAGCGCGACGAGACGGCCGTCAGGGTCGTCGTCGCCCTGATCGTGAACGCGGCCCTGTTCCTCGCCATCACCCTGACGCGCCTCGGGCACGGGGGCCGCGCGGCGTGGCCGCGCATGGCCTCGGACCTCGCCTGGTCCGAGCTCGTCCTGGCGATCGTAGCGCCCTGGTTCTTCGCGCTCCAGCTCCGGACGCTTGAATTGGCACGTGCGAATCCGTCTCGGGCGGCGTAGGTTGCGCGCCCGACCGAAATGGCTGCGCCCTCCGAACGCTCTGGCAGGCTCGTCGAATCCAAGACCGGATTCGACCCGAGGATCATCGCCTTCCACGGGATCGTGGCCGTCCTCCTCCTCGTCCTCGTCTGCGGCCTGGCGTACCAGCAGATCATCAAGGGCGCGATGCACCACGAGCAGGAGCGCCAGCAGAACGAGCGGCGCGTCATCGTCCCGGGGCCGCGCGGCAACATCTATGACCGCAACGGAAACCTCCTCGTCGGCAACCGGCCCCGCTTCGCCGTCGTCCTGTACCTGGACGAGCTGCGCCCGGACTTCCGCAAGGAGTACATCAGGGTCCGCAAGAACTTCAGGGACGCGGGCGACCAGGACCTCCCCACCAGCGCGCAGATGGAGCGGATTGCGCACGTGAGCGTCGTCAAGCGCTACATGGACCAGCTGAACGAGTTCCTCGGGCGCTCGGGCGCGGTGGACGCGGCGGGTCTCCAGCGCCACCTGGAGAGGCAGCTCCTGCTCCCGTACACGCTCGTGGACGACCTGAAGCCCGATGAGTTCGCGCGGCTGATCGAGCACCTGCCGGTCAACTCGCCCCTCCAGGTGTACACGTCCAACACGCGGTACTACCCGTACGGCGAGGCCGCGGCGCACACGCTGGGCTACGTGGGCGCGACCGAGGGCGACGACGACGACGACTTCCCCGGAGAGGGCCTGACGACCCTCAAGATGAAGGGAAGCACCGGCCGGAACGGGCTCGAGAAGCAGTTTGACTCCACGCTCCAGGGCGACGCCGGCTACACGATCCTTCGGGTCGACCCCGCGGGCTACAAGGTGAACCCGCCGATCGAGCACAGCCTCCCCGTGCAGGGCCACAGCCTGACGACCAGCCTC
>Ga0182015_10004269_pt1 | contig 15473 bp, 8 predicted proteins | sample 712P3MmetaG_FD_120478 | JGI IMG/M metagenome (GOLD analysis project Ga0182015, IMG submission 120478) | Permafrost microbial communities from Stordalen Mire, Sweden - 712P3M metaG | ecosystem: Environmental > Terrestrial > Soil > Wetlands > Permafrost | place: Sweden: Stordalen | collected... | reverse complement strand
GTTAAGGAAGGCGAGAAGATAAAGGTTGGACAGTTAATTTTCACGCTGCAGGGGGCGGGCTCAGCACAAGCCGAGACCGCGCGTCCGCAAAGCCAGCCCGTCGAGCATGTCTCCGGGCAACATGGCGCCCGCCTCGCCTTCCAGGCTGCAATTCGCGCGGAGGGTAAGACCGAAGAGCAGGCCCTCCCACCCGACCAACCGAGGCCGCGTCCCGCGGCATTTTCCATGCCCGTGCAATTGGGCAAGGTCGCCGGTACGGAACACCGCGAGGCCGTTCCCGCGGCTCCGCACACTCGACGTCTGGCGCGCGAGCTCGGTGTCGACATTTACGAAGTGAAGGGAAGGGGACCCGGCGGCCGCATTAGCGAAGAGGACGTCAAGGCCCATGCCAAAGCCACGCTCACCGCTTTGGCTACGGCCACCCAGGCCTCGCCTCGCGCCGGATACTTCGTTGCACCCAAGCTGCCAGATTTCGCGAAGTGGGGAAAGATCGAGCGCGTTTCCATGCGCGGCGTTCGCCGCAAGACTGCGGAACATGTCGCGGAATCCTGGAACACGATTCCGCATGTCACGCAGCACGACCGCGCCGATATCACCGAACTCGAACAATTACGCGCCCGTTTTGCTCCCAAGGCCGAACAAGCCGGTGGAAAGATGACCGTCACCGCGATCGCTTTGAAAGTCTGCGCCGCCGCGCTGAAAGTGTTTCCGCAGTTCAACGCCACGATCGACATGGAGAAAGAAGAGATTATTTATAAGCAGTACATCCATATCGGAGTCGCTGCGGATACCGATCGCGGCTTACTGGTTCCGGTGATCCGCGACGTGGATAAAAAAAACATCGTCGAGCTGGCGGTGGAACTTTCGCAGCTTTCGCAGAAGGCACGCGAGAAGAAAATCACTCTTGCCGATATGGAAGGCGGCACCTTCACCATCACCAACCTCGGTGGCATTGGCGGTACGGCTTTTACGCCCATCGTGAATCATCCTGAGGTCGCCATTCTCGGACTTTCCCGTTCGCGAACGGAACCGGAGTGGATTGGCGGGAAGTTCGAACCGCGGCTGATCCTCCCGCTCTCGCTCTCCTACGATCATCGCCTGATCGATGGGGCGGACGCGGCACGTTTTCTGCGCTGGGTTGCGGAGGCCTTCGAGCAACCCTTCCTGCTCTCCGTTCAAGGATAGCTGCCGCGGGCCAACATCCAGAGGAAAGTCACCTCATGAACGAACCTATCGATCACGGAGCCAACGCAAATCCCGAGGGAACTCACAAGCTGCGCGTCGCCGTAATTGGTGGCGGACCGGGCGGCTACGCTGCCGCCTTCCTGGCGGCTGATCTCGGCCTGCAGGTTACGCTGATCGATCCGGAGGCGAATCCCGGCGGTGTGTGTCTTTACCGCGGTTGCATTCCGTCGAAGGCGCTGCTGCACGTGGCCAAGCTCATTGAAGAATCTCAGCAGGCGAAGCATTGGGGGATCGATTTTCCCCCGGCAAAGATTGATCTGACGCGTCTACGCACCTGGAAGGAGGGCGTTGTCAAAAAGCTGACCGGCGGCCTGGGGCAACTTTCGAAGCAACGCCATGTGGAATACGTTCAAGGTCGCGCCGCATTCGAGAACTCCACCACGTTGAGGATCAGTAAAGCGGATTCCGGCGAAGTCGTCCTCAGCTTCGACCGTATCATTATTGCGACCGGATCCCGCCCTGCCATCATTCCCGCTCTGAAGTTGGATTCGCCACGCTTGATGGATTCCACCGGCGCGCTGGACCTGGAAGATATTCCGGGAAGCCTTTTAGTCGTTGGCGGTGGCTATATCGGACTGGAACTCGGCTCGGTTTACGCTGCACTCGGAACGCGGGTAGCGGTCGTCGAGATGCTACCCGGTCTGCTTCCAGGCGCCGATCGCGATCTGGTTCTGCCTCTGCACAAACGCCTGGAAAAAATGTTTGAGTCAATTTTCCTGAACACCACGGTCGCTTCGCTCAAGGAAGAAGGGGCGGGAATCCGTGCGACGTTTGCAGGTGCAACCGTTCAGCAGAAAGATCGCGAGAAACTTTTTGATCGCGTGTTGGTATCTGTAGGACGAAGGCCGAACTCGGAGATTCCCGGCCTCGATGAGACCCAGGTGCGCGTCAGTCCGCGAGGTTTCATCGAAGTGAATAAGCAGCTGCAAACCGCGGATCCTTCCATCTACGCCATTGGCGATGTGGTGGGTGAGCCGATGCTGGCGCACAAGGCTTCGCATGAAGGTCGTGTTGCCGCCGAAGCGATCGCCGGACACAAGGTCGCCTTTGAGCCCAATGCGATTCCCGCGGTGGTCTTTACTGATCCCGAGGTTGCCTGGTGCGGTCTCACCGAGACTCAAGCGGCGAAGGATCATCATGAAATCAAGGTCGCGAAATTTCCCTGGGGTGCGTCGGGGCGAGCCATCACCCTGGACCGTCCTGAGGGAACGACAAAATTAATCGTGGACCCAGCGACAGAGCGCGTGTTGGGCGTAGGAATTGTTGGAGCCGGAGCCGGCGAACTGATCGCCGAGGGAGTGTTGGCCATCGAAATGGGCGCTCTGGTGAGCGATGTGGCCATGACCATCCACCCTCATCCCACTCTTTCGGAGACCGTGATGGAAGCTGCCGAAGTTTTCTTGGGCACGAGCACGCATGTGTTTCGTCCGAAGCGCGGGTAGCTGCTTTTTACCTGGCAACCGATCTCAGCAACCAGTTTCGCTACAATAAACTCTCATCTGTGTGCAGTAGATCTGCTGCACACTGCCGGACGCAGGGCTGCCGCGGAAAATTACATGTTCAATTTTTCCAAACGAATCGCGTCTATTGTTTTCAGTCTCGCATTTCTCCCGCCGCTCTTATCACAACCGGCGATATCGCAGTTGCCTCAACCGCAAGCTCCAGCGAGCGCTGCCTCCCAAACTCCAACCGATCCCCTGAATCGACAAACCCCCTATGGCACCGTCTTTGGATTTTTGGAGGCCGCGCAGTCTGGGAACTACGCCATCGCCGCGCAATATTTGCAAATGAGTTCGGCGCGTCGTCAAAGCGAGGGCGAAGCCCTTGCGCAGAAGCTGCAGACCGTGATGAACGTCACCTTCGCCGGAAACCTCAAGCCGAGCCGAGAGCTAGCAGGCACGCCACAAGAGGGCGTCCAAGGGGACCGTCAGAAGCTGGGAACGATGTCGTCCGGCGACGTCGAAGCCGATTTGGAGCTTGTACGAGTTTCCGATCCGAGTGCAGGAAAGATCTGGCTCATCTCTTCTGACACTTTGACCAAAGTCCCGGAACTTTACGACCAGGTCGAAGCGCGGCAAGTGGAAACGCGTTTGCCCAAGTGGGTGGTGAAGCATCAGTTCGCGGGGATGCCCTTGTGGCAATGGTTCGCACTGCTCATATTCATTCCGTTGGCGGCGGCGGCAGGCTGGCTGGTGTTGGTGGTGCTGCAAATTCCTGTGCGCTGGTGGGTTCGCCGGCATGGCCACTCCGAGCAAGAATTTAAATCGGTATCCGGTCCCGCATGGCTGCTGGTTGGAACGCTCATCCACAGGATTCTCGCGGTCTACCTTGGCATGCCGTTGCTGCAACGCCATTACTACACTCAGGTCACGGCGGTGGCGGTGATTATCGGGACCAACTGGATCCTGTGGCGCGTGATTCGCTGGTTCTTGCGGGGCGTGCGAAACCGCGCCTTGGCCCGCGGCCACGGAGGCACGGGTTCGCTGATGCTGCTTGGCGAACGCCTCGTCAAGGCTTTCATTTTCGTGATGGCCATCTTCTTCATCCTCGGCGTGCTGGGGTTCAACTTGACCACCGCCCTGGCTGGTGTAGGCATTGGGACGCTGGCGGTCGGTTTTGGCGCGCAGCAAACCATAGCGAATTTATTTGGCGGGGTTTCGGTATTGGGCGACGAAGTGATTCGCGTCGGCGACGTTTGCAAATTTGGTGATCGCACGGGAACCGTCGAGGACATTGGACTGCGCTCCACTCGCGTGCGTACGGAAGAGCGGACGCTGCTCGCGATTCCAAATGGCACGGTGGCCACCATCAACGTGGAGAACCTGAGCCGTCGCGATAAGATGCTCTTCAAGACTGGACTCGGTTTCCATCTGGACACGTCGCGGGAGCATCTTCGCTCGGTTCTTTCGGAAATTCGCCAAACCTTAAGCAGCCATCCCAGGATCGAACGTGACAGCGTTCGTGTGCGGCTCGTGGAACTCGGCTCCAGTGCGCTCAATGTGGAACTTGTTTGTTATGTGATGACCAGGGATTACAACGAATTCGCCGCTGTTCGCGAGGAACTGCTGCTTCAAATCATGAACCTGGTGGAGGATTCCGGAACCAGCCTCGCGTCTCCCTCGCAGACGCTCTATCTCAGTCAAGATCCGGCTTCCGACAAAGCTAATGCCAAAGCCGCCCTGCAGCAGATCAGTGACGCAAGCCCAGACAAGGGGCCGCCTTCCGCCGATGGCGTCAACCCGAAGCAAGACACGGGAAAAAACGTGGAAAAAAATGATTAGGATGCTGCGTGTCAGCGCCTCGTCAACCAAACCAGGAACCGGTGGGTTGGATAGTAGACAGCGACGGGCACAATCGTCAGATAAATCAATAGATAGGCGACTCCCGGCATCACGTGTTGATCATGAAAGAAAGGTCCACGAGCCCAGTTCACATCGAATTCAGGACGCCAGAAATAATTGATCGGTACCACGATCCACGCGGTCAGCGTCTGAACCTTCCAACCTCTTCGGTCGTAGCCCAAGCGCCAGATCGCCCACAGCAACAACGGCGGGGTGACCACGTGGAACAGACTCATCAACCGAATTGACAGCGGAACCTGTGGATCGAACATATATTCCGTGCCGCCGATGATGTGTCGTCCGCTGACCAGCGCTCCAGCCAGATCGATCGTGAATAAAGTCTGGAACAGCAGCAGGCCGCTTGCCTGCCAGGAAAATATCAGCGGGCTTTCCAGCCATAGAGCTGCGGTGATCAAGAAGTTGCCGAGATCACAGAAAAAAAGAAAATTCTGCGGACCATACTGCCGCCAGTACACCGGCACCCAGACGATCACGCCCGCAGTCCACAGCAACTTGATCCATAGCGGGATTCGCATGCAACGGTATTGTATGCGGGGGCCAGACTAGATGGCAGACGCTCTGAAAGCCGCTTTTGACAAGCCTGAAACGGCCTAGTCACAATTACCAGCGTAACTTGATGCGGCTTACGGGTGTACCTACGATGGATTCAATATGGGTTACCAAGCTCTCCTTTTCTGTCCCGATGAGAAGACAGCTCGCACCGTCACGCAAGTCCTAAGCGAGTTGGACTTCGAAGTAGCTTCCTGTACGGAACCCTTTTCTGCGGTCAAGAAGATGATGGGCGAGCGCTTCGACGCCATCGTCGTAGATTGCGACAACGAGCAGAATGCCACGCTGCTTTTCAAGAGCGCACGCAATGCCCAGAACAACCAGTCGGCTCTGGCAGTGGCCGTGGTCGAAGGGCAAGCGGGTGTGGCGAAGGCTTTCCGCATTGGAGCAAACCTGGTTCTCACCAAACCCATCAACGTTGAGCAGTCCAAAGGTACGTTAAGGGTTGCGCGAGGCCTATTGCGCAGGAGCGAAACCGCGAAAGCCGGGGCGGTAACGGCCAAGTCTGCGACTCCGGCGCCGCCTGCGAAGTCCCTACCAATGAGTCAACCTGCCGCTCCTGCAGGGGCGGCAGCACCAAACTCACCGATCTCATCGCCAATCATCCCAGCGCAGAAGCAGACGCCGCAGACAAGCTTTGCCGCTTCCGCTTCCAGTGGCATCGCCGAGACGGCGAAATCTCCGGAACCCAGCAACTTAGATCGGGAGCGGGATTCTTCACCCTTGCTCACGACCCAGCCCACGCCAGCGCCTGTCGTTTCTGCGCCGTCGCCGGAAATAACACTCAATCCACCTGTGCCTGCCGGGCCGTCGAGCACTGGATTTTCGGCAGCAGCATCTTCGGGTTCTGCGAGTGCCCCGGCTCGGGCGCGCGACGCGAAACCGGGCGTTTCTGCTTCGGGCAAAACTTCCGCGGGAATTTCTGGCCCCGAAAATTCGAATGATCGGGGCGTGTCTGGCGGGAAGAATTCTCCAACCAATCAGGCCGCTGTATCTGCGCCTCCTGTGACCTTCGACGGCGCGGTTGAGAGCGGCACAAAAACGGGGACAAGTGCAAACAAGAAGTTATTGATGGCAGTCGCTGCGACTGTGCTGGTTGCGGCAACTGGTTACAACGTCTGGACGCATTTGGGACGCCCGAACGGTGAGGCCGCTTCCACCCCCGCTTCTGATTTGCCAACAACAATTTCTGCCGTGCCGCCTCAAACTGTTGCAGTTCCATCTTCCGCAGAGGTTCCTACCACATCGACTTCTCCATCGGTCAATCCAAGCCCGAAGGTCGCGCAACCATCCGGGAATGCGAAGACCGCAATTCCCCAAGGTTACAATTCGCAATTACACCCAAACAAAGCTAACCCTGAAGCCGACTCGCCCCAGCCTGCGGCTCACCCGATTGTGCTGCACGGGGGCCACGCGCAAAACGAACGATCGGCGGGCTCAAACGATGCGGTCGCTCCGACCATCGCTACGATCGCCGAACCGGGGAGCGGCGGAACGCTGCCCAATTTGATGAACGGTGCGAGTCCCGCGCCGGCTCCGGTGCTTCAGACCGTGAGCGTTTCGCAAGGAATTTCTCAGGGTCTGATTATCAAGAAAATTGCGCCTTCGTATCCAGCAACCGCTCTGCACCTGCGGGTGCAAGGGTCCGTACAACTTCTGGCCACGGTTACCAAAAAGGGCGACATCTCAGCAGTAAAGGTGATGAGTGGAGATCCGAGTCTGGCGCGAGCCGCGATGGATGCGGTGAAGCAGTGGAAGTACAAACCCTATCTGCTCGATGGGAATCCGGTGGAGATCCAGACGCAGGTTACCGTCAACTTCAAGCTGCCGCACTAGCCTCAGCATGATTGCTGAATGTTGATTTTTGACTGTTGATTGAAAGGCCTCTTGCTCGCGGTCCTTCTCAGAGAGGCGCTGCTTGTGGATTTCCATCAACAGTATTCCCCGGTCAGCCCCGTTGGCGGCAGATCGGGATAGCGATTTTGTATTCGCCCGAGGTACGCCCCTCACTCCCGAAATTCTTGCTGGGCATGGGGTTCCCTGCCACCAAAACCGCGGCTTCCATCAAAAGCTGAATTTCACCGAGAACTCCATCACGCGCGGCGATCCCAGCGCGAAAACACCGGAACCTAATCCCAGGCGGTTGCTGCTGGGCTGCTCGCCCGATGTGCCGTTGACCGAGCCCGGGGCCCCGCTCAAGACGCCACTGAGCGGGTTACTGGGTCCATCAAAATTCGCCAAATTCATGACGTTGAAGAATGAAACGCCCGGCTGGATCTGAAAATGCTCCCGATATTTGTAAACCCAGTTCAGGCTCACATCGAGAACGCGCAGCCAGCCCATTCCGGCTTCATCGTAAGGAGCGGCAGGTACCGTCTGCTGCACTGCGCCCAAAGCGGACAATTGCGGCAGATTGAACAAACCGCTGGTTAGCAGCGTCTGCCCGGCAGGAGTCGGCTGCCCGGCGAAGTTGTGATTGTAGTTGTTGATCACACTGTTGATGTTGTTTTGAGTAACGCTGTGGCCAAATGATCCGACGTTCGTTCCGGGAAGCACATCGCCCGAGGAACCGTTCGAGGCAAAGCTGCCATCTCCAGTGCCGTCACCCGTGATATCCGTCTGGAAGATGCCGCCAGGATTGCCGGTTGGATTCAAAGTGAGCGTTACGGGTAGCGGGCTGTAAAAGTGTCCAATCACGCCCAGACGGAAATTCATGGGGAGATCCATGGTGCCGCCGAAAGAAATCTGGTGTTTGCGGTCGAGCCCATTCGGGCCGAGATAACGCTGCGGATTATTGAAATCCGTAGCGATGGTGATGAAGTCATTGTCAGTCGCCGATGCGATGTAGCGTTCCAACTGATAAGAAACCTGCAGGTCGAAATTTGAAACTGAGCGGAAAGGATGCTCCAGGTGCTGCTTCAGTGACACTTGCGCCGCGGTATTCTTTGCGTAGCCAATGGGAAACAGCATCTGATTGGCCCCAAGGTTCTGGTTGACGCCGGCGAAGGCCGCAGTGGCACACGGACTCCCGCTGCAGAGTGAGTAACCGGAGTCCAAACCATTGGAGCCAAAGTCCGCAATAGTTCCGGCGTAGGGATCCGCCCCACCCCCCGCGGCTGCCGTGTAGGTGCCATTGAAATGCTGTAGATAGCAGTTGATCATGCCTGGCCCGACAACCAGGTTTGGGCAACCCGCGGCTGCCGATCCCTGATTATTTGCCACGGTCGCAGCCATCGCAGCCTGAGCATTGGCGGAGTAGAAGAAGCGGGCATCGCCCACGTGGTTCGTATCAATCGCGAGTAGCGTGTGCGTCTCGATGTTGCGAAGATAATCAGCGGTAAGCACCATTCCCCGCCGTATTTCATGTTGCAGCCCGGCGTTGATTTGCAGAGAGCGCGGGCTAACGTAATTCGGAGCTAACAGAGCCGTACCGGTAGCGTCGAGCCCATCCGACAAGGTGGTTCCGATATATGACGGATTGGGAGCCTTAGTGCCCACCGAGGAGGTGGCGGCCTGGTATTGAGCCTGCAGTGCCGCGATCGCCGGAGCCGCTTGCCCAATCGGCTGACCACAGAATGAAAGGTTCGGGATGGTCCCGTTCGGCAGCGTGAAATCAGGGTTCGGCTGGCCATTTGTACACACCGTCGGATTTGCCAGGAACAGCCCGGTCTGCAGCCGTGCCGGGCGGTCAAATTCAATGTTGTTCCAAATCGAGTTTTCGTAGAAAAGGCCCGCACCCGCACGGAACACCGTCTTCCCTCGGCCGGATGGATCCCAGGCCAAGCCTATTTGCGGCGCGAAGTTCAGGTTGGGCTGGCGCACCCGATTGCCCAAACCTGAGTAGTATTGATTATCGAACTGGTTCAAAGCTGCAATCGGTCCCAGATCGCTATCGGTGCGCCCGGAATCGCGCACGTATCGCACGCCGTAGGTAAGGGTGAAGTTCGGTCTCAATTTCCAAGCGTCTCCGACGTAGAGCGAAATTCGATTGTCCGGACCGCTGCCGCCAGCGGGGAATCCAAAGGCTGGTATTTCCGAGGCATAGCCTTGCCCGTTGCCGAGCGCCACCGTATTTGCCGGATAGTTAATCGGATTGGCTGCGCCGCCCGGCAGCCCCTGGCACGCCGCGGCGCAATCAGAAATTCCCGCCCCCACCGCGGGAGCAAGTTTCAGGAAGCTTGCGAAGCCGCCGCCAAAAATGTGATTAAACCCGCCGCCGTAGCGAATAATGTGCGCGCCCAGCGCCCGGCTGCCGTCATACTTGATCTGGTGGTCGGACTGGTAGGTCTGCTGCGGAGCCAGGAAACTAGGACCAGAGCAGAAAAAATCCGCGCCCGAAGTGAGACAATCCGGGTCGCTGCCAATTGCCAACTCAAGTCCTGGCAGAGGATTGAAGATGCTGCTTCCAGCCGTCGCATCCACGATCCCATTGCGAAATTTCGTATAACCGAAGCGGATACTGTGCGTGTAACTGCCAGTGTTGAAGTCCAACCCCATGGCATGCACCGGAGTGTGATTGACGTTGCCAAAAGGCTGAAAGCTGTTGGGAATGATAGCCAGCACGCTGTGATTTTGATCGTAGGAAAATCGATAGAAGAATTTATAGTTGTTGTTGATTTGCCAGTCGATACGTCCGATGCCCTCCACTTCGCGGAAAGGTGAATCGTAGCTGCCGATCAGACTGGAAAACGGGCCGCTGGGAAGAACCGGATTGAGCAGGTCCTGCTTCGTTCGCTCGGCATCCAGGAAGAAAAACAGCTTGTCTTTCTGGATGGGACCGCCGAAGTTTCCGCCGTATTGATTACGTTGGAAATAATTGTCAGTGCCGCCGGGCAGGTTTGCATCGAGAGTCTGGTCGCGGAAGGCATAGTATCCCTCGCCATGGTACTTATTCGTCCCCGACTTGGTGGTCACATTCACCGAACCGGAGGAGGTAAGCTCGGTTGAGAGGTCGAGGGACGACTGCTGGATCTGGAACTCCTGGATGCCGCTGGCGGGAACATTTTGCGTGGTGGTGCCGACCGTCTCATCGCTGATGTCCAGACCGTCCACTTCTATGCGAGCCGTGCGTCCGAAACGGCCACCGAATGAAATCGAAGAGAAGCCGTTCTTGGTGGGATCGAAATTTCCGCCATCCTGGATCTGCACACCCGGTTCGAGTTGAGCGAGATCCAGAAAGTTCCGCCCGTTGATGGGCAGGTTTTCGATCTGCTGGGTGGTCAGAACTCCTTGCACCGTTGCCTGCTGGGTGTTTACGGCAACCTCGACGCCCTGCACCTCGACCACCTGAGTGGCTTGCCCAAGCTGCAATTTGACGTTCCCAGCCGCGGTAACGCCCACCTGCACGGTGAGCGAAACCTCTGATGTCTTGAATCCTTGAGCCTCTACTCGCAACAGGTAATCGCCCGGAGTCAGGGCGCCGGAGGTATACGCTCCCGCAGAAGTGGACTTGGTGGTCATCACCCGCCCAGTCGCTTTATTTCTGATTGATATTTGCGCGCCACCCACCACGGCGCCCGAAGGATCGGTGACCGTACCTTGAATGCTGCCGGTGGAAATTGTGGTTTGAGCAAGCAGCGTTAGAGACCACAACATGACACAGAACAGAATGGACGCAACGCAAAGCCGCATGCGGCGGGGCAAAGTCCTAACCAGTACCATGGGCACCATCCCTTTAACTCGTTTTGTCCATCGGTTCGTCCACAGACGATCCGGCCAACCCAAACGCTTAATTGAGCTTGAAAGTAGTAGCCAATTGTAAACTGATTTACACCACGCTTGAGCGTTGGAAACAATTTCGTAGGATGCTCAGGATCTCCGGCGGAGTTGGGTGCGGACCAAGATATTATCTAACGGCAGCTTAATGCAGAACGCTGGGATGATGCCGGAGGAGTATTTCATTGATCTGTCTTGAGCAGTGCCGTCTCGAGAGCGCGCAATCGCCAACTACTCGCGCTGCATAACCTCGTCGATGACAGCCTTGGCGCCTTTATCCACGGTGATGATTTTGTGGACCGGCGCGTACCCGGTAAGGGTGATGTCGACCACGTAGTTGCCGGGATCGAGCAGGACCTCGACGGGAGAAGTCTTATCGAGCATGTGCTGGTTGACGGCAATCTGAGCGCCCTTAGGCTGTGTCTTGATGATGAAGGTGCCCATGCCCTGCGCTGCCTTGCTGCCGAACAATCTGCCCATTTTGCCCACGGTCTTGATGTCCTCGACATTGCCGAGTGAACGCAGCGTGGGCGAGAAGCTTACCGTCTGGGCCAAGACGAATTGTGCGCTGGTGGTCTCGTCGATGAATCCTGCTTTGCGCACCAGGACTACGTGCTGACCTTTATCCACGGAAACTTGCGCCGGCGTAGTCTTGCCCGTGTCCCTGCCGTCGACGTAAACGTTCGCGCCCGGAGGCGTGCTCGTGACTGAAAGCGTCGCCATGAGCTGGTTGAGATGAGTTACGACAAATGCCTTGCTGCCAGAAGTGACTTCGATAGTGCGAGTGTCTGTAGAGTAGCCGGATTTGCTGACGGTGACGGTATGCTGCCCGGGGTCGAGACCGGACAGAGTGAACGGCGTAACCCATGAAGCATCGGTTTTTCCGTCGAGTTGAACTTGCGCGCCCTGCGGATTGGAATCGATGGACATCTGTCCCGGGGTAATGACGGGAGCGACCGGAGCGGCTGGCTTCTTTTTAGCTTTCTTGCCTCTCGCACCGGCGGCGACTACGTGAGCCGTCGTTGGCTGAGTTTCCGCCACGGACGCCGGCGGTTGAGTTTGAGCGGACACGGCGGGCCGAGCCGATTGCGATTGAACCGGGCCAGCAACTTGACTGGCTGCCGGTTGCGTGGTGGATTCGGCGGCGACTGGATGTGCGGAATCGTCGTCGCTGTTCAAGTGGTTGATGTAGAGGACCAGGGCAACCGCGATGATGAGGATCAAGACGGCCGCACCCGCGATGGAATACACCATCAGGCGGGGTGGAACGTTCTTGATCTCCCTCATGGCTCTTCCTGCTACTTCGCGGGGCTGTAGCTTCGGCTTCTCCGGCTCTGTGCCGGACATAAAGTCGTGTGCCAGAGAAGGCGGCTGTTCAAAAGCCGGCGGGGGCGGGGGTGGCGCGAGATAAACCTCTTGCAGAGGAGGAAGTTCCGTCATCTCCGAGAAGCTGACGCCTCCACGAGATGGAGCATCTCCCGACATCATTGGGTCCACCGCAATTCTGGGTCGCTCGTTGGCGGGAGCTTCGACTGCGGGCTCATCGCAAACCGCCGACGACATGGAAGCTGCGGGTGCGCTCGTGGTCGCATTCGGTCGCGGAGCTGTACGCTGGCCGTGCGCCGAAACCGCTGCCTCGGCGCTTCCGCCGCCGGCAGCGGCGGCGGCCGCCGCCTTACGAGCCGGTTCCTGCTTAACCACTGGGGACGGTGGCGCTGGAAGTTCTCCAGCTGAAACCTGAGACACTGAACTCCGAGATACAGCCGGCTTAGGTTCTGCCGATTTCGGTTTCTCTGACGCGTTGCTTGGCGCCACAGCTTTCACTGGAACGGCACCCGCTACGGCTTTGATTGGCGCCACCGCGGGAGCTGGCGTAGCCTGCGGTTTCGATTCCTTGCATTTCTCCAGATCGTCGAGCAGTTCCCGCCCGTTTTGGTAGCGCTCCTCCGGATCCTTGGCCAAGGCCTTCATGATGAGATCGCTGAGCTGCGGATGGATCTTGGGGTTCACATGAACCGGGGGGGCGGGCATGCTTTCGAGGACGCTCTGACGCAGCTCTTCAAAATCCTGACCATCGAAGGCTTTGCGGTCGGTCACCATTTCATAAAAGACTGTGCCGAGAGAAAATATGTTCGAACGCGCATCGATATCTTCGTCGCGCACCTGCTCTGGCGACATGTAGTGCAGTAGTGATGGGATCTCCGGCATTTGCGCGGTGAACTTGCCTACGCTGGAAACGCCAAATCCCAGGATTTTAACGGAGCTATCCCAGCCGCACATGATCTTGGCGGGCTCCAGAGAATAGTGAAATATCTTTTGCGAGTGAGCGTGATCGAGGCCGCCGCATACTTGCCTTCCGATATCGAGCAGGTCCCAAATCGAAAATCCTTCTTTGCGCGCCAGCATCGTGGCCACGCTGTTGCCCTGTATGTACTCCATGGCGGCACAAAACTGTCCATCGATCTCTGCCGCCTCATAAATAGGCACAAGGTTGGGATTGTTCAAGACCTTGGTTGTTTCAGCCTCATGCAGAAGCCACTTATTTAGCGCGTCGGCATCTTCCCCGAAAGCCGACAACTGGATGGCCTTCAGCGCGACGGTTTGGCTGCTTTGCGGATCGTTGGCTTTGTACACTGCTCCGGTGGCAGACTTTGACAGTTCACTCAGAATTTCGAAGCGGCCGATTCTCGTGGACATTTTTTCCATGCCTCATCCCAGACGACAAGCCGCGCAGCTCACTACGAGAAACTGCGTGGGTTCGAAACCCGGGGCAGGGTATGGGTTAGGATAGCGCTCACAAGGTACGCATTCGAGTTACCAAAGTTCGCCCCAATGGGTAACGATGCTATTGCAAAGACCGCTCCAGGAGAAGAGCATCGGCCGCGCTCATCGTCCACACTGTGGCCTCGATCGTTTCTCGGCCCAGTTGCTAGAGCGCCGCCATCCGTTTGTGCCCATCGATGACCAGGTAACGCTCGCCGGGCTCGGCACAGAGCACCACCACGATTGGCGTCCGCTGGCCCGATTCAGCCAACGACGCCATCAGCGGCCGCTGCCGGTGCGTTTGGCGGACACACAGATGTTCCCAGCGCCGGTTGAGTTGGTGAAACTCCAGTTGCATCGCCGCCTGCGGGTTCACTGTGCCCCATCTCCGATCTCGTCTTTCGCGACAATCCGGGGAGTGTCCCGGGAACCATCGTGGAATCAGGCAGATAGGCCCGGACCTCGTCTTTCTCGGTGCGTACCATGAGTGCGCCCAGAACCCCAATGAAATCTGCGCGTTGAGACCCGAACTCGTCTTTCGCAAACTCCCACGGTAGTCGGTCCAACGGGGCGGGTACTCGCAGCACCTCGGGCGGCGGCTCGGTCTGTGCCGCTCGCTGATCGATCCGGTAGGCGATGGCGTAGCCCCGGTTCCGGCGCCGCCACTGGGCTTGGGTTTTTTACCGATGCAATACCCGGCACTCCGCTTTGCCGCACATCCGCTGGCGCGCTCCTACGCGCGGATTGGGACGGAACCATCGACGGCAAATGCAGCAGGGCTTCTTCCGGAGATCAGACATGGGTGACTTATCATCACCGCCTCTCCAGCTCTGTCGATCCGCTTAACTAATAAGGTGGGTCACTTCTGACAAGCAGTCCTAGCTAACTCTTCGCGAGCGCCGAAGCGCAGGGATTCCAGACGATGGCGGACGTAACCGTCAACATCGTGGACAGGGAAATTCCGATGGTGGTGAAGGTGCAGCAGGAGCTAACACATATCGTAATGGGCGAGTTCCAAAGAAGGGGCGTCGTAATTACCAACCCGCCCAAGAAGGCTTGACCTATGACAGCGGTAGGAGTATTTCGCAGATTTCAGAATGCACGGCAGACGCCCGGCGAGTTTGCCTATTTCACATAAATTCGTATACGGGAAAGTTTGGCTCATCCACTCGCTGCCCCCATCTGCTTTTTGAACGGGGTTCACCCAGCAAGTCAAGCAGTCAAGCTCCGGTCAGAGTCATGGGTGTTCGTTCAACAGCCCTCCCCGAAAGTCGGCCAACGCAAAGCGGTTCCAGCCGCAGTTGACAACGGTTGCGCAGAAGCCTAGCCTTGTAATTGAGCGAGCTACTTCTCCTTACTCTTTCAGGTTCTCTGAACTAAGTCAGCCATCTGAACTCTTTCCTCTTAGATTGCTCCAAGGAGGAACTGCGCTATGACTCTATTGACCCGTCGGGAACCTTTCCGTGAGTTTTCCACCATGCAAGACCGCATGAACCGCATGAACCGTCTTTTCCGTGAGTCCTATAGCCCCGAAGTCCCGGATGATTCATTAACAACCACCAGCTTTGCGCCGCCCGTGGACATTTACGAAGACGAGCACAACATTACTCTGAAGCTTGAAGTCCCCGGCATTGACGAAAAGGACATTGATGTCAGCGTCGAGAACTCCACCCTCACCGTGCATGGCGAGCGGAAGATCGAAAAGGAAGAGAAAGAGGAGAACTTCCGTCGCATCGAGCGGCAGTACGGAAGCTTCACCCGGTCGTTCACGCTGCCCAGTTCCGTCGATTCCGGACAAGTGAGCGCCCATTATGATAAGGGCGTTCTGAAGATCAAGCT
>Ga0182015_10004268_pt1 | contig 15477 bp, 12 predicted proteins | sample 712P3MmetaG_FD_120478 | JGI IMG/M metagenome (GOLD analysis project Ga0182015, IMG submission 120478) | Permafrost microbial communities from Stordalen Mire, Sweden - 712P3M metaG | ecosystem: Environmental > Terrestrial > Soil > Wetlands > Permafrost | place: Sweden: Stordalen | collected... | reverse complement strand
TTCGCCAACGTCCAGCCCCACAGCGGAGCCCAGGCCAACGGCGCAGTCTTTCTGGCCATGATGAACCCCGGCGACACCTTCGCAAGCCTAGTTCTCGCCGACGGCGGCCACCTTTCCCACGGCCGAAAAGTAAACATGAGCGGCAAATGGTTCAACCCCGTCCACTACCCGCTGGTCTACGACCCCGCCAGCCCCGATTTCGAGCGCATCGATTACGAAGCCGTCCGCAAAGTCTGCCTCGAGCACAAGCCCAAGCTCCTCCTCTGCGGCTACTCCGCTTATTCCCGCATCATAGACTTCGCAAAATTCCGCGCCATCGCCGACGAATGCGGAGCCATCGTCATGGCCGACATCGCCCACATCGCCGGCCTGGTCGCCGCCGGCGTCCACCCATCCCCCTTCCCTCACGCCCAAATCGTCACGACCACAACCCACAAAACCCTCCGCGGCCCGCGCGGCGGAATGATTCTCACGAGCGACCCCGAAATTGCCCAGAAAATCGACAAGGCCGTCTTCCCCGGCATGCAGGGCGGACCCCTCATGCACATCATCGCCGCCAAAGCCGTCGCCTTCGGCGAAGACCTCCAGCCCGCCTTCAAAACCTACGCCCAGCAAATCGTCAAGAACGCCAAGGCCCTCGCCGCCGCCCTCCAAAAGCACGGCTACCGAATCGTCTCCGGCGGCACCGACAACCATCTGATGCTCGTCGACCTGCGCACTAGAAACGAAAATTTCACCGGCTTCGACGCCGCCGTCGCCCTCGAAAAAGCCGGCATCATCGCCAACTTCAACGGCGTCCCCAAAGACCCCCGCCCCGCCAAACAAACCAGCGGCATCCGCCTCGGCACCCCCGCCCTCACCACCCGCGGCCTGAAAGATACCGACATGACCACAGTAGCCTCTTTCATCGACCGCGCCCTCCTGAGCAAGGACGCCGCCGCCGCCCTGACCAAAATCCGCCAGGAGGTCGCCGAGTTCTGCAAGGGATTTCCGATGCCGCATTAAACATCCCCGTATAGCCGCGGCACTTGTCTGCGCCGACCCCGTCAAAGTATGCCGCGCGTCGGAATCACAAATGGCACCGCCCCACCAAGAGGGCCGCAAATTCAAATCATGATGTCAGGACTCCGCAACTTTCGTTCGAAAGAGCGATCAAGTCTCAGCACCGCTTACCGCGGCATTCGTCATTTGCGGTAATATCTTCGCGAAATACGTCTAAATGTGCGGCGGATCATTTTAATTCATGCTCGCATTGATTATAATGGCCCATCAAGAAGCGGGCATTACACATTTGCACGTTGATTTTCAGCATGAAAAGGGCCACCCAATGCAAATCAGAAATTTGCTGAAGAAATATCCCGGCACTTTCGAAACCTGTCGAATAACCGCCAAGCCCGTGGTGCTAGGCGAAAAGTCAAATCGCTTCTTTCGGCTGCAAAATCATGCCCCGACGCGCCCCGGAATCCGATTCTGGAACTTCACGGTTGCGTTGGTTCTGCTCTCCGCCGTCGACTTGAGCCAGACGCTCGTCGCTCGCGCAGGATATACCTATACGAGCATGCTGCCGCCCGATTACTACACCACCAGCGCCGAAAATTATGTCGCGATAAACAACCTGGGAGAGGTCGCCAGCATCGGCTATATCAATGGAAACGACCAGCAAATTGCTCTTTCCAACGGCTCACAAACGATCGGTATTCTCAACCCTCCGGCTGACAACTCGCTCGGTGAAGACATTTGGCTCAACGATGCCGGGCAAGTCGTCGCACGCTCCGATTCCACCATCTTCACGGCAACACAGGGGTCCTACCGTCCATTGAACAACACGACCGGCTACGTTCTCAACGATGATAATTTCGTCGCGGCGAACGTCACCAACTCTCCCATCGCCTGGATCGGTTACAATCCCGCCAACTACTCACAGGCCTTGTTCCTCACTTCCGGCACGACGACGCGCACGTTGGCAACGACAGGTTCAACATACTCGCAAATTTACTATCCATACATGAACGCTTCCGACACGGTCTGTTATACGACGGAGGCAAGCACTTCCACGCAGACCTCTGTTTTTCTCACCAATGGGACCACGACGCGCACCATCGCGGTCGCTTCGAGTAACGATCAAGACGTTGAGGCCGATGGGATCGACAACAATGGTGATGTCCTGTGGAGCGAATCCCTCACTAACGGCAATGAAAATCTGTGGCTCACCTCGCCGACGGGAATGAGCACGCTGATCGCCAACACGACTGGCGCGTACGATCGCTTTTCGGACCCCTACTCCTTTGCCGCCACTCTCAGCCCATCCGGACAACTCGCGTTCATCGCGACGCTGAAGAACGGGAACGTGGGCATTTTCACCGGCCCCGATCCCGTCGCCGACAAGGTCATTGAAGAGGGCGACCCGCTTTTCGGCGGTACCGTCGGATCCGTGATTTCATTCTCACCTCAGGGGCTCAACGACAACGGCTCGCTGGCCTTCCTCGCCAATACCCAGAACGGCTCTTACGTCGTGCGCGCCGACCCCGTTCCCGAACCGACCAGTTGTGCCATGCTCTTGGCCGGCAATATGCTATTGATGATCCGCAGACGAAGAAATCCAAGGTAAGACCGTCGCATCCTTCATCGACCACGCTTCTGTTAGGCAAGGATGATGCGGCCGCGCTCGCGAAAATTGGACAGGAAGTGGCGGAGTTCTGTAAGGGTTTTCCGATGCCGCACTAAGAATTCTGGGTAAAACTTCAAAAGCGGGCAACAATATCCTCGATTCAGGTTGCAGCAATCTGGACATAAGAATCGCGTATCCATGTGACCTCTACCCCGCCTGGACGGCCACGTTCCGATACTTCCCGGAACTGGACCAGACGGGCGCGACCATATAATTTCCCCTGAAAAATAAACTCAACCTCCCGTTGTCCATCGTCTGGATCGAGCCATCTCGAACGCCCCTTTATTCGAAGCGCGTCCGGCCCCCAATAGGTCAACGAATTGTCTTCGCTGGACGGATCAAGAATGCTCGGGTCGATTAGATCAACGCGAAGTGGTGGCATTATTCCAGACTGCGATCTCGCGGATCGCGAATCGACAACGTGGGAAGATTTCGTGTCGGAAAGGGACCATACAGATATTGCCATTAAAGGCCAAATTCATTCGCTCGCGAAATGAATTGTTTGGCGTCTTCGGAATCCACAAAATCTTGTCCGATTGACAGAAATTCCCAATAGATAGAGCCATGCACGCCGGCAAATAGAATACTGCCTTTGACTACTGTAAGGCTGTCAAGCATTTGAAATGCCTTAGCGTCCTTATCTATCCGCTTACGATCATAATGTACGCCGCCCAGCTTGTTTGCGACGTACCGAATTATTTGTCGGCGACTTGCAAATATTCCACGAGATACAATGCACGGGGATGACAGAAACCGCTGCAGTGGCAACTTCTCTTTTTCTTTAGTAAGCAGAGCGATCCTCTGGAACTCTTGAGCCACAGCCAATCGTTCCGCTTCCGTCTGGAGTGGATCAAATGGTCTAATTGAAAATCCCATTCCGCCCATTTGCATTCCGCCCTGCGTTCCACCGCCGGCCTGCATAAATTCGGTACTGTCGAGAAAACTCTTGGGCAATTTGTTCAGGTCCATTGCCGAGACCGTGGCTTTCTTCGTTCTGCCAGATAGGAGGCTCCAGGCATTCCCGTATGCGTTTTCAATCAGGAGGGCGCGAAGATTGGGACTGATTATATCCCTTAGATCGCTCTCGCTCGCCTGTTTGCTTCGGTCTAGATGCCTTTGCAACAGCCTAAGCTTATCGGCGGCGACTCGGATGAAAGTCTTGTTCTCATCGCTCAGCAAGGTATGTCCTTTTCGCGAACGGCCTTTGTTCGGAGGGTTTTCTACCTCGTATTTGCCGCTTGGTAATTGGTCCTCCAATGGGGCCACGGCCACCCCCGATCCGCGAGGCAAATGCTATCCTTTGGGATGGGACTAGGTAAGTGAATAAAATGCCCAATCGTGCGTCCCCATCCGGCCGCACCGATCCCGCCGGGCACTTGAAAAAAAATTGACAATTTTCCCCTTGCAAAAAATCCGCATGTTAGGTAAAAGTTCGCATACGCATCAAATCAGCATCGGGCTGTTTTTGCGCGCTCGTTTTAGCCGATTCGCCCCAACTGAGGTAAACGAATTTTATGCCTCAATCTACTGCTCCACTCTTCTCCTGCTCTACCCTCGTGCCCCAGGGGGAGGGGGGGGTTGTGGGACATTCTGGGGACTGATGGGGTATTTTCGCAAAAATGCATCAGATTTAAATTGAAAGGTTCAGCATCACCTGGGCGCGGTTGAACGTCGAAAACTCGACGTGACCGTGTACCATACCCCTCTCATGGCCAAAAACATCAAAACCCGCTCCGACGACTACGCTCAGTGGTACCTCGACGTCATCAAAGCCGCACAGCTTGCCGATTACAGTCCCGTCAAAGGCTGCATGGTCATCCGCCCCGAGGGCTACGCCATCTGGGAAGCCATCCAACGCGATCTTGACCGCCGCTTCAAAGAGACCGGCCATGTCAACGCATACTTCCCCCTGCTCATCCCGCAAAGTTTTCTCGCCAAGGAAGCAGAGCACGTCGAAGGCTTCGCCATGGAATGCGCCGTCGTCACCCATTCCAAGCTGGAAAAAGGCGAAAAAGGCCTCCAGCCCGGCGGAAAGCTGGAAGAGCCGCTGGTGGTTCGGCCGACCAGCGAAACCATGATCGGCCACATGTATTCTCAGTGGGTCCAGAGCTACCGCGATCTCCCCCTCCTCATCAACCAGTGGTGCAACGTCATGCGGTGGGAACTGCGGACGCGGCTATTCTTGCGAACGGCGGAATTTCTCTGGCAGGAAGGACACACAGCCCATGAAACCGAAGCCGAAGCCCAGGAGGAAACCCTGCGGATGCTCGATGTTTACTCCGATTTCGCCGAGAAATTCCTCGCCATCCCCGTGGTGAAAGGCCGAAAAACCGAAGCCGAAAAATTCCCCGGCGCCGACGCCACCTATACCATCGAAGCGCTCATGCAGGATGGAAAAGCGCTGCAGTGCGGCACCAGCCATTTCATGGCCCAGAATTTCGCCAAAGCCTTCGACATTAAATTCCTCGGCCGCGACCAGAAAACGCAGTTCGCATACACCACAAGCTGGGGCGTCAGCACCCGGCTCATTGGCGCGATGATCATGGCCCACAGCGACGATGAGGGACTGGTGATTCCCCCCGCCGCCGCACCGGTCGTCCTTGCGATCGTGCCCATCTTCAAGACCGATGATGAACGAAAAACCGTCGCTGAATTCGCCGACAAAGTCATCGCCACCCTTGCCGGCCAGCAGGAAAATTTCGCCGCCTCGCCGCGCCAAACCTCCGACTCGATCTTCAATTATTTCTTCGACAAACTCACCGGCCAGAAAATCGTCATCGATTGGCGCGACGCCCGCCCGGGCGACAAGCAATACCACTGGGAACAACGCGGCGTCCCGCTCCGCATGGAAATCGGTCCGCGCGATGTCGCCGCGGGAACCGCCGTGCTCAAGCGCCGCCTTGATCGCGAAAAACTCTCCGTCTCTCTCGCCGAGATGTCCTCCGCATGGCTGCGCGAAAAGCTGGCGCAAATCCAGACCGCGATGTTCGAAAAAGCCCGCGCCTTCCGTGACCAGAATATCCGCGACGCATCCACCTACGACGATTTGAAAAAAATCATCGCCGAACAAGGCGGCTTCGTCCGCGCCTGGTTTAAGCCCGACCGGACGAGCGAATCGAAGATCAAGGAGCAAACCAAAGCCACCGTGCGATGCATTTTGCCGGCCGACAAAGGACAAACCGGCCAGTGCATTTACACCGGCGAGACAACCGATTGCAAAGTGCTTTTCGCGCAGGCATATTGATTGAGGCTCGCTATGCTCGCAACCGTGGAAGATCGGCTGGCATCATCCTATCCCGCGGCAGCGCCGCCGATCACAGTTGAGCTATCGCTGATGCCCCCGCATCCGTGTCCATACCTTCCGGGCCGCCAGGCACAATTGCGGGCTTTTTACGCCGCCCGGATCAAGCCGACCGTCTATCATGGTTTTCTTAACGCTTCGTTTCGCCGTAGCGGATTGGTGATTTACCAGCCCGTATGCCAGGGCTGCCGCGCCTGCCAGTCGCTGCGCGTGCCGGTGCAGTCATTCCGCCCCAGTAAATCTCAAAGGCGATGCTGGAAACGCAACGCGGACCTGACGGTCGCGGCCAGTCCATTGTGCGCCAGTGACGAAAAATATGAGCTCTATGTCCGTTATCAGGCTCAGCGCCATGACGCCGAAGAACCGGACGCGCGATCTACTTTCGAAAGTTTTCTTTACCGCTCGCCGGTGGACAGCATTGAATTCACCTATCGCGACGGCCGCAATCAATTGCTTGCCGTGGGGATTTGTGATGTCTGTGATGCTTCGCTGAGCAGCGTCTACTTTTATTTCGACCCCGCCCATTCCCAAAGAGGGCTGGGCATTTACGGCGCTGTGCGCGAAATTGACTTCGCCGCCCAGATGGGGATTTCACATTATTATCTGGGGTATTGGGTGCGGGGCTGCCGAAAGATGCAATATAAGGCTGACTTCAGGCCATGCGAGGCCCTTTATCCGGACGGCTGCTGGCGGGAGATTAAAGACTAGACAAGACGCGAATGCGGAGGTTAATGTAGTATAATCAGCGCGAGGGAGTGGCAAAAGAATGAGCGTAATTCCCGCCATGGATCCAGAAGTTGCCGGCCGACGACAGCGCATTCTGGTGATCGAAGATCACACCCCCACGCGGCTGGCGATGGGAAAGCTGATCCGCCAGGCCGGAGCGGAGGTCGTCACGGCTCGCGACGGTGAAGAGGGACTGAATTATCTTCTCACCCAGCGATTCGACGTGCTGCTCACCGATTTGCGAATGCCCGTCATGGACGGCTTCGAACTATTACAGCATTGCACGAATCTGCCCCCCAGCCACCGCCCGCCCCGGATCATCGCCATCAGCGGCGAATACGAAGCCAGCGTTTTGCACGGCCAGCCCGTTCAATTCCTGCCCAAGCCGTTTAATCTGTCCGCACTTCTGGACATGATCGGCGGCAAGCCCAATTAGCCCCCAATTGACTCGGCCTGTCATCCGACTTCGACGAAAGTCTCAACGCTATTCAAATCCCTGATGCTCTGCGGCGTTATCTTAACGGTGGCCGATGCGCCCTTATCAAGAGATGGATGAACCTTATTCGGCCGCTTGGTCCAGATACAGCCTCCGCGGCGTTTTGGAAGCTCGATAAAATTCCGGCTGCGCAGGTCAATCGGCCCCTTGACCGCCTTATCGCGCATAAACAGCCGTTCCAAAGTCTTTTTCGCCGCAGCGCGATTAACCGTCTTGCTGATGGTCACGCGGACCGATTTACCGGTTTGAAGATTCAAAGCCATTACAGACATCTCCGATGGTTGTGCAAAGGGGCGGAAATATAGCAGATTTGACAGAAGCGGCAAGCTATCGCAGAAACAAACCCGGTTGCAGTCCAAAATAGCCTGAAATACGAATAATCGCGGATTTGCTCCATTCCCTGCGGCCGCGAACCATATCACACAAAGAGCTTTGCGAGATTTCCAAGGATTTGGCAAGTCCGCTGACGCTCATGTCTCGTTCATCCAGTAAATGCAGAACGACTTCAGCCGCCGTCACCTTTGAGGTATCAAAGCGAAAATTCGCATGACGCTCATAATCGGCAATGAGTGAAGCCAGAACGGCCTTGTAATCACGAACCGCCGACCCTCGCTTTCCCGATAGGCCGCGAAGAACCGCCTTGGCGCGCTGATGCAAACTGCGTGTGCGAATCGGCCGCAGAGGGAATGATTGAAGATAAGGGCCTTGTGAAGAATTTGAACGCACTGTGGCCATGTTTCGAGATCTATTATTTAGGATCCGTTCATTTACAGCACCGGGCTCATCGATTCCCTCACCGATTCAATAATCTGCCCCAGATTAAACCTCGGCCGAAAATCAATCACCGACCGGATTTTGTCCAGCTTCGGCACCCTTTTCTGCATGTCGTCAAATCCCTGCCCGAAGACCCGGTCATAACTGATGTTTTCGATGGGGCTGGACGATTTGCAGATCGCAACCACGCGTTTGGCCAGGTCCGCGATGGAAATTTCCTCGTCATTCCCAAGATTGAACACCTGCCCAATCGCCCGCGGCTTATCCATCAGCGCGGCGCACGCATCGACCACGTCGCTGACATGGCAGAAACAGCGTGTTTGCCGGCCGTCGCCGTAAACCTGCAACGGAGCATTTTTCAAGGCGGCGGAAACGAATCGTGGAAGCACCATGCCATACATTCCCACCTGCCGCGGCCCCACCGTGTTGAAGAGGCGGACGATCACGACCGGCAAGCCCTCCTGCCGGTGATACGCCAAGCCCAGAAATTCGTCGATCCCCTTGCTATACGCGTAGCACCATCGGCTGGAACGCGTCGGGCCGACGACGACATCGTCATCTTCGCTGAACGGAACGCGTGTGCCCTTGCCGTAAACTTCCGATGAGCTGGTGATCAGCACCGGCCGGCCAAATCGCTGGGCCGCTTCAAGGACCACCTCGGTTCCATGAATAATGCTTCGGATGGTCCGCACCGGCTGATCGACGATCAGCTGAACCCCGACCGCCGCTGCCAGATGATACACCGCATCACACGAAGCCATCGCAATGTTGACGGCCCGTTCATTCTCCACCGAATCGCGGATGATCTGCACGTCCGGCCGATCCCGAACCGTTGCGAGATTCTCCAGTCGACCGGTGGAGAGATCGTCAAGAATCGTCACGCCGTTTCCCCGGCTGACGAGAAGTTCCGTCAGATGCGATCCGATGAATCCCGCCCCGCCGGTGACGAGGAAACGCTTACCCATGTCCAAGAGATTAAGGCCGTTGTGTGCAGGCGTCCAGCAGAGACACAGTCTAACGAGCCCGCCGGCGGGGCGTGCTTCAACTCACCCCCAATGCGTAAACAACCATATCGACGTCAAATTAAACATTGCATGCATTGTGATTGACACCCAAAGATTACCGCTGCGTTCATAGGCATATCCAAGGCAGCATCCCAGAAAGAAAATCTGCGGCCACGTGGACCAGTGATGAACCAGCGCAAACGCCAGGGCCGAGAAAAAGATTGCGGGCCAGGAACTGTTGAAGACATTGCGCAGCAGCGTCAGCAGCAGTCCTCGGAAAAACATCTCTTCGGCAACGGGCGCCACCAGCCCGGCCGAAATGACGTCGGCGGCCCGCAGCCACGCGGAAGGATGGTTTTTGAGAATCTCCAGTAATTCATGCGGCGGATTTGGCTGCTTCCAATGAGCCAGTCCCCACGCGACAATCACGTTGATATAGAAAATGAGGGGCAGAACGATCGCAATTCCCAGGATCCCGCCAAGAAAGCCCGTGGGAATCCGCCGCAGATTGATTCCCGTTTGCCGAAGGCCGCCATTGCGCGTGACGATCGTGGCGACCACCATTGTCATTAGAATCGCCAGTTCCGTCACACCGCCGAAAATGACGGTTTCGTTTTCAGAAAGCACGGATGTCGCCGGCTTCCCCTGATGTTTCAGCCGCTCCTGGTGGATCGATCCCAGGGAAATGCCGCAAACCGCCCAGGTAAGCATGGCCAAGCCGATGATTCTCAGGATGATTAATGGAGATTCCCCGAAAGACAATCGGGGCCGGCCAAGCACCTTCTTGAATCGGAAAACACCGAGCGCGCTGGCCACCGCGATTGCCGCCGTCGCCCAGATCGGCAACCAGATATAGTTTGACATTCCAGTGTTCCGTTCTAAAACATTCCGGTCGTCGTGAGTATCCTCGATCAAATCCTCGATACCAAGCGTGCTGAAGTCGCGCTGGCGAAATCGCGCGCCCCCGAGGCGGATTTGAAGGCGAAGATCGCCGGGATGGATCGGCCGCGAAATTTCTTTCAGGCGATCACGACGCCCGGAACGAAACCGCTCAATCTGATCGCGGAGGTGAAAAAGGCGTCGCCCAGCGCCGGAGTGATCGTCGCCGATTTCGATCCTGTCGCCATCGCCAGAACCTACGCCGCCGCGGGCGCAGACGCCATCAGCGTTCTAACCGATGAAAAATATTTCCAGGGAAAAATCGAAGACCTGGCAGCGGTTCGTGAGGCCGTTCATGTTCCGGTTTTACGCAAGGATTTCGTTATTGATGCCTATCAAGTCTATGAATCTCGCGCCGCCGGCGCCGATGCGGTGCTGCTCATCGCCGAATGCCTGGAAACCAGCCAGCTCATCGATATGCAAATCCTGGCGACGGAACTCAACATGACGTGCCTGATCGAGGTTCACGATCTGGACAACCTGATGCGCGTGCGCGATCACGTAATCGGCTTTCCGCATCGCAGCTACAGCCTGCTGGGGATTAACAACCGAGATTTGCGGACTTTCCGCACCGACCTGGGAACCACCCTGAGGATGTGCGAGCTTGTCGCCGACCGGCGGGTTTTGGTGAGCGAAAGCGGGATTAAAACCGCGCAGGACATCCGCAAGCTGGCCGATGCGGGCGTCGCCGCCGTCCTGATCGGCGAAAGCCTGGAGCGCAGTGGCGACATTACCGGAAAAATCCGTGAGCTGTTCGGCGGTTGAATTACATGCTCAAGAAAGAAACTCTTTACATCCCACCCGGCGCCGCCCCACCGCCGCCGTTTGGCGGTTGACCGCCGACGTTCTGCGTCTTCATATAGACCTGCATTCCCGCGGCTGTGAGGGCCTGAATCAGTTGCGAAGGGATATAAGTATCCGCACGCACCGCCGTCCCGTCAGTGGACAATGTTGTGCCCATGGGCGGAAGGTTGTCGGGAAGAACAACGCCCATATCAATGCCAAACATTTTGGCATAACCGAAACCTGTCGTCGCCCACAAATCCAGCGGCACATACATCACCGCGAAACGCTGTGCAGGCAATTCCGATGAGACCGTCTTCACCGCACTGGTTTTGGCCAGGGGATCGGTCCCCGCCTTGGCGGCGGTGATCGCCGTGCTGATCGCCGCATCGTCCAGACCCATGACCGTCAGAAGCGTCTGGTCGTTCACAACCCCGGTAAACGCATCGGGACCCTGCGGGCCATAGATCAGATTGATGAACTGCATCGCCTGCATCGCCTGCGGCGACTGGCCGTTCATGTTGATCTGCCCCTTCATCTCATCGAAGCTGATGCCATCGACGATTTTGGAATCCTTGGTGTAGGTCTGGGCGGTGGCCATCATCTGCAGCCCCACCGCTTTGAACGCCTTCTGCTGCGCATCAGACATTTCACGCTGGCCGTCCAGGATTGTTTTGGCATCGCCCCGGCGTATGCTCACGAACTGAAGCAAAGCGCCCGCGCCCGGCTGTGACTGCGGCATCATCAGTCCAAACGTCGATCCGGTCGACGCCGTGGACATCTTCTGGACTGCATTGAGCCAATCATTGAGCGATGAATAATCGGGGCCCATATCAGCAATAGCCTTCTGAATGGGCGGCAGAAACTTGGCCCAGAACTCGGCCACCTGTTGCGGGCTGGCCCCGCCGAACAATAGATATTTTCCCGTCGCCAGCCCATTGAGCAGCGATTCATCCGTATTCTTCACCTCGGTGACGTGGGTCCCAAGAGATGAAGCCGGGTCGAATTGACACATGAAGGTTGTCGCAATTCCGTCGGGGCTGAGATTGACGCTGAAGCTGGCAGCATCCGCGCTTTGGGCTAATTGCTGCGCAAAATCAAGACTCTGACCCGCCAGCTCTTTCGCCAGTGGAGCGAATTTCGTGGCATTTTCGCCTTGCGCTTTCAGCGCCTGGTTGACCAATTGGTCGATCTCGCCCGGCGTTTGCTGCCGCCCTTTGTCGATTGCCTGAAGCATCTTCGGCCGCAGGCCTTTCAGATTTCCCAGAAGAACTATGTCCTTGCCATCCAACTCCTTCGCGGCCAGACCATCGAACTGGATGATGTCGGTCGGTGTTTTTGCCACAATGTCCCTGGTCGGGCTGGCGGCGGCGTAATCGCCCCAATGAGCAAAATAAGTCACTTCGCCATTCTGATTCTTGAAATGCGCCTGGGTCAGATCGCCATCGGGTTTTGCGTCGGGAAAATTGCCGATGAATTTCTGATAATCAGAAACGGGAATCAACATGAGAAACGACTTTTCTTCCACCGTGTTGTAAGCCGTGGGATCGACGTAGGCAAAGGCCAACTCGCCCGAACGGTTGACTCCATCCGGCGCGCCGACCGCCTTCAGGAAAGCCCCGAGCGGATCGGCCATATCCGGATCCATCTGAGAAATTCCCATCGCCGCCGCGAAATCGGCGACCTTCTTGCTCGTCGTCTCCAGATCGCTCACCTTCAGCACCACTAGCGCATTGCTCGGCACCTGTTTGATCACCTGCGCCGAGGCGAAGGCCGCCGCGACGCCAACCCACACCAACGCCGCCAATACGATGTTCTTCACCAGCTTCATGATCTTCACCTCAGACCTTCCTTTCGCCGAATTCCCAGCCGCGACCGGCACGGCCAGCCACAATTGCCCCAAATCGTACAGACCGGCGGTTGCCCGTCAAAGGCGGCGGCGCCCTGGACTGAAAATTTGTGCGCGCCGCGATCGGCGTCTCCGTCATGATAAGTTGTTAATGCCCAGAATTCGATGTCTTGCCTTTTGCCGGCCGCACATTGTTAAGTTGAGAATGCCAATGCCGAACGATTCACAATTGCTGGCCCAGTATGGCAAAAAACAGGCTGCCGAAGAGTTCCAGGTGCTGGTCGAGCGGCACATTCATTTTGTTTACGCCGCAGCGCTCCGGCAAATTGGAAACATTCATGCCGCGGAGGACGTCACCCAGGCGGTTTTTCTGCTTTTCTCGGAGAAAGCCGGCCGGCTGAAGCGGGGAACGCTGGTGAAAGGTTGGCTTTTCAACGCAACCCGCAATGTCATTGCCAATGCCCGCAGGGCCGAAGCCCGGCGGAAATTCCATGAACGGGAGGCCGCCGCCATGCGCTCTGAAGCCATTTGTGAAGATCATTGGCCTCGCATCGCGCCGCACCTTGATGACGCCATGGCGGAATTGCCCGAAAAGGATCGCCGGGTGCTGTTGCTTCGGTTCTATGAGGATCTTCCGCTTGCGGATCTTGGCGAAGCGATTGGCGTCTCCGAGCAGGCTGCCCAAAAGCGGGTGGAGAGAGCACTGGAGCATTTACGGCATTTCCTCGTCGGACGCGGCGCCGCCGTCGGCGCCGCTGCGCTTGACGGCATCCTCCGGGCCAGCGCCGCTCAAGCAGCGCCGGCTTATCTGGCAAAGGCGACGATCGATCTGGCGTTCAGCGGCGCCTCAACCGCCGCCCAATCGAGTGCCGCGTTCTCACTAGCGAAAGGAACAGCATCTCTCATGGCGGCTGCAAAAACGAAAACAATCGCGGCGATTGTCGTCATTTGTCTTCTCATTGCCCCAACAACGCTCATTGCGATCCATTACGCAACATCGCTCTTCGCCCAATCCCCCCAGCTTGGTCCGGACCCCTCAACCCCCGTTCCCACCGCCGGCGCGACGAGGGATATTCAGACCGTTTACGGCCTGCAAAACGGGGAAATCATTAAGCGCATCGTCGATGCGCCGCCGGACGTTCGCAAACGATTTCTGCAGCAACAGTTTCCGGGGCAAAACAACTCCACCCAAGTTGGCCATGCTTTCATTGGCAGAGCCCAAGACGGATTCGACATTCGTTTCGAAGCTCGCGCGTATTTGCTGGGCTCCGACTATACATTCCAAAACCTGGTCGGGTTCACCAGTTTTGCCCGCGGTATTTCCGATCCGGAATTTCACATTGACGCCGCTATAGTCAATCGCCGGCTCACCGGCGACATCGTCTTTAAACAAGATGCCACCGATGATGAATTCTGTGCCGGGCTCGCCGCATTTATCCATGACCAATTGGCGATTGAAGCCGCCGTTGTTTACCGCGATGTTTTGATGAAGGTCATCGTCCTCAGCGGCCACTGGAAATTCACGCCTGTGCCGCAGGCTCCGCCGACCGGAAAGCTCGCCAATCAATGCATCGAGATTTACGGCGATGAATCGTTGAACAGGAACTCCCGCAGTACAGGGGACAACACCACGGGCCGCGGCCATTTTGCCCGCGATCTTAGCGACGACTTAAACCAGAAAGTCATTATCGATGTCGATCGTCTTCCTGAGTATGTGAGCATTCGGACGTACGGAACCGTTCCCCCGGAAGGCCCCGGGCGCGATCTCGTGCTTCAGCACATTCAGGAACAGACCGGACTAACCTGGACGGAGGAAATCCGTCCCGTGCGTTGCCTCCTGATTGAAACGAAGAAGCTCGCTCCCTAAGCAGTCGCTAGTGGACTTCAGCGAACAAATCCGATTGCATTTATCGCCACGTCTATTGCAGACACTCAATTTATGCGGCGCGCAATTTCGCACCGCGACTTTACGGAAACAAATCGGCTATAATCCGTTTTTCGGAGATTTCCATTGCTTCTGCCGATCGCTGAAATCGCCTCCCCTCTATCGAGCCATTTTGGCGATGGCCCAGCCTCCATATCATCCGTAAAGGTGCTGCGCATCAGCATTACCGATCGTTGCAATTACCGTTGCGTTTACTGCATGCCCGAAGACGGCGTTGAATGGCTTCCAAAAGCGGAGCTTCTCACTTTTGAGGAAATCGCCAACATAGTAAAAGCGAGCATTCAAATTCACGGCATCCGCCGATTCAAAATCACCGGCGGCGAACCGACCGTCCGCAATGGGCTGGTGGATCTGATCGCCCTATTGAAAAATATCCGCGGCGTCGAGGATTTGTCGCTGACGACCAACGGCCAGCGTTTGGCGGAATTGGCCGGGCCACTTCGGTCGGCCGGGTTGGATCGGGTCACGGTAAGTATCGATAGCCTCGATCCCGAGAGATTTCGGCGGATTACCCGCAGCGGCGATCTACACGCCGTTCTGGCCGGACTCGACCGGGCCGAAGCCGTGGGCTTATCGCCGATCAAAATCAACTGCGTGATGATGCGGGGAATTAACGACCACGAACTCGCCGATTTTGCCCGCCTCACCCTGACGCGAAAAGTGACTGTGCGGTTCATCGAATATATGCCCCTCGGCGAATCAGCCGTCGGCCCCGCCGCCGGATGCGACGGACAATCTCGCGGTCAAGATGTCTTTATCAATGAAATCGACGCCCGAGAAATAATCGAGCGCGAGCTTGGCGAACTGCGCCCCATAGATCGCCGGACCGAAGCCGGCGTCGGCCCCGCGACGGTCTGGCAACTGTCCGCTGGTCGCCCCAAAGGCCGCATCGGATTCATCAGCGCCATGTCCGCTCCGTTTTGCTCGACCTGCAACCGTCTTCGTCTTACAGCCGACGGCCTGCTCCGCTCATGTCTTTTTGACGGCGGCGA
>Ga0182015_10004267_pt1 | contig 15477 bp, 14 predicted proteins | sample 712P3MmetaG_FD_120478 | JGI IMG/M metagenome (GOLD analysis project Ga0182015, IMG submission 120478) | Permafrost microbial communities from Stordalen Mire, Sweden - 712P3M metaG | ecosystem: Environmental > Terrestrial > Soil > Wetlands > Permafrost | place: Sweden: Stordalen | collected... | reverse complement strand
GCCGGGGCTCAGGGTCGCGACCATTGCGTTGTAAAGCACCTGCTTGCCGCCGCTCGACACCGAGACCTGGCTCGGCTCGTAATCGAGCCCGTTCTCACGCTTGAACTTGGCCGAGATCGCCTGTTTCAGCTCCATCCGGCCATCGAACACGGTGTACTTGGTGTCGCCGCGGCGGATTGCCGCGATCCCGGCTTCCTTGATGTTTTCCGGCGTATCGAAATCGGGCTCGCCGACCGACAGGCTGATAATGTCGCGGCCCGCCGCCTTCAATTCGGTGGCAAGCGCCGTGATCGCCATCGTGGGCGAGGCTTTGACCCGCGCGAGGCGGTCGGCGAGAAAGGCCATGATCTCACTTTCAGCGGGAATTACCGACCGATCTTAATGCCCAAGCCCGCCGATGTGAAGACGCGAGAACCCCGCTAACGCAATCCGCAATTGGCATCGCAGTGCGCGCTACCCTATGAAGAGCGATGATTTCGACGTTCATTGCCGACCCGGGCCGTTCGCGTGGCCGATAAGTCGTCACCGCTTCCGGAACTGGTCCGGCGCACGGCTGCCGGGGACAAAATTGCCTTCTCCGCGTTGTATCAAGCAACGTCGGCGAAACTTTTTGGCGTCGCCCTGCGAATCAGTGGGCGGAGGGAGATCGCCGAGGAAGTGCTGCAGGAGGCCTTCGTCGCGGTCTGGGGGCGGGCTAAGGACTACGATCCGGTGCGCGGCTCGGTGATGACGTGGCTCGTCACCATTGTCCGCCATTGCGCGATCGACCAGCTCCGCCACCAGCAAAGTCGTCCCGAGGGTCACAGTGCGCCGGAGGAATTGTTGAGCAGCTTTATCGCCATCGGCCGGACGGATATGGGCGCCGAGATGCGAGCGTTGCAGCGCTGCCTCGACGAGCTCGACCCGCAGCCGCGGCAAGCGGTGCTGCTCGCCTATCTCTACGGCCTCACCCGCGACGAGATCGCCGCGCGGCTGGCGGTGCCGGTTGGCACCGTCAAAAGCTCGCTGTGGCGCAGCCTCGAGCGGCTGCAACGCTGTCTCGGATCATGAAATACGACCAGCCAGAGCTCGGCGAGCGCCTCGCCGCCGCCTACGCGCTCGGCTTGATGCCGGCGCGGGCCCGGCGGCGGTTCGACCGGCTGCTCGTGCGCGACGCGACGCTCGCCGCCCGCGTCGCCGGCTGGACCGAGCGGTTGGCGCCGCTCGACGAGATGACCGCGAGCGAGACGCCGCCGACCAAGGTCTGGCGAGCGATCGAGCGCCGCATCGGGACGACGGCCACACCCGCGCCGGCACGGCGGCGGCGCGGCGGGTTCTTCTCCTGGCGGGGCTTCGCCATGGCGGCGATCGCCGTCAGCGCCGCGATCGCCATCTGGATCGCGCATGACCCGGCGCCGCTGCAGAAGCTCGCGGGGGAGATCGCCGAGAAGGTTCAGCTGCCGCGACCGGCCGCGCCCAGCGCGCACAATCCGGCCGATGTCGGGCTTTCGGTTATGAAGCTCGGCGTCTCCGAGCGCGAGCGGCCGCGCTGGCTGCGCGCCGCGCTGCTGCTGACCGCGAACGGCACGCTGAGCGTCACCGTCGAACCTCCGCCGGCGCACTGACCCGGATTCCCCGCTGGCGCGGCGAGGTCAGCGGGCTTATCTTTAAGCCATGCTCCAGCCGCTTTTCGTCGCCGAGCGCCCGACGGGCGATATCGGCAAGCCGTTTCAGCTCTCCTCCGAATTCCGCCCGGCCGGCGACCAGCCGCAGGCGATCGACGAACTGTGCGAGGGCCTGGCGCGCGGCGAGAAGGACCAAGTGCTGCTCGGCGTCACCGGCTCGGGCAAGACCTTCACGATGGCGCATGTCATCGAGCGCCTGCAGCGCCCGGCCATTGTGCTGGCACCCAACAAGACGCTGGCGGCGCAGCTCTACGGCGAGATGAGGAGCTTCTTCCCGGAGAACGCGGTCGAGTATTTCGTCTCGTATTACGACTACTACCAGCCGGAAGCCTACGTTCCGCGCTCCGACACCTATGTCGAGAAGGAATCCTCGCTTAACGAGCAGATCGACCGGATGCGCCATTCGGCGACGCGAGCGATCCTCGAACGGCGCGACGTGGTCGTGGTCGCGTCGGTGTCGTGCATCTACGGCATCGGCTCGGCCGAGACCTATTCGCAGATGACCGAATCGGTGCAAGTGGGCGAGCGGATCAACCGCAACCGGCTGTTGTCGCATTTCGTCGAGATGCAGTACCGGCGCAACGACACGAATTTCGTGCGCGGAACGTTCCGTGTGCGCGGCGATACGATCGAGATCTTCCCGGCGCATTACGAGGACCGCGCCTGGCGCGTCTCTCTGTTCGGCGACGAGGTCGAGGGCATCCACGAGATCGATCCGCTGACCGGCGAGAAGATCACCGCGCTGCAATCGATCAAGGTTTACGCCAACAGCCATTACGTGACGCCGCGTCCGACGCTGTTGCAGGCGATCGAGCAGATCAAGCGCGACCTGAAGATCCGGCTCGACGAGCTGCTGTTCAACGGCCGGCTGCTCGAAGCGCAGCGGCTCGAACAGCGCACCACTTTCGACATCGAAATGATCGAGGCGACCGGCAGCTGCGCCGGGATCGAGAACTATTCGCGCTACTTGACCGGCCGCTTGCCGGGGCAGCCGCCGCCGACGTTTTTCGAATACATGTCGCGCGACGCGCTGGTCATCGTCGACGAATGCCACGTCACCGTGCCGCAGCTGGGCGGCATGTTCGGCGGCGACTGGACGCGCAAGACGACGCTCGCCGAATACGGCTTTCGGCTGCCGTCGTGCACCGACAACCGGCCGCTCAAGTTCGAGGAGTGGGACTCGCTTCGCGGCCAGACGATTTTCGTCTCGGCGACGCCAGGGCGCTGGGAGATGGAGCGCGTCGGCGGCGTCTTCGTCGAGCAGATCGTGCGGCCGACCGGCCTCGTCGATCCGCCGACGATCATCCGGCCGACCGAGAACCAGGTCGACGATCTGATGGCCGAATGCCGCGAGGCGGCCCTGAAGGGTCAGCGCGTGCTGGTGACCACGCTGACCAAGCGAATGGCCGAGGCGCTGACCGAATATCTGCACGAGGCGGGTCTTCGGGTGCGTTACCTGCACTCCGATGTCGACACGATCGAGCGCATCGAAATCATCCGCGACCTTCGGCTTGGCGTGTTCGACATCCTGATCGGCATCAACCTGCTGCGCGAAGGGCTTGATATTCCGGAATGCGCTCTGGTCGCTATCCTCGACGCCGACAAGGAGGGCTATCTGCGCTCGCGCACGTCGCTGATCCAGACGATCGGACGCGCGGCGCGGCACATCGACGGTCGCGCGATCCTCTATGCCGACCACATGACCGACAGCCTCAACGCGGCGATCAACGAGACCGCGCGACGGCGCGAGAAACAGCAGGAATATAACGCCGCCAACGGCATTACCCCGGAAAGCATCCGCCGGGGCATCGCCGACATCCTCGACAGCGTCTACGAGCGCGACCATCTCACCGTGGGCCTGTCCGAAGGCGAGGCCGCGCCCTACCAGGGCAAAGACCTCAAATCGGTCATCGGCGACCTCGAAAAGCGCATGCGTGCCGCCGCCGCCGACCTCGAATTCGAGGAGGCCGCGCGATTGCGCGACGAGATCAAGCGCCTGGAGCAGGCCGAACTCGGTCTCGCGGCGAGCACCGCGCCCGCGGGAATCGGGCGCGCCGAGGGCGCGCGCGGGCGTTCGATCGCCGGACGCGCCGGCGTCTCGGCACGCGACGTGATGCGGGCCAAGATGCGGGCGAAGAAGGATCGCCGTGCGCGGCGCTAGTCCCGGCCTGGAGACGCCAAGCGGCGCGTTTCCGACACCACCGGTGCCGAAAGCGGCGCTGGTCACCGGGGCCGGCCAGCGCATTGGACGCGCCTGCGCGTTGGCGCTCGCCGAGGCGGGATTTGCGGTGGCGGTGCACTACAACGCATCCGGGGAGGCGGCCGAAGCGGTCGCCGCTGCGATCCGCGGCAAGGGCGGGACGGCGGTCGCGCTCGCCGGCGATCTCGCCGACGAGGCCGCGGCTACGGCGTTGCTGCCGCGCGCCGCCGACGCGCTCGGGCCGATCGGCGTCCTGGTCAACAACGCCTCGGTGTTCGAGGGCGACACGGTCGACACGGCGACGCGCGATAGCTGGGACCGGCATGTGGCGGTCAATTTGCGGGCGCCGTTCGTTCTGATTCAGGAATTCGCCCGCCTCCTACCCGGGAAGGCGGGTGGCTTGATCGTCAATCTGTTGGACGAGAGAGTTTGGAACCTGACGCCCTATTTCGTGTCCTACACGGTCAGCAAGGCGGCGCTATGGACGCTGACCCAGACCATGGCGCTGGCGCTGGCGCCGCGCGTCCGGGTCAACGGCATCGGCCCGGGTCCCACGTTGCCGAGCCCGCGCCAAAGCCATGAGCAATTCCTCTGGCAATGCCGCGCCATGCCCTTGCAACGCGGCACGTCGCCCGAGGAAATCGCCGCCGCGCTTCGGTTTATCCTCGCGGCGCCGGCGATGACCGGGCAAATGATCGCGCTCGATGGCGGGCAACACCTGGGTTGGGCGCAGCCGCGCCAAAGCGATGTGGTAGAATGACGGGTGGTTGGTCACCATCATCGCAGGAGGGACAAAATGCCTCACCTAAGCCCCGGATTAGCCTCGACTCTGCGCGCCGCGGCTAAAGTTGTTCACAAGCATTGTGACGCAACCAAGACATGACCCAACCGGCGCTAAGAGGTTGATTTGTGACTGTCCGTTAATTAATTCAAGCCAAAATACCTAGCTTATTTAAGCACTTATAGATTTGATGTTTTATTAGGCAACGGGCCGGAAACCTTGAGTTTGGTTGCTTGCAACCGATTTCCGGCAAAGCTTTTCGACAGAGTTATCCCCAGATTCGGTGGATATGCCCGAGATCGTCGAAGATAATCCGAACGGGGCGCCCGGCGAGGCGCCGCGGCGACGCTCGCCTCGCGGCGTGCGTCCGCCGGCGCCGGAATCGTTCGATCCGCGGCGCGGACCGTCCGGCATTGACGTCGCCTCGGACGAGACGCCAGGCCCGAGCGGCGGCATGGCGCATGGCGTCGCGGTGCTGCGCGCCGCGCTCAAGAACGCGCCGGCCAGCCCCGGCGTCTACCGCATGCTCGACCGCAAGGGCGACGCGGTCTACGTCGGCAAGGCGCGCAATCTGAAGGCCCGGGTGCAGAACTACACCCACCTCGCCGGCCTCTCGAATCGGCTATGCCGGATGGTGGCGGACACGGCGACGCTCGAGATCGTCGTGACCGCCACGGAGGCTGAAGCGCTGCTGCTCGAATGCAACATGATCAAGCGCTTGCTCCCGCGCTTTAATGTGCTGTTGCGCGACGACAAATCCTTCCCGCTGATCCACATCACCGCCGACCACGAATTCCCGCAGCTGACCAAGCATCGCGGCGCGCGCGACAAGGACGGCACGTTTTTCGGTCCGTTCGCCTCGGCCGGGGCGGTCAACCGCACGCTGATCACGCTGCAGAAGGCATTTCTGTTGCGCTCGTGCAGCGACAGCGTATTCGCCAACCGCACGCGGCCCTGCCTGTTGTTCCAGATCAAGCGGTGCAGCGCGCCCTGCGTCGGCAGGATCCCGCCGGAGGATTACGCGGCGCTGATCGAAGAGGCGAAGGGTTTCCTCTCGGGACGGCGCGCCGACGTGCAGGCACAGCTCGCGATCGAGATGGAAGAGGCCGCATCGTCCCTCGATTTCGAGGCGGCGGCGATGCTGCGCGATCGAATCCGCGCGCTGTCGATGGTGCAAGGCCACCAGGACATCTATACGCCGGGCATCGACGACGCTGACGTCATCGCCGCCCATCAGGCCGGCGGGAATACCTGCGTCCAGGTGTTCTTCTTCCGCGGCGGGCAGAACTGGGGCAACCGCGCCTATTTCCCGAGCCACGACCGGCAGCTTCCGGTCGAGGAGGTGCTGACCAGCTTCGTCGGGCAGTTCTACGACAACCGGCCCAAGCCGCCGCTGGTGCTGTTGAGCCACCAATTGGTCGAGCAGGCGCTGGTCGCCGAGGCTCTGTCGCTGGGCGGACACAAGGTGACGCTCGCGGTGCCGCGACGCGGGGACAAGAAGAAGCTCATCGACCGCATTTCAACAACCGCGCGCGAGGCGCTCGGCCGCCGTCTCGCCGAAAGCAGCACGCAGCGGCAGCTGATCGACGGCGTCGCGGCGGCGCTCGGCCTGCCGGGGCCGATGAGCCGCATCGAGGTCTACGACAACAGTCATATCCAGGGGTCGAACGCGGTCGGCGCGATGATCGTCGCCGGCCCCGAGGGGCTGATGAAGAACCAGTACCGCAAGTTCACGATTCGCGGCGAACGCGGCGTCGACGACAGCCGGGAACCCCGCGGCATCGGGGGCGATGACTATGCGATGATGCGCGAAGTGCTCCGCCGCCGGTTTGCCCGGGCGATCAAAGAGGATCCGGAACGCGCGAGCGGCGCATGGCCCGATCTGGTGCTGATCGACGGCGGCCTGGGCCAGCTCGGGGCCGCGCAGGGCGTGCTCGATGAGCTCGGCATCGGCGATGTCGCGGTCGTCGGCATCGCCAAGGGCCCGGACCGCGATGCCGGGCGCGAGCGGTTTTTCATGCCGGGACGCCCCTCGTTCTCGCTGGAGCCGCGCGATCCCGTCCTCTATTTTTTACAGCGGCTGCGCGACGAAGCGCACCGCTTCGCGATCGGCACGCATCGCGCGCGGCGGATCAAGGCGATCGGCCAGTCGCGGCTCGACGAAATCGCCGGCATCGGCGCGCGGCGAAAGCAGGCATTGCTGCACCATTTCGGCTCGGCGCGCACCGTCGCCCGCGCCGGACTCGCCGAGATCGAGCGCGTCGCCGGCATCAGCAGAGCTGTCGCAAAAAAGGTTTATGACCACTTCCACGAGGCCGGATAAGATAGGCTCTTGTCCGCCCGGCCCCGTGCGCCTGGAGACCGAATTGCCGTTCACCAGCCTTCCCAACCTCCTGACGCTCTCGCGCATCCTCGCGATTCCGGTGGTCGTGGGGACATTTTATGTCTCGGGCGACTACGCGCGATGGTTCTGCTGCGCCCTGTTCGCGGCGGCTGGGTTGACCGACTGGCTCGACGGGCATTTTGCCCGACGCTGGGAGCAGCAATCCGAGCTCGGCCGGTTTCTCGATCCGATCGCCGACAAGCTTCTGGTCTCGGCAACCTTGTTCATGCTGACCGCGATGGGTCGGCTGTCGGGTCTCACGGTACTGCCGGCGCTGGTCATCCTGTGCCGCGAGATTCTGGTTTCGGGTCTGCGCGAGTACCTCGCCGGCTTGCGCGTCGGTCTGCCGGCGTCGCGCCTTGCGAAATGGAAGACCGCGATGCAAATGGTGGCGATCGGCTTTCTGATCGTGGGCGATGCGGGTTGGAAGGTCATTCCCGTGGTCGCCATCGGCGAGACGCTGTTGTGGGCGGCGGCGCTCCTGACGTTGGTCACCGGCTACGACTATTTGCGCGCTGGGTTGTCGCATATCGCCCGGCCCGCCGCCGCTCGCGGGAAGACCCGTCGTCTCGCTTAAGATGCGCGTCTTTGGGCTCGCCGGCTGGAGCGGCAGCGGCAAGACGACGCTCCTGACCAAGCTGATCCCCGAGCTCACCGGACGCGGCCTCACGGTCTCGACGATCAAACACGCGCACCATGAATTCGACATCGACAAGCCCGGCAAGGATTCCTGGTTGCACCGCCAGGCGGGCGCGAGCGAGGTTTTGGTCGCGTCATCGCGCCGCTTCGCGCTGATGCATGAATTGCGAGACGCGCCCGAGCCTTCGCTGGACGAGCTGGTGGCGCGTATGGCGCCGGTCGACCTGCTGCTGGTGGAGGGCTTCAAGGCGCACCCCCATCGCAAGCTCGAAGTCCACCGGCCATCGGTCGGAAAACCGTTCCTCTATCCTGATGATGCGCATATCGTCGCCATCGCCTCCGACGAGGCGTTGGCGGCGCCGCTGCCGGTGCTGCCTCTTGCCGACGTCGCGGCGATCGCCGATTTCATACTCGGCGAGGATGGATTTGGCGCATGGCGCAGCTAAGCGACGATTGCTTTGCTTTTGGCGGAACGCTGCTGAGCGTCGACGCGGCGTTGGCGCTCGTCGCCGAGCGGGTGACCCCCGTGGTCGGCGAGGAGAGCGTGAAGCTGGCCGACGCCGCCGGGCGCATCTTGGCGCACGACCTGATTGCCGCGATCAACGTGCCGCCGCACGCCAACAGCGCGGTCGACGGCTATGCGCTGGCGCATGCCGACCTGCTCCCCGACCGCGACACGGTGCTGCCGGTCACCGGGCGCGCCGCCGCGGGCCACCCGCTCGGCCGCGGCGTCGAACGCGGTGAAGCGATCCGCATCTTCACCGGGGCGCCAATGCCCGACGGCGCCGACACGGTGATGATGCAGGAGGACTGTGTTCTTGCCGGCGGTGAGGTGACGCTAAAGCCCGGCATCAAGCAGGGCGCCAACCGTCGTCACGCCGGCGAGGATGTCGAGCAGGGCTCTGTCGCGCTGCCGGCGGGGCGGCGGCTGAAGCCGGCCGATCTCGGCCTCGCAGCGTCGCTCGGCCATGACCGGCTGACGGTGCGTCAGCGGCTCCGCGTAGCGCTGCTCTCGACCGGGGACGAGGTGCGCGATCCGGGCAATACGCTGCCGCCCGGCGCGATCTACGACGCCAACCGCATCATGCTGGCGTCCTTGCTCCAGGGGCTTGGCTGCCGGGTCAGCGATCTCGGCATCCGCCCAGATCGCGAAGCCGCACTAGCCGACACCCTGATCGCGGCGGCGAAGGAGCACGACCTGATCGTCACCTCTGGCGGCGTCTCGACCGGCGAGGAAGACCATGTGCGCGCCGCGATCGAGCGACTGGGGCGGCTCGATTTTTGGCGGCTGGCGATCAAGCCCGGCAGGCCGGTGGCCCTCGGTCAGGTGAAGGGCGTGCCGCTGATCGGGCTGCCGGGCAACCCGGTCGCGGCGGCGCTGACCTTCGCGATCCTCGGCCGTCCGCTGATCCTGCGCTTGGCCGGGGCCGCGGCCGAGGCCCCTGCCCTGTTCCGGGTCCGCGCCGAGTTCGCCTACAAAAAGCGGCCCGGACGGCGCGAATATGTCCGCGCCAGCCTCCAGCGCGACGGCGACACCGTGACGGCGCACAAATACCCGAAGGACGGCGCCGGCATCCTGTCGTCGATCGTGCGCACGGACGGGTTCGTGATCGTCGACGAGGCGGCAGAGGGTGTCGAGCCCGGCGCGACGGTCGATTTCCTGCCCTATGCCGAGGTCATCGAGTGAGGCTCTTATATTTCGCCTGGCTTCGCGCGAAGATCGGCACCGCCGAGGAAGAGCTTGCACTGCCGTCGCAAGTTCACGATGTCAACAGCCTGCTCTTATGGCTGAAATCGCGCGGACCCGGCTACGCCGAGGCGCTGAAGGACCTTTCCACCGTGCGGGTCGCGGTCAACCAGGATTATGTCGGGCCCGAGCACAGGATCCGCGATGGCGACGAGGTCGCGATCTTCCCGCCCGTGACCGGAGGCTGAAATGATCCGCGTGCAACGCGAGGATTTCGATGTCGGCGCCGAGCTGGAGAAGCTCGGCAAGGGCAATCCGCGCATCGGCGGCATCGCCAGCTTTATCGGCCTCGTGCGCGATTTTAATTCCCAAGGGGGCGGCGCCGACCGGGTCGAGGCGCTGATCCTTGAGCACTACCCCGGCATGACCGAGAAGAAGCTGGCCGACATCGAGGCGGATGCCAACCGCCGCTGGCCGCTCGATGCGAGCCTCGTCATCCACCGCTATGGGAGGCTCGAACCGGGCGACCGCATCGTGCTGGTGGCGACCGCCTCGCCGCACCGCGAGGCGGCGCTCGCCGCCTGCCATTTCCTGATCGACTGGTTGAAGACCGACGCGCCGTTCTGGAAGAGCGAGGAGACGCCGCGGGGAGAACGTTGGGTCGCTGCGCGCAGCGAGGACGACGAGGCGACAAAGCGGTGGAAGCAGTCCTAGACCAGGGTTTAGTCGCCTAGATTTGGGATAGCGCCACGCCTAAGCCGCCGACGATAAGCAAACTCAATGTCGCGCGCGTAGAACCGGCGTTTTGGACGGACCCCAAAAATGGCTGGATAGCCAGAATGTAACAGAGGCTGCCCAGAAGACAGCGCACACCATTACCGCTGCGGCAAGCGTCAAGATCGTGCGGGGCACGTGCATACCCTCTCTCAAACCCTGCCTCGATCTTCGCAGATGACGATTAACAGTTCGTGTCTATGAAACGCGCGATCTGGCTCCCCGGAAAACCCCGGGATGGCGAGAGAAAAGAGCGCTCCAACTTGATAGTTCGTGCGCTTGCTATTTACTTTCGGCGACGAAAACTCCGTTCCACTCGGGTCCCGGCGGGTTTGCTTCGAAATATGCTATCCGCTCGGCGAGGAGCCGATAGAAATCACCAAGCTCCTCTCGACGCCCGCAGCACTCGGCGAGCGCAAAGCGGGCGCCGGTCCAATCCTGCTCCCGGTAGCGGACGAGCAGCCGCTCGTGGTGCTCGGCATGAACAACGAAATCGGGCGAGCGTGCCAGATCGGCATCGCCGAGCAACCCATAGATGCGCGCCGCCTGTTGCTTCCCCTTGACGGCGATGAGGTCGAGCTCGAGCGCCGCCCACGACGGCGCGGCGCGGCGCGGCGCGTCGCTTCCCCGACAATGACCGCGACTCCATAAGACTTGGTTTGTCCCTCAAGCCGTGAAGCCAGATTTACCGCATCGCCCATCGCGGTGTAGGCGAAGCGCTGGCTGGAGCCCATATTCCCGACCACACACTCGCCGCTATTGATCCCGATCCCGATGTGCAGGGGTTCGAAAACATTGCCTTCGGCACGCGCTTCCCGCTGGAGGTCGAGATTGATCCGGTCGAGTTCGCGCAGCATCGCCAGCGCACTGGCGCAGGCATGGTCGGCATGCTCGGGATCATCGAGCGGCGCGTTCCAGAACGCCATGATGCAGTCGCCCATGTATTTGTCGATCGTGCCGCGACGAGCCATGATCAGGTTGGTCATCGGCGTCAAGAAGCCGCGATTGATCAACCGGCTAAGCCCCTCGGGATTGGCTTTGAACTCCTCGGATATCGATGTGAAACCGCGAAGATCGCAGAACATCACGCTGATCGTGCGGGTTTCGCCGCCGAGCCGCAGCTGCTGCGGGTTGGCTACCAGCTGATTGATCAGGTCCGGAGCGAGATAGTATTGAAACGCTGCCCGGAGGCGACGCCGCTGGTGATCGACAAATCTGAAGCGGTACAACAAGGCGCCTGCGGAGGCGCCGGCCAGCGCGATCAGCGGATTGACCAGCGGCAACCATAAACCATGATCGAAGGCCGCCTGCGCGGCGCCGGCCCAAAGCATCAGCGGCGTCGCGCCGGCGAGTACCGCAAGCCGGGTCGGCAGCAGCGCCGTCGCGGCCCCGGTCATTAGAGCAAGCAGCATGACCGCGCCCAATGTCAGTAGCGGCCAAGGCGATGGATTTTCGCGAATGAAATCCCGGGCAAGCAGCGAGTCGATGATGTTCGCCAGGCGCTCGCTACCCGGCATCGGCGTGTTGTTGAACGGCGCGGCGTTGGCATCGGCGATGCCGATGAACGAGGCGCCGATCAGAACGATGCGGCCGGCAAGCTCGGCGGCCGGCAGTCGGCCCTCAATGAGATCGATAAACGAATAGGTGGGGATCGTCCCACGCGGGCCGCGGTAATTGACGACGAGCCGCATTGCGCGATCGGTCGGTACCTGAAGCGAGCCAATCCTCACCCCGGCGCCGAGAGCGAGCCCGACATCGCCCCAAGGAACGCCAAGGTAAGCGGCGGCGGCGCGCACCGCGAGAGACGGAAGAAAATCACCATTGAACGGCAACGCGAGATAGTCGTAGCGCGGCGCGCCATCACGGTCGAAGGCAATGTTGATATGGCCGAGGCCCGCCGCGGCCGCGGCAAGCGAGGGCAGCGGCGTGACCACCGATCGCGGCTCCAAGGGGAAAATCGGCTCGACCGGACTTCGCTCAAAACGCTGATAGGCCTGATCGGACACAAACGACGGCGGCTTCTCTTTCGCGCCGGTGAAGGAAAATGCCAGCGGTTGCAGGACCTTGCCGCTGGCGCGTTCGGCGGCGGCAAGCTCGCCATCGGGATCATCGGTCGCATGCCGATCGAGCGACGCGCGCAAGGCCGCATCTTGCGGGTCGGACAGTCGGGCCGCGGCCGCGCGCGCCACGTCGCGCGCCTCACCGGAAACCGGCTGCTCCGGTTCGGTGAAAAGCAGATCGCAGACAATGACCCTCGCGCCAGCGCGTTCAATCGCTTGAATGGCCTGGGCGAATAGATGTCGGCTCAAGGGCCACCGGCCAAGCGCGGTCAAGCTGCGATCGTCGACCAGGACGAGCGCGAACTCAGCGCCCGGCGTCTGCGTTCCGCGCAGGCGGAAGCGCAGGTCGAGCGATGTCGTCTCGAGGATCCGCAACGGGCCGATATCGTAAACGCTCAGCGGCAGCACGATCGCCGTCGCCACTCCGAGCGCCAAGGCCGCCTCGCGCATGCCTCGTCGCAACCGCAAGGGCGCCGCCTACGGCAGGTTGGTGCGCGAGACGACCGCCTGGAATTCTTCGGGCGACCATACGCGAGCCGGCACCGGATCACGGCCGACCTCAAGGCGGGCGCCCCAGCGCTTTGGGATCGTCACCGAGCGACCGGTCGCCGCGCTGGTCAAGCTGACGCTACCGGCGAGAACGCCGACCTGCATGGAGCCCGATTTCGCCTCGACGAACCAATCGGTCGAGCGCACCCCCGCGGTGCCAACCGCTGTGGAAACTTCGAAATTCGCGGGATGATCCACCGGGGCGACGACGGCGCGCAACAACCCCTCGCTGAGCGACAGTTGAGCATTCTGGCGCTGACCCGACTCGTCGGCCTGGTAAGCGCTGATCGTCACCCGGGTTCCGGAGGCAAGCGAAATCACCGACCCGTCTTCCATGCGCAATTTGAGCTTGCCCTCCGCCGGCACCACGACCGTATCGGAGACCAAAACCGCGTCGCCCAGCTTGAGCGGCGTCGAATGGCCCTGACGTTCCACCAGACATTGCCCGCTCAAGCCGACGACGCTGCCGGGAGTCGCATCGGCCAACGCGCGGCCGCACAGGAGCGGATGCACCGCCGCGATGCCGGCAAGTCCAAGGACCAATCGTCGTGTCGTCACGAGCCTCATGGATTTCCGAAGATCGGCTTGCCGATTGTGTCGGGCAGCAAAAAGTCGAGGGCAATATGAAGTTGCGCGGTTACCCCAATCCCGCTGCCGGTTGCGCGGCGCGCCGGCAACAGCGCTTCGACGCCAAATTCCCAGCCCTCTCCGGCATAGCTGACGCCCGGAGCAATCAGCGCCGTGGCGCGCGCGCCATAACTCCTTCCCGCGGGAGAGGTAAAGGAGAGGTAAAAAGGAATTCCGCCAGCGGCGTCAGACCACGGATTAATTGGGGAAGGTTATAGCTTTGTACCTTCGATTGAAGGTACGGGATCGAATACTCGACGACGAAGCCGTTGCTCACGACATCGGGACGCGGCGCCGAATCGGATAATTGGACGCCGCTAAATCCGGTGAGCGCAAGCGGACGCAAATACCCGAGGTCGAGATCGCCGAACCCCTTGCCAAAATAGAGTTGCGGCGTGGTCGCGCCCGATGGCGATGCGCCGACGCGCGCTGCTCCCGTGCCGCCCCATTCCCGGTCGAGCCCCAGCGTCAGCAGGAACTCATGATCCGGCTCGTCAACCGCAAGGTATTTGATGTCGTCGTCGAGGTTCTGCCAACCCCATAGGGTGCCCGATCCGACTTGGCCGATCCCGGTATAGGTTTCTTCGACATAAACGCCAAGCCGATCGGTGATCGTCTTTCCGTAAGTCGCGGTAAAGTTGCTCGCGCGGTTCGGCGCTCCGACGGTGCCCCCTGAGAGCGGCAGCATGCTGTAGTTGAGGTAGAGTTCGTCGCCGGGGGCGATCTGCAGCAGAACCAGCGTCGCGGGAAAAACGCGATCGCCGGTAGCGGTATAGGCGTCGGCTCGCTCGGCCACGGCCGCCCACACGAACGCGGCCGCCAAGCACGGCATCGCGATCGTTTTGCCGACCATTTCGCCACCTCGTGCCACCGACGGTCCGAACTCTCGCATACCGCGAAGAAGGTGGGAACGGTCTCGCGCGTAAATTTGCGTCGGGCGCTTACCGCGGAGGGCGGATACCCGGCCTCTACTCTGCCGCCGCCTTGTCGACCTTCTTGCCGGTGAGGCGGTCGTAGCCTTCCCACATCAGCCGGCAGATCGCGCCGGGGGTGAAGCGGTAGCGGCCGATCGCGCCGTCGATCACGCCGACAGGGGTCACCTCCGCGGCGGAGCCGGTGAGGAAAACCTCCTGCGCCTTCGCCAGCTCCTCGGGCATGATCGCGCGCTCGACGATTTTGATGCCGCGCGCCTTCGCCAGGCCAATCACGGTCTGGCGGGTGATGCCGTTGAGAAAACAATCCGGCGTCGGCGTGTGGATTTCGCCATTGATGACAAGGAAAAGGTTGGCGCCGGTGCCCTCGGCAAGCTGGCCGCGCCAGTCGAGCATCAGCGCATCGTCATAGCCGCCGGCATTGGCCTCGTGCTTGGCCATGGTGCAGATCATGTAGAGACCAGACGCCTTGGCGTGGACCGGCGCGGTGTGCGGCGCCGGCCGCGCCCATTTCGACTGCATCATGCGGATGCCCTTGGCCCGCGCCTCGGGCGAAAAATAGGCCGGCCAATCCCAGCACGCGATCGCCAGGTGGATCGTACTGAGTTCCGCCGACACGCCCATCTGCTCGGCGCCGCGCCAGGCGACCGGGCGCACATACCCGTCGAGGATCTTGTTGGCGGCGACGAGCTCCTCCGCCGCCTTCTTCAGATCGTCCATGCTGGCGGGAATCTCGAAGCCGAGTATCCTGGCCGAATTGATCAGCCGCTCGTTGTGCTGCTCATGATGAAAGATGTGCCCCTGATAGACGCGCTCGCCTTCGAACACACAACTTGCATAATGGAGCCCGTGCGTCAGCACGTGCAACTTGGCGTCGCGCCATGGGACAAGACGGCCGTCATACCAGATGAAGCCGTCGCGATCGTCGAAGGGGAGCAGATCACCAGCCATGAACGTTTCCTCCCGCGCCGGGATTTTGCGAAACTTTATAACGCAGCAAACGCTCGATTGTACCGATCCTTGCGAATTAAGTCAATATGACTGACATAAAACCACATGATAAATCCCAAGCGGAGGCGCCATTCCTCAGCGACGAGGAGGTCCGGCAGGGTATCGAGCTGCTGTTCTTCGCCTACCGCGATTTCACCGCCGAGCCCGATGCGATCCTGACGCGGCGCGAT
>Ga0182015_10004265_pt1 | contig 15480 bp, 13 predicted proteins | sample 712P3MmetaG_FD_120478 | JGI IMG/M metagenome (GOLD analysis project Ga0182015, IMG submission 120478) | Permafrost microbial communities from Stordalen Mire, Sweden - 712P3M metaG | ecosystem: Environmental > Terrestrial > Soil > Wetlands > Permafrost | place: Sweden: Stordalen | collected... | reverse complement strand
TCGTAGATTTTAGCTCGCATCCGTAGGAGGCGGCGAGCCCACGACCAAAAGCATGGGGAGAATACCACAAACCGTATTTCGGGAACCCCCGCCAACCGCTGCATCTCAGCGGCAGCGGATCCTTACCCTACTTCGGGACGCTGCCCAGGCCGGTCATGGGGTTTCCGGCGACGCGCTCCGCTACCAGCACAACATCCGTCAGGCACCCACACGAATTTTTGAGTTAAAGAATCAGTTCGGTTTTCAAATCGAAACGCTCCAAGATCCCGACACTCGCCTCGCCACTTACTACTTTCGCGGTGATCCACCCGAAGGGTGGCGACCGCCTGCTAAGCAGACCAGTTTCCGCCTCAAGGCAAACCCTGTTACCGCTCCACTGGCCGCGAACGATTCCGGCGACTGGTACGCAACCAAAACTGGAAAGCGCGACCTGCTCAAGAGCCGTCCATCGAACTTCCGCTATTTACAGGATCTGAACGTGTCTAAAGCAAACGGTTTTCTCCAACTGCGCCGCGGAGTCTTCGAGCACATCAAAGACGGTCGCATGTCGCACCTGGACGGGCTCGTTTTCATCTACATCGCTTCTCAGGCGGACACGCGCACGGGAATCTGGAATGGCAGCGCCGGAGCACTTGCGGGCGAAATCTGTCTGTCGTCCCGTAATGCGCGACGAGCCCTCGAGCGCCTGAGCCTGTCCGCAAAAGGCGGGTATATCAAGCGATTTCCGGTGCCCGGAAGCCACGTTTGCTACCCGATTTTGGTGAACAAATTCCTCGTAACGGACGGCGAGCACAAGGGCGAGCACCTAAACGCAAGAGATTCAAAGAGTGTGGGGGAATTAACGTATGTTCGCAGCGAGCAGGAGTGCGAGCAGATAGGCGAGCATGTGACCTCTCAGAAGATACTAGAGACTAGAGAGGGAAGAAAACGGCAAAAACCCGCGGCTACGCCGCTCGCCGATCAGCGATATCAGCCGTTCGTTAACTACGCCTTCAAGTCCTTCGAGGCGAAGCACGGACAAAAGCCCTCCTGGAGTGGAAAGGACTTCAAAAGCCTAAAGGCCCTGTTGAAGAGAAACCAACCCCTAACCCCCGCCGAGCTTGAGCGCCGGTGGAATCATTACGTCGGAAGTACGGAAGCTTTCACCGCAAAGCAGGGCTACTCCCTAGCCTACTTCTGCGCTCACATCGATGCGTTCATTGCCGGCCCGATCGCCGGACCAAAGGAGAAAATCAGTGCAAGCGACCCAATCGCCGCCAGTGTCAAGAACTCAGGTCTTGACGAGAACGGCCGTCTCTCCAGGCCACTGCCCAACTAGTTCAGAAGTTGTGCGCCAGTGGCTTGTGAGATTTGCTGCCGTCACGGGAAAAGAAGCGTCTGCGGCCTTATTCAATATCTGGGATGAGCAATTGCGTGACATTGCGCCGGATAAGCTCGCGCCCGCCTGCGATCGGCTGATGAAAGCCTGGCGTTACCCGAATCTTCCACTGCCGGCCGATGTCCGGGCACAACTCAATGACGCGGATGCAACAGGCTTTGAGCTTGAGACAGAAAAAGCTTGGCAGAGTTATCGTGCATGGAATGACTCGAACATTTATCCCGACACTGGAATCCGTCGCGGCGCACCGCCCTTGTCTCCGGCCGTTGAGCACGCCGCACGAGTAGCTGGCGGTCACCGCTTCCTGCAACGCTGTTCCGAAGAGCAGCTTATCTGGGCCCGCAAGACTTTCATCGCAGCGTACCAAAACGTTCACGAAACCAAAGCTATCGAGCATTTACTGAGCAACGAAACCGCGAAGCAGTTTTTGGCTGACGTCCAATCCAAAATCGATCAATTCGACAACCAACACGCCAGAATAGAGACCAAAGCACCTGCTCACGTAATCGACATCCCCAGCTGGGAGCAAACCAGCAAGCCGACGAACGAGGAAGTTCACACCTTCCTGGATCAGATTGCTGCGGCTCCGAAGCCAACGCTCCGAGAAGTAATGAAGAAACTTGGTCCGGAGGACCCTGCCAGTATTTACGAGGGTAGAAATCCGCAGATTGATGAGGGTGACATCCGAGCGACGAAAGTCGTCGATGTGAACCGAGCAAAGGAAGCCTCCGATCGACTAGCACGCGAGTTTGTGGCGGCGCACAGTCGTAATTCCAGCCTGCCCAAAAACCTTGCGGAAAATGAGGCTATAACGCAATGAAAACGCTAGGCCGGAAATTTCGGAATTACGCGCCTCAGAATGATTTGTTTTTGGGCAAGGCGACCCCGAGCTGAGACGTGGCAACTATGCCAAAAATCGTGACTCTGCACCGGCCGAAAGAGGGCCTATCGGCAGAGTTGCGCTCTTTTTTGGACCGTGTCGTCGTGCCTGCGCTTCTGCGCAAATATCTCGAAGAAGTTACCCCGATCAAGAAAGCTCTTGCAACGGCCAGCGGCCCAGCAGCATACTCGCCTCGTCAACGCTCTCCGCGTAGCGCCAGGGGAGGAATCGCCGTTGAGTAATCCTGTGCGCTGCGCTATCTACAGCAGATATTCGTCCGACCGTCAGAGTCCCGCTTCCATTGAAGACCAAAATAGAAAATGCCTCCAATTCGCGACCGCTCGCGGATGGACTGTGCTCGATGATCACATTTACTCCGATGCAGCGACCAGTGGGACGATCACCGATCGTAATGGTCTGAATCGACTGCTCAGTGCCGCCGAAAGCACGTCCCGGCCGTTCGATACTATTCTCGTTGACGACTCTTCGAGGCTCTCGCGGAAGCTTTCAGATGCGCTTCAGTTTTCCGACCGCCTCAAGTTCGCTGATGTCCGCTTGGTTTTTGTCTCGCAAGGATTCGACTCCGATTCAGAACAGTCCGACATCTTGATGGCCGTTCATGGGATCACGGACAGCCAATACATTCGGGAACTCTCGAAGAAGACGTTCCGTGGGCTCGAAGGCCGCGTGCTGCAAAGTCTGCATCACGGAGGAAACATTTTCGGTTATCGAAGCACGCCTATCGAAGACCCGCAGCGTCGAGATCAATACGGCCGGCCCCTGATTACGGGCGCAAAACTTGAGATTGAACGCGACGAGGCCAAGTTTATCCGAAGGCTTTTCACCTTGTACGCGGACGGGCTTTCGATCAAGGCTGTAACGAAACAGTTGAATCGCGAACACGTACCATCGCCGCGACCGCGGCCAGGACGGGAACAGTCTTGGGCGCCGTCCAGCGTCCGGCACATCCTGCAGAACGAACGCTATCGCGGCATCGTTACTTATGGCCGAACGAAAAAAGTCCGCAATCCACAAACCGGCAAGAGGACCTACCGACACAGGCCCGAGTCTGAGTGGATCAAAGTTGCTACGGCTGGACAAAGAATCATTCCGGACGAACTTTGGAATCGAGTTCAGGCACGGCTTTCTTTCGTGAATAAAACATATGGAGGATCTCGGCCAGGATTGAGTTCCCGGGCAGCAGGCTCAAGATATTTGTTTTCCGGCTTTCTACGGTGCGGCGTTTGCCATGGGTCGTACAGTATCGTTTCTGGCCAGGGGCAAACCCACCGGGCAGCGAGCTACGGGTGTCCGGCTCATGAGTATCGCGGAACGTGCTCCAATGATCGACGCATCGGTTCCGACGTTCTCGAAACGCAACTCCTGGCAAAGTTGCAGCACGATGTTCTTTCTCCCGCGGCAGTAGATTATGTCCTCGAGCAACTCGAGCTTAAACTCTCGCAGCAGTTCGCCCGGATTGAGGGTAATCTCGAAGACATGCGGCGCCGGAAATCGAAACTTGAGACCGAGCTGAGAAATCTCACCAGCGTTGTCGCTGACGGAATGGACAGCCCCTCGCTTCGCCGGGGCATCAGCGAACGCGAAGCAGAGATCTCTTCGCTGACTGCGAAGACGCTCGACCGCGGTAAGAACAGCGTCCACACTCAAATTCGAGATCTGCGAAAACGCGTGGCGGCCGACCTCGGGGATCTGCGCAGACTGCTCTCAACCCGCGACAACGCAGCGGCGATGCGAATGGAACTCGCGAAGCATGTCAAAGAAATCATGATACGGCCCGGGCAAGAAGCGGGCCAAATCAATTACGAGGGGAAATGGAATCTGTTGGGTGGCGATTGCGCAGTAGGGAGCGTGCCGAGGGCCAGAATCGGACTGGCTACGCCGGCCTTTTCAGGGCCGCGCTCTACCGGTGAGCTACCTCGGCACCGGTTGGACGTTCATAATTCTACGGAAATAATGTTGTGCTGACAAACGAAAACGGCTTCTAAATCCAGAACAAAGACGAAGTCCACGGTCAGGAAGTCGCGGGGTTGGAGTGCCGCGGATCTGCTCGTCGCCAGCACAAAAGAGCAGAACTGAGATTGATGCCTTGCTCGGAGCGTTGAAAGCGCTTCTTCCCGCGCATAAATGCCGGAGCTCCCGCCGAAATGCCAGGAAGCAGGGCCCAGAGTCGCAGCTGGGAAGATGTGCGATTACAGCGGCGGGAGGTTACTTCACCGAGTCATCGTATTCTTTCATCCAGTTGCGGTTCTTCAGGACCTCGCGCGCTTTCGAACCGTCTGGTGGGCCTACTATGCCGTCTTTTTCCATGAGATCGATGAGCCTCGCTGCGCGGCCGTAGCCGATGCGGAGGCGGCGCTGTAGTGTGGAGGTTGAGGCGCGGCCCATGTCGCAAACTACGCGGACTGCGTCTTGATATAGGTCGTCGTCTACTTCTTCGCCACCTTCGCCTCCTGCCGAGCCCTCGCCGCCCATGGCGTTTTCGTCTTTTGGCGGCTTCAGCATTTCTTCGTTATAGATGGCCTGGGCTTGATCGCGCCAGAAATCGCAGACTGCTTCGACTTCGCGCTCATTTACGTAGGGGCCGTGGATTCGGTGCAGGCGCGAAGATCCCGCTGGCAGGTAGAGCATGTCGCCTTTACCCAGCAGCGATTCCGAGCCATTGGTGTCGAGAATCGTGCGCGAATCGACTTTGCTGGCGACACGGAACGAAATACGGGCCGGGAAGTTGGCTTTGATCAGGCCGGTGATGACGTCTACTGACGGCCTTTGCGTCGCGAGGATCAGATGGATGCCGACGGCGCGGGCCATCTGTGCCAGGCGGGTGATGGATTCTTCGACGCCGTTGGTGTCGACCATCATCAGGTCGGCAAGTTCGTCGATCACAATCACCAGGTAGGGAAGCGGCTTGTGTTCTTCTTCGTCCGAACCGTCGAAGAGCGATAGCGATTGGCCCTTTTCGAAGGTGCGGTTGTATTGGTCGATGTTGCGGACACCGCGGTCCGCCAGAAGCTTGAGGCGGCGCTCCATTTCTCGGGTGGCGTTGCGCATTACGTTCGCCGCTACTTTGGGGTTGGTGACTACTGGCGTGAACAGGTGCGGGATGTCTGCGTACAGGCCCAGTTCGAGCTGTTTGGGATCGATCAGGACCAGCTTCAATTCCTCCGGCGTGGATTTGTAGAGCATGCCCATCAGCAGGGAATTGATGAAGACGCTTTTTCCTGTGCCGGTGGAACCGGCGATCAGGAGGTGAGGCATTTGCGTCAGGTCGCCGGCGCGGATGCGGCCTATTAGATCTTTTCCGAACGGTAGAGTCAGCTTCGAGGGCGAGTGGCTGAATTCTGGCGATTCGACTATGTCGCGCAAGGCGATCGTTTCGCGATGAACATTGGGGACTTCAATGCCTACCGTGGATTTTCCCGGGATGCGCTCGATCAGGATGGATTCAGCTTGCAGCGCAAGGCACAGATCGTCGCCAAGACCGGTGATGCGGCTGTATTTGATCCCGGCTTCGGGTTTGAATTCGAATGTGGTGACTACCGGGCCTGGATTAATTTGCGTGATGTGGCCGCCGATATCGAACTCCATGCACTTTTGTTCGATGGCGCGGGCGCGTTCTTTCAGTTCTGTTTCGTCCATCTTCTGGCTGCGCTCGGCGCCGCTCAGTAGCGTCGGTGAAGGCAGCCTGTAGCTGGTCTTGTTCAGCGAAATTTTCGGATCGGCTGATTTCTTCTTGACTGGCTGCTGTGCCGGTTCGTTCTGGTGGAACTTGATTACTGCTGGGCCCGCCGTGTGCCTTGCCGGCGCATCGTCGTCATCTTCAATTTCTGCTTCTTTTTCGCCTTTTGCGCGGGAACGGTCTTCGTCCAGCGCGATTTCCTTGGTCGAAAGGCGCTGCGGAGTTACCGGAGGGCGGCCAGCGATTTTGATTTCTTCTACGCGCTTACGCAGGCGGTCCGACTCACGCGCTTCGCGCCAATCCTTTACGCGCGCGATTAGCTGGCCGATGTGGCCATCGGCGGCCATTGGCTTCTTCATCCAGTGCGCGGCGGCACGAAAGGAGAAGCTTGTGGTAAGGAATAACGCTGTGAGCAGCGTGATGCCGGAAACCAGATTCGCGCCTAGCGGGTTGAACGCAGCGCGTAAACCTCCGGCGAGAATCGTGCCTAGCAAACCGCCTGTGGGGAGCGTGCTGCGTACTTCCGGAGCGTTGAGCAGGACCAGTTCGGATGAAAGTGAAGCGAGCAACATAGTAAAACCGACGACTTTGGTGACCGGCGCCTCCAGCAATTGGCTGCGGAACCACTTCATTGCCACCAGGAACATTCCGATAGGAAACAGGAACGCGGCGAAGCCGCAGAATTGGAAAAAGAGGTCGGCCATGTGCGCGCCGACCGGTCCGATCCAGTTGCGCGCGGGGCCGCCAGCGGGCAGGGGCGCGGATACGTTGAATGAGGCATCGTGCGGCGAATAGGAAAGCAGGCTGAGGATCAGCAGTATGGCCAAACTTAGCCCGACAAAGCCGAAGAGCTCGTCGAGGCGTTTATTTCCGCTAGGCTTCAGGATGCGCAAGACTTTCTCCCCTTCCGTCGTCCATTCCGTGCAGGCGGTTTTTTGCGCTGCACGATGCGAGACACAAATACCGAGTTGTAGGACACATCTGCTATGTCCCTTGACTCGCTACGTGGCGTCCGTACGGCTCTACAGATGCAAATAGGGGAAGGCCGCCGCGTGAAACCTGGGTCGCGTTGGCGCTTTCACGCGGAGCCCAGTGGGAGGAACGCGAGCAACGGAAAGACTATACCAAAGGGGGCAAGGGCGAAGTGGGAAAATTATTTGGGCCTGATGCGCAGTTGACAAACCGTGTAAGAACGAAGGTGTGAAGCATGTGTCGCGCCTACGGCCCTGGGATTTTTATGTATTTCGACACCCAGCGCTCCCGCGCTGAGCTAACTTTTGCCGCGCCTACGGCGCTGGTTCGCGATGCGATTTTGTAGTGCAGCGCTTATACCCTGGTTACGGCCAAGTGAAATTCGCGCGGAAGTTTTTAGTGGCAGCAGAGTGCAAGCTTCGATCAGTAGCCTGCGTGGTAAAGATATGCCACGACCAGAGACGCTACCAGGCAATAGATGCCGAAGAGGTACCAGCGGCCGGTTTCCAGCCAACGGCTTAGCCATTTCAGGGCGAGCAGGCCCGCTAGAAATGCAAATACCGCGCCGACCAAGCCTGGTACGAGGCTGCCCGCCAGTCCTGTATGTTGCGTTCGAACTACGCGCAGGACTTCGCGCGCTACTACCAGAGGAGTCAGGACCACCGCTAACGCGAAGCTGAAATCTTCGGCGCGGACTTTTTGTACGCCGACAAGCATGCCTGTGGAGATTGTTGCGCCCGACCTCGAAAATCCGCGGAATGGGAGGCACAGACCTTGTACCGCGCCAATCCATGATGCTTGTTTCGGGTTCACTTCGGTCGTGGGGACTTGAGTGCTGCGCGAGCGCTTTTCCATCGCGCTGGCGATCAAAATCAGGATGCCTGTTGCCGCCAGTGCTGCTGCAATCAAATCGAGACGGCCGAATAATTCTTCTACCCAGGCGTGCGATTTGCCGCCGGGAAACGCGAATTTTTCGATGGCTTTTATCAAGATGCCGCCTACGATGCCGGTTAGAACCGTGGCGATGATCAGGGCGATGACAAAGCGCTTGAAATCTTCTGCGCTCTGAAAGAAAGCGCGGCGCCAGCGCGCCCAGAAGTAGGCGATCACCGCTAACATGGTGCCGGTGTGCAGCATCACTAACAGCAGAGTGGTGTCTGGGGCTGCTGGGTCCATGCCCATGAGGCGTTCGGCTACGATTACGTGCGCAGAACTAGAGACTGGCAGCAGTTCCGCCAGCCCCTGTAGGATCGCTAAGATAACAACGTGTACGAACCACATTCGGGAGACCCCACTCTTATTGATGTCAGGATTTCACTTGCGCATGCCGTGGGCCTCAAACGGCACCCGAAGAATTTGCCGTGCGCGAGTCGAGGCGCTTCATCATCGCATAGGCGTCACGTCCGTTAGGGTAATAGCCTTCGCGGATGCCGCGGCTACGATAGCCGTGACGTTTCCAGAAGGCAACCGCTGATGCCTGGTCTGTTGCCGTTTCCAGCGTGACCTCGCGGACGCCGGCCCCTCTGAGCCTGCGTTCAATCTCGTCTAGTAATTGCGTGCCGATTTGCAGGCGACGATATTCCGGTATCACGTCGATGGTCACAATGTAGCCCTGTTCTTCGCGGCGTGCGCTGATGCAGAATCCGGCGATCTTTTCTTCGACCTCGGCTATTACGCATTCCGAACCTTTAAATCGCAGGTAGGCTTTGAGTTCGCGTTTGGAATATGCGACTTCCTGTTCGTAGCAAATTTGATCGATCTCGTAGAGGGTGTCGAAATCGTCTGGCGCGTAATCCCTGAGTGTGACGTTCACAGTGGCTTTCAAAGCAGAATTCAGATTTCCAGGATTACCGGCAAGATCATCGGGCGCTTGGCGGTTTGTTTGTTGAGGAAACGTTTCAGGTCCTGGCGAACTTTTTCTTTGATGACGCTCCAATCCGTCTTTTCTTCCGGGGTGGATTGATCGACGGTGCGCAGAATGATTTCACGCGCTTGCGTGAGAATTTCGGCGCCATCTTCGGAGGGCAGGAAGCCGCGCGTCACAATTTCCGGTGGAGTTTCCATGCGGCCGGTGTGTTTGTTGATGACCATGATGGGCACGACGACGCCGTCTTCGGACAGGTGCCGGCGGTCGCGGATTACTACCTCTTCGATTTCTTCCAGCGAGCCGGAATCGACCATGACGCGGCCTGCGGTGACTGGCTCGCGGCGATGCGCGCCGCCGTCGGCTGTGAATTCCACCGGCTGACCGCTTTCCAGCAGGAAAATCTGGCTGCCGACCGCGCCTAATTGTTCGGCTAGCGCGGAATGGCGGAACAATTGGCGATACTCGCCGTGAATCGGGATGAAATATTTCGGGCGCACCAACTGCAGCAAGATTTTCATTTCTTCCTGGCTGGCATGGCCTGAAACGTGGATCGGCGACGAACGACCGCCTTCGTAATACACCAGGACGCGGCGACGGAAGAAATGATCGATCATGCGGAAGATGGCTTTTTCGTTGCCGGGGATGATGCGGGACGACAGGATGACCGTGTCGTTTTCCGCGATGCTCATCAGGCGGTGATTATCCACTGCGATGCGTGAGAGCGCTGAAAGTGGCTCGGCCTGCGTTCCGCTTGCCAGCACTACTAATTTTTGCGGATCGAAGGTGCGGATGTCCTGCGGACGGACCACACTGCCGTCGGGGACGCGCAATTTGCCGAGGTTATGCGCGATTTCGACGTTGTCCACCATGCTGCGGCCGACGAATGCGACCTTGCGGCCGACCATGCGCGCGATGTCGATTACCTGTTGCACGCGATGGACCGAGCTGGAGAAGCAGGAGACGACTACCTTGCCAGGCGCGGCGCGGAATAATTCTTCCAGGCGGACCACCACGGCGCGTTCCGACGGAGTGAATCCGGGGCGCTCGACGTTGGTGCTGTCGCTGAAAAGCGCCAGCACGCCCTCCTGACCGTAGCGCGCGAAGGCGTGCATGTCGAACGGCTTGCCGTCGACCGGCGTGTGATCGATTTTGAAATCGCCGGTGTGAATGATGACGCCGACTGGAGTGCGCACGGCCAACGCTACGCAGTCAATGGTGCTGTGAGTTACATGCAGGTATTCGATTGAGAATGGGCCGATCGTTGTGGTCTGCCCAGCTTTTACTTCGTTCAGCTTGGCCTTGTCCAACAGAGCGTGCTCTTCCAGCTTTTTCTTTACGATCGCCAGCGTAAATTCGGTGCCATAAATCGGAACGTTCAGATCGTTAAGGATGTAGGGAATGGCGCCGATGTGATCTTCGTGCGCATGCGTCAATACTATGGCGCGCACCAGGCGCTTGTTCTGTTTCAGATAGGTGATGTCCGGGATAACGATGTCCACGCCCAGCAGTTCTTGCTCGGGGAACATCAGGCCTGCGTCGAGGACAATGATGTCGTCGCCGCTGCGGAGAGCGAGCATGTTCATGCCGAACTCGCCCAAACCGCCCAGCGGAATGGCCCACAACGATGGTTGGCTCAATTTTCTCTTCCGGCTCTATGGCCTAGCGCGCCCATCGGGATTGCATCCGGCAAAGGAATCCAAAGCAGTACCCAGAATTGAGGCCGGCTCATATGAATTGTATTTTGTCGCAGCGTAATCGTATCACAAGGACGCGGACAGCGTGCTGCGCCGCATAAAAGCTGATGAAGCGAGAAGCTACGAACAAAGAATTCCCTGAACCGTTAACAGCCCTTAACGAGAATCAACTGCGTGGCGGTTTCGCCGTCGAATACGACCATCCATGTACTGCGCCGTATGAAAAGGGCATCCTTGTCCTTCGCGACGGGCCATTGGTGGCAGGATTTCAGGTATCCCATGGATTCGGCGGGTGTCTGCAAATATCCAAAACGCCGACGCAACTGGTCCTTCGTTTGACCGACGACGAGCTTGCTGACATTGGGATCGCCGATTATGGCGTCCGTGGCCGCATCAAGATTGATACGGTACAGGCCATTTTTCCAAAGCATGTATTCGATGTTCTTCGGATCTGAAGACTGCGGGTAGACGAGAGCCCAGCCAACGGCAATCGAACACAAGATTGCTATGGGAATGGCTAAAAGCAAGATTCTTCCGCGACCGCGGGTCACAGAGTATGCACTACTCGCGATCGCCGCCTGCGAAGAGGCGGGCAATGGCTACCAGCAGGACTGCGCCGACTGTTGCTGCCGCCAGGCTGCCCCAGAATCCGAAGGTGGCGATTCCTAGTCTGGAAAAAATCCAGCCGCCTATCACGGCGCCAACTAAGCCCAGAATCACGTCTGTGATGCAACCGAAGCCGCGGCCTCGCGCGATGGTGCCAGCTAGCCAGCCGGCGATAAGGCCGATTATGATCCACCAGATGATTCCGTGGGTCTCGATGTAGACGATCCAATCGTGCTCGGTGTTTGGGTAATTCTGAATCAAGGCCGCTACAACACTCATGAAGATTACTCCTCTGAATTAAGACTGAGCCCGCATTAAGACTGAGTAAGACATATCCCAAGGTTTCTTAGACCAACTCCCGCACTAGAAATCCGCAGCATCGTGGACTCATCGACGGAAGTCGAAAAATATCCGCTAAAACTACGCAGCGAACCGGAAATATTTCTTTCGCCTCGCGCGCATTTGTACTATCAATAGTGTCGCGCACGCGCGCGATTTCGTGCTCCCTGGCCTCTTGGGAGACATACATTACCTGCGAGGACGCTGAATGGCAAAGAAAAAGGGCGCGACGGGGCGGATCCTGCACGATCCGATTGAGGATCGCCTCACTCCCATTTACCCGCTGGACCTTTCACGGATTCGCACCATCGACGAATTGGTTCGCGCCATGGGGCAGACTGCTTACACCGCGCGAGAAATTGGGGATGCTGCCGATGTGCTGGAAGCCATGGCACGGGACAAGGATTGCTTTATCGTCATGACTTTATCGGGCGCGCTAACTGTGGGCAAAATGGGGTTGGTTTTTTGCGATCTGGTCGAATCAGGGATTGTGAAGGCGATTGTTTCTACCGGCGCGCTGATGGCGCATGGACTGGTGGAAGCTACGGGGCGCTCGCATTTTCGATACAACCCAAAAATGGACGATAACGAGCTTTTTCTGGCTGGTTACAACCGCGTTTACGATTCATTGGAGCCGGAAGTCAATCTCGATGCGGTGGAAGTGGTGGTAGACGAAGTTTTACAGAAATGGCCGGACGATGAAGTGGTTTGCAGCTGGAAATTGAATCGTCGCATTGGCGAATATCTGGCGCAGAAGGCCCCGGGGCGAGGGATTTTGAAATCTTGCATCGAGCACAACGTTCCAGTTTTTGTTCCGGCATTTACAGACTCCGAACTGGGAATTGATTTTGCTTTGTATCAGCGGCAGCGCAAAAAGGAAGGGAAGCCGCCGTTGCGGTTCGATCCTTTTCTGGATTTTGAACATTATGCGACGACCATGCTTGCAACTAAACGCATGGGCATTTTTACGATTGGGGGAGGCGTGCCGCGTAACTGGGCGCAGCAGTTTGGGGTTTATGCGGAGTTGCTGGCGCGGCGAGGGTACGAGAAAATCCCGCTTAAGCGGTACAACTACGGGCTGCGCATTTGCCCCGAGCCTGTGAATTGGGGCGGGCTTTCGGGTAGTACGTATACTGAGGCGGTTTCTTGGGGGAAGTTTGTGCCGCTGGAAGAAGGCGGCCGCTTCGCGGAAGTCCTTGACGATGCGACTGTGGCGTTGCCGCTGATTGTTGGGGCAGTGCTCGAGCGGATCGGCTATAAACACGGCGGTGGCGCAAAGCCCGGTAAAAGCAGTCGCCGGCATTGATTTTTCGCCGATGCATACCACCAGGCACGATGTTTATGGGTGCGGCCGGCCGCTCGTGTTTGAGATATTAGGATCGTTTTGGAGTGACCAAACAGGAAGCGATAGTTAGTCGTCTTCGCCGATTAGGATTGCGGCGGCTAGGACCGTTGTCCACAGGCCGCGTTTGTCGCCTACTGCGGATTGGGTGATGTTCATGGTGCGGACTATTTTGTTGGAAATGCGGTAGACCTCTTTTTTTTCGTCCCAGGATAAATCTGGATCGAATTCCACGTTCAGCGTTGTGGCTAACATTTCTGCCGCTAATTCTTCCGTGTATTCTCCGGCGATTTCTTCGCTTTCTCCGAACGAGTGGTGCTCGGACAGGTAGCCGAACATCGATTTATCCGCGGGTAATGCCAGTCCCACGCCAGCCGCAATCAAGCGGTGCGGTTCGCGCGTCTGATTTTCGCTGATTACGGTGAACGCGACCTGACCTGGCTTGATGTGCTTCAAGCCCTCGCTACGTGAAATCAGTTTACAGTAGGGCGGGAAAATCGAAGAGACTCTAACGATATTGCAGGCGGCAATTCCAGCGTTACGCAGGGCGAGTTCAAAACTCGATAGGCGCTCGCGATGTTTGCCAACTCCCTTGGTGAGGAAAATCTTCTTCGCGACGAACGCCATGATTGTACCGAGCTGCGGTGCCTCCACTGACCCGATAAAAAAAACTGGGGTGCATCGAAAATTAACAAGCGTGCACAGCGATGTCAATGAATTTCAGTGGCGTAATGTAACTACTTGCACTCGGAGTCAGCAATCGCGTCGCATTTATTACTGTTCGGTTACAAGATTTTCAGTCCGTGCTTTTTGGGAACATTCTGTGGGTTGGTTTTTGAAAATTTCCGTTGCTCTGAACCAAAAAAAATGGGGACTCATGTCATTGAGTCCCCACGTCTGGAACTTCGTCGAGAGGCAATTGCTACGAATTGCTATCGCCAGTAACCGTAATACCCGACCGCCGGATAATAGGCGCAGCAGGGATAAGGATACGGGTATGGATAGTAGGGACGCGGATAAGGACGCAGCCGGGGGCGAGTGTTTGGGCGTTGCGCTTGCGCGTAATCCGCTTGAGTGACCGGACGGAAAGCCAGCTGGCTGTGTGCGGTTGAGATCGTCACCGGATTTTCCAGCTTGAAGGTCAGCACGTCTTCGGGAGGAACGATTGTCGGCTTGCCGCGGGTCAGCAAAACGCCTGCGACGCTGGCGACGAAACCCGCGCCCGCGCCGATTGCCGCGCCCGGGCCACCTGCTGCCGCGGCTCCGATAGCTGCGCCTGTTCCGGTTGTGATACCGACTGCGGCCGCATCACGGCCGTTTGAAGTTCCGGCGGATGCGTTCAACAGGCTGGTCTGCACTGGGACGAGCTGGCCGTCGACCAGCGTTAGCTGTTTCAAATCTAATTGCAGTCTGGAAACGCCTTTTACGCGTCCGGCTCGCTTGGCGTCGGTGACCTGACCTGTAATTGTTTGGCCTCGGCGCATCACTACCCAGCCGTCAACGACGATGGGTTGCGCAAGTGTGGCGATGAATGAATCGCCCACGTGGTTGCGGTCACTGGAAAGCCAGTCAGTCGTACGAACTTGGACGACGGTACCGGCGGGAACGGTCAACCCCTCAGGCGCGAGAGCAGGAGGTACGCGTCGTTCTTGTGGCGGTGGTTGAGGCGGAGGCGGAGGCGCCTGAGTTTGAGGTCCGGACTGATCCTGAGGAGGCGGCGCGGACTGATCTTGCTGGTTTTGCTGATCTTGGGGAGCAGGAGGTGCGGCTTGGCCTTGCTGGTCCTGTGGCTCCGGAGCTGCCGATTGGTCGGGTTGAGACTGCTGGTCCGGCTGCGACTGCTGCTGGGGCATATTCTGATCCTGCTGATCCTGCGCTGCGGGAGGAGGTGCTGCCTGCTGCCCTTGCTGATCTTGCGGTGCCGGGGCTGCGGATTGATCCGGCGGCGGGGGCTGATCCTGCTGAGCCAGCACCGGAGCGCCGCTCAACAAAACGCCCAAAGCAAGGATGCCAATTGCTCTGCCGCTCCAAAAACTTCTGTTCCAAAAAAACCCATGCTTAAAATTCGTTTGCTTGAGCTCCATTGTTCGCTCCTACTATATTCGATGCTTAAAGTGGAAAATGGCTGCCAACGCTGGTGTATCCGATGGCAATCTTTATCCTAAATAATACATGCGTCGGAAACCTCAACGCGGAGTCTTCTACATTGTGATTAACCCGGAAACGGCTAAAAAGTTTCGATGCATTGGCTGCTGCCAAGCGGCGGAGTCGGTCGACCGTTTTCCAAAAGCGGCTGGGCGCAGAAGAGCAGGCAGTTGAGACTGAACGCAATAAGCAGTTTGAGGCGGTTATGACTTCGATAGCAACGGAATGCACGGTGCGAGCGCTTCGGCGACGGACTTTAACTCGCGCAATTGCGGATGCGTAAAGTCCGGACCTGCTTCGCTCGGGGTCTTGCCTTTGCGCGATATCTGTATTACTCCGGCAATTTTTCGCTCCTGGACGATAGGGGCGCTCATGATTTTCTGAATCGCCTCGCTACGCTTTTCATCGGCGACCGGAACACCTTCAAAGACGGACGAGTGAGGGATGACCGCAAAATGATTGATGAGCTCAGGGCGCTTTTCGCGCACGGTGCGCGCAGCCAGGGAATTCGTGCTGGTGAGCGGGATCTGACCTACCTGGCGCAGTTTCTCGGGGATAAT
>Ga0182015_10004264_pt1 | contig 15485 bp, 12 predicted proteins | sample 712P3MmetaG_FD_120478 | JGI IMG/M metagenome (GOLD analysis project Ga0182015, IMG submission 120478) | Permafrost microbial communities from Stordalen Mire, Sweden - 712P3M metaG | ecosystem: Environmental > Terrestrial > Soil > Wetlands > Permafrost | place: Sweden: Stordalen | collected... | reverse complement strand
TGTTCACCGGAGATACCGTGAGCGTGATTTCGGCACGCGCTGGCTTGCCTGCGCGGTGGCGCTGCTCGGGCGTCTCGATGCCGTGGTCGATGCAATTGCGCAACAGATGAACGAGCGGGTCCTTCAACTGCTCCAAGATACGTTTGTCGATCGTGACTTCCTCGCCACGTATGGTGAGTTCCGCCTCCTTGCCTTGATCGCGGCACTGATCGCGAACCAGCTTCGAGAGCAGTCCGGCCAACGTGGCGAGCGGCAGCATGAGCAGTTTCTTGGAGTTCTCCAGCAGATCGTCGACGAGTTTTCCGATGAGTAGGCGATCCTGCTCGGCCGCGCGTCGCAGCGCGGTCACTTTTCCCTCCAGGGTACGCAAGTAGTCGTGATTCCAGTCGAGGAACTCGGCAAGCCCACGCAAGTCCGGCGAGGTGGCAGCGTCGCGCCGCCGATCCAGCGGCTGTCGCAGCGCGCGCGTTCGCGGCTGAACTCTGGCCCATTCCTTGCGCCATAGCTCCAAACGGCCCGACAATGCGCCCAAATCGGCCGCTCGCTGCTCCACCGCCAGTTTCGCCGCCAGCATTTCCTCCGCTTCCAGCAACCGCGCGTCCAGCGAGCTTACCGTGATGCGCACGGTCTCGGTCTCTCCCGTCATCGGCACGGAGCCGGGCTGTGGTGAAGCGGCCGATGCCTCCTCTGCCGGAGGAGCGGGTCGCTCCGCGGCGGCGGACACCGCGATCGCCTCCGCCATCTTGTCGATGGCTCGATGCGCGGTGTCGAGAGTCGATGGCGTGGGCAGGCTCTCGCGGCGCTTCCACCCGGCGAACAGATCCTCGATCGACTGGCAGAGTGATTCGATCTCGGTGAAATCGACCGCGCGTGCGGCGCCCTTGAGACTGTGCGCTGCCCGGAACACCGTTTCAATCAGCTGCTGCTGCGCTTCGGGAGCAGCCGTCTTCTCCAGCTGCAGCAATCCTTTGCCGATTTCCTGCAGATGCTCCGCGGCTTCGACTTTGAACGTCGCACGCAAGCTGCGCAGGAACTCTTCGTCGACGGCAGTCATGTCGGCAGGCCGGAGCGCAATATTCGGATCATGTGCCGTTCATTCAGATCGCGTAGCTCTCGACCAATTGCTTCAAGCGCTGGCCTAGATCACTGAGGTTGCGTGCCGCGGTCTCCAACTGCTTGGCGCTCGCCACGTTCTGGGTGCTGGCCTGCTTGATGTTTTCCATTGCTCCGGCCACCTGATCCATGCCGACCAGCTGCTGCTGGCTCGAGGCGGCAATCTGTGTCGCCGCCTGCGCGGCTTCAGTCACACTCGCCGCCAGCGCCGCGATCGACTCACCCGCCGCTTCGGTTTGTTTTCCTCCCGCTTCCACTGCCTTGCCGCCTTGTTCCGTGGCCATCACTGCGGCGGTCGTGGCCTTTTGAATATCGCTGAGAATGGTGCGTACGCGATCGGTTGCCTGGCGCGACTGTTCGGCCAGACTCTTGACCTCCTGGGCCACCACCCCGAATCCTTTGCCGTGCTCGCCGGCTTTGGCGGCCTCGATCGCAGCATTGACCGCGAGCAAATTCGACTGCGCGGCGAGGTCCTCCACCGTGGCAATGATCTGGCCGATGGTCTGACTTTGCTCGCTGAGGCGCATCATGCTTTCTGCAATGGCTTCCATCTGCACGCGAATACGGCTCATTCCGGCAGCCACATCCTCCGTGGATTTGCGTCCGTTGTGCGAGATCTGAACCGCTTTTTGCGCACTGTCGGCAACCGCTCTTGCCTTTTGGCTGGCCAGCTCCGCGGTCTGGCGGATCTCCTCCACGGTAGTCGTGGTCTCGCTCACGGCGGCAGCGGACTCGCTCGCGCCGGAAGCTAACTGAGCGGTGGACGCCACGATCTCGCTGGCGGCAGAGCCCAGCACGGCGGTGCCTTCCAATATCCCACCGATCTGCCGGCGAAGATTGTCGGTCATGCGGACGAACGCGTTGCCGAGCACATCGCTGGGGGATTGGGGCTGCAGGCTCGCGCGCAAATCGCCGGCGGCGATCTGCTCAGCCGCGCCGGCCATCGTCCGCAGGGAGCGTGTCATGCGTTCGAAAGCGCGCGTCAGCACGCCGACTTCGTCGCCGCGGTCATTCACCGGCACGTCGGAACTCAGGTCTCCCGCTGTGATCCGTTCGGCGATGCCGGTCAGGCCCTTGAGCGGACCGGCGATATTACGCGTGATGAGCAGCCCCGCGATGCCGGCGACCACCAAAGCTATGAGCGTACCGAGCACGATGGTCAATTTTGCGTCGCGCGCGTCGTTTCGCGCGGCGTCCGCCCGCGTCTTCAGCAGCGCGTCCTCTTCCGAGCTCATATCCTGGATGGTCGTGCGGAGAGCGTCCATGGTCTTCTTGCCTCGATCGGTCAACACAACACTTTGCGCTGCTGCGAAATCACGGGTCCTGCGAAGTTCCACCGTCTGTTGCAGTTCTGCCAATTTGTCGGCGATGAGCGGCGCCAGGGCATCGGCGCGGGCCTGTTCTCTGGGATTGTCGGAGACGAGCTCCGCGAGGCGCTTGCGATTCTCCTCAGCCCGAGCAGCGCCGTCCGTATAGGGTGCGAGATAACTTTCCACCCCAGTAATGACATAGCCGCGTTGGCCGGTTTCGGCATCCTGCAGGTTCGACAGCAATTGTGTCAGCTGATTCTGGACTTCGCGCGAGTGTGCCGCCCAAGCCGCGGCTTCCGTTTGCTTGGTTACGCCCTGATAGGAAACCGCTCCGACGATCACGAAGATCGCCAGCGTGATCGCGAATCCGACGCTGATCTTGGTCCCGACGTTCCATCTCATAAAGACGCGCTCCGGTGATTGGAAAGGTTCAATTGTCGACTTCTTCGTGCACGATGATTTTCGGATCCGAGAGAATGCGGTCGAGATCGAGAACCACGAGGCGCTCTTCGCCGATCCCCTTGAGATAATCCGCGCGGATGCCGGTGAAGGTCGGCGGCGAGGGCTGCAGGCTGTCGGCGGCCACGCCTCGGACACCCACGATCACATCGGCCAGCAGGCCCAGCTCGAGATCGTTACCGCGCACCAGGATGATTCTGTGCAGGTCGGTCAAGCCTTGCTCGGGCAAATCGAAAAACTTCTTCAGATCGAGTACCGGCAGGATGCGGCCCCGTAGATTGACGATCCCAAGCACGAAGGGCGGCGTGCAGGGCAACGGAGTCAGGTCCCGCAGGGGTTGCACATCTTGAACGTGCCGGGTTTCCAGCGCGTAGCGCTCCGACGCCAGGCGGAATTCCAGCAGCTCCAGCATCGTGCTCGGGGCCGGCGCCGACGGCGGCGGACGCGCAAGCGCCTGGGCGCGGGCGCGCAGAATCCGGTCGGTCTCAGCGTCAGCGTTTGTCATTTGGGGACGCCTCCGGCGGGGAGACTGGGCGATCGGGTTGCGCGAGCAGGGTGGAAATGATTTCCACCAGGCGGCCCGCACTCATGCCGTCGGATTCGGGCAGCAGCGCGTCCGGCGGCCAGCTGCGCAGCAGGTGCAGCGCGTTCGCGAAATACTTGTTGGCCTGTGCGGTCCGCGCCTCGGCGCGGGCGAGATTGCCCAGTGCGAAATGGGCCAACGCGAAGTCGGGCTGGAGATACACCGCCCGATGCAATGAGTCGCGCGCCGCCTGCCGCTCTCCCATCTCTTGCAGGATCATTGCATGCACGTAGTGAGCGGCAGAATCAATCTTGTCCGAGGCAATCCACTGTTCACTAGAGGCCAGTGCGTCGGCATGCTGCCCTTGATTGGCCAGCACACGGGTCTGCAGAGAAATTGCCTCGAGCTGCGCCGATTGGGAGCTTGCCGGCGAGGTCTGCATGACCACTGCGGCAGACGGCGGCGGCGATGTAACGGCAGTCTCCGAATCGCGGTCCGGTGCGTAGGACGTCGATGGTTGGGGCGCGTCGACTGCCGCAACACGTTCCGGCGCTGCGTCCGATGGCGGCAGCCAAATCGGCGGACCCCGCTCCTCGGCCTTGCACTTCCGGTACAGGATGGTGCCGGGGAAATTCACGGCGGCGAAGCGTGAAAACAGGGTCTGCGAACATTCGCTGGGGCTGACTACCAGCCAGCCCCCTTCCGCCAGTTCACGGTGCAGATTCTCCGCCAGCTTGCGCGCGTGCGATGCGGTGAAGTAAATGAGTACATTGCGACAGAAGATGATGTCCATGCTGTGCACGTCGGCCGTCGGCGAAAGCAAGCTGCCTTCAGCGAGATTCAGGTGGGCAAAGCTCACGCAATTCCTGATCTCCGGCGCAATCGCGAACCGTCCGTTCGACGTGGCCGTGAAATATCGCTCCTTGAACCCGGCCGCCGATTCGCGGAACGACCATTCGCCGTAGATGCCGGCCGTCGCCCTTTGGAGAAATCGTTCGTTAATATCGGTGGCCAAAATCGTCACGGTCCAGTCCTGCCAATCGGGCAGCAGTTGACGAACGAGGATCGCAAGCGAATACGGCTCCTCCCCCGTGCTGCAGGCCGCACTCCACAGGCGAAGACGCTGGTCGCGGCCCCGACGCCGGCGGATCAGCTCCGGCAAGACGTGCTCGGCCAGCGCGTCGAAGGCCTTCCTCTCCCGAAAAAAATAGGTCTCGCCGATGGTGAGATGACTCGCGATGACGTGTAATTGCGGCCGGGTCAGGGACGCCGACAATAACCACTCCGCGCAGCTGGCAGCGTCGGCCAAGCCGAATTCCGTCGCCGCTGCCGCGAGCCCGCGTTGCAAATCCGACCGGCGTTCGCCGGGAAAATCCAGTCCTGTATGCTGAGCGATGACTTCGCTGACGCGCTGCCAGAGCGCGTCCGGCACGACATCAATCTGCATGAGATGCCTGTTGACTCATCGCCTCGTCCAGTACTCGTGCCTCGTCGGGCGAAAGAAAATGCTCCAGGTCGTGGATGAGTACCAGCCCATCATTGAGTTGGATGACGCCGCGGATATGCTCGAGGTCCCGCGCGATGTTCGCGGCCTCGGTCATGGCCGTTGCGGCGTGTTCGAATACCCCCTGCGCGGCGTCGATGACCAACACCACCGTGCGCCGTGCCGTATGAGCGATCAAGAAATGGTCTGCCGGACCGACGGTGCGCTCCGGCAAGCCGAATCTGCGGCGAATGTTGAACACGGGAAGCACGCGACCCTGCACATCGATCGCTCCAAGTACGATGCCGGGGGCCCGTGGCATGGGGGTAACGTGCACGGCCCGCACGATACGGTCGACTGCGGCCAAGGGGAGCGCATAGCGGCCCTCATCCAGGCAAAAAACGACCCATTGGGCGATTTCACCGAAGTTCGGTTCCGGTCCCGCCATCTCAATCGGTCGCGCCATCAGGGATTGATTTCATGCGTCAATGGCGAGGAAGCTTGGGCGAACCGCAAGAGATCGAGCGGGACCGAATTGAATACAGGCGTGCAGAATTCCAAGCTGCAGATCATCCGCAAATCTTCCTTCACAGCGATGCCCTGGAAGAACGGCGGCGGCATTACCCACGAAGCGATCCCCGTGCCGGCAAGCAGCGATCCATTCCGCTGGCGGGTCAGTGTGGCGCACGTCGATGCATCGGGCCCTTTCTGAGACTTCGCTGAGTATAACCGCAAGATGACGCTGCTGCGGGGGCGCGGGATTCTAATTGCGCTTCGCCGACGGAACACATAGGTGATAGAAGACCAAATCCGGATAAAAATGATCACCCGTCCAAGGTGATGCGCACCTGCCGGCCGATAAAGGCAAAGCCGCTACCAAGTTCGCGTAGGAAGTCCCGCAGGCGGGAGATGAATGCCGTTTCGTGCCAGCCAGCCGTGCTTGATGCTTTCGATCTCGTAGAAATCGCGCGCGTCTCGGCGCTCGCCCTTGAGTAAGGTTCGATAATGCCTCCAGGACAGATCTGGATGAATTTCGCCCGGACGCCATGTCCGTGCCTGCCTCAACCGAAGGGCGGACGAAAAGGTCACGCGCCGCATGGCCAATCTGAGGAGAGTCCGGTAACGCCAATTGGTCACGCATCGCGTGACCAATTGGCAAAAGGCCGGGGTATCCGGTGTAGAACGCCCGCATGTACTTGAGTGCGGAGATCGAAAAGCCCTTCCCGAAATCGCTCATAAGGGCGCCCGAAAGGCCTTTTAGCACCTCGTGCCCGTAAGCCGCGCGCTCGACGGGGCCCTGCTCAAATTCCACAATCTGCCGCCCAGTCAGCCAGTTAGCGATGAGGTGCGCCGAATTCATCGACCTGACTGCCGAGGATCGGGCGAGATCCCAGATGCACTACGAATCTGGTCGATCAGGTGGGTCGTACCATCTCTCCCGGGCAATATCGTCATTGAAGGGCGTTCGGCCGGCCCCCAATACGATCGACAATAGCTGTATGTATATAAGGGGTATCCACTTAGCTCCACAAGCTCCAATCAAGCTGATAATATATACAGCTTATGATGCCCGATGCAAAGCCCGAATATCCACGTACCTGGGGGCAATTTCTCGATCAGTTCGCGACCGAGGAGGCGTGCGCGGCGTATCTGGAGCGATTACGCTGGCCGAGTGGGTTTGCATGCTCGAGTTGCGGCAGCATGGCAGCGCCGTATCGCGCCAGCCGTCTGCGGTTGATGTGCAAAGACTGTCGGCATCAGAGCACGGTCACCGCGGGCACGATCTTTGAGAAGACGCGTACGCCACTGCGTGTATGGCTGGCGGGGGCGTGGTATCTGACGAACCAAAAACAAGGAGTCAGCGCGCTGGGATTACAGCGTGTACTAGGCTTGGGCAGTTATCAAACCGCGTGGATGATGTTGCACCGATTCCGCTGCGCCATGGTGCGTGCGGGGCGCGAACGTTTGCGCGGTGTGGTGGAAGTGGATGAAGCCTATATCGCCATCACCGATCGAGAAAAAAAGATTATGATCGGCGTTGCGGTGGAGATACTGCAGCCGAAGGGCTTTGGCCGCATTCGCCTACGCCAACTGCCGAGCGACTCGAAGGAGCATGTGCGGCAGTTCATCCAAGACAGTGTCGAACCGGGCGCTGTCGTGCGAACGGATGGCTCAGGAAGCTACGCCAAGCTCCATGAAATCGCCTACCCCCACGAACGGCATGTCATGTACGGCTCCGACATTCCCGCTCACGTCTCGATGGCCGGCGTTCATCGGGTTGCCTCCCTGCTGAAGCGTTGGATCCTCGGTACGCATCACGGATCGATTCAGCCAGCGCACTTGGACGCCTATCTCGACGAGTTCGTTTTTCGCTTCAATCGCCGTGCGTCGGCGTCCCGCGGCATGCTCTTCTACCGTCTACTGCAACAAGCCGTGGTGACCGATCCGGTGACCTATCAGGACATCGTCTACCCAGACCTGGAATCAGGTAAAGCCGCTTAGTGGAGCTAAGTGGATACCCCTTATATTATTACAGTATTCGATCGATGCGTATCGGATGACGCCGGTGGGCCAGTTGGCATCAGACGTCTCGAGCGGCGGATTGCTTTATGGCGATGGACTGAGGTCATTCCGAGACCACTCGAAGAAACTCTTTTCCTTTCATCTGCTCTAGCCACCGCAAAGCCGCCTTGCCACGACCGATGGTCTCCAACCTCACCGTACCGTTGGCCCTAACGGCGACACGGGTTTTGATTCGCCGGCCACGAATGTAATCTGCTTCGAAATGCAATTCGCCGCGCACGAATCGCAAGCATTCCATGAAGTCTGCAAGCCTGAGATCATCCTTTTCGCTATAGTCGGCAACCGACAGGTTTCGCGGTTTCGCATCGGCAAATGAAAGTACTCCGAGGACAAACAAGAATCCCAGAGCGCCCCACTCAGCCGTTTCCTCCGCTACGTCGTCCTCATCTTGTTCGTCCTCGTTCGTCCGCCGCGACAAACTTGAGCTCCAGCCGCATGCCGAATTCCGCCTCGTCCGTCGGCGCAGTCAACACTTCTTCGCCGACGATGCGGAAGCCGACGGCCAAACCTGTTTTCAGCAACTCATGTCCAATCAATTGCGCTTCGCTTGCCATCGAGTTTCCTTGTAAATTTGCGACTCACAATTGACTATCTTGAGTCCATCCTCGGGAGAAATCGAGCAGCCCGCATCATCGCTGTTCGAAATCAGGCGCCAACTTGCCCGGATCGGTGGGTCGGGGAAATTTGCCACGCGCCGGACTGCGGCCGCCAGCGATCTTAACCTGGAGGTTCGGGGCGTCGGCCGGATCCGATTTCCTATCACTCCGCACACTGCGCACAGGCTCTGCGCTGTTGCCCGGCCGGCGCATCACGGGTTCAAGGACGAGACGCGCTTGGACAGACGTGTGCGCGATACCTGGGAGATTGCCAAGAGTCGGATCTCGATCGATCAACCCCGGTGGTCGAAAGCCATGACTCCGCAACTTGAACGGATCGGCAAGGACCTAGGAATTCCCACCGGATCTCGACTCAATGCAGAACTCCATAATTTGCTGGTTTACGCACCCGGCCAATTCTTCGCGCCGCATCAGGACAGCGAGAAAGCGGACGACATGATCGGTACATTGACCGTGAGCCTGCCCTCCCGCTTTACCGGCGGCGTCACGTCGATCGAGCACCACGGCGCCAAGCTGCGCGTAGGTGGCTCCGAAAGTCGGCTGACGTTCGCAGCCTTTTACGCCGATTGCCGCCATGAGGTACTGCCAATCAAGGAGGGATATCGAGTCGTTCTCACTTACAACTTGACGATCGAAGGGAACGCGGCCCTCGGGGCCACAGTCTCAGCGGACATCGAGGGGTTGGTTCAAAGCATCCGGGAATTCTTCACAAAGCCGGCGAAGCCTCGCTGGAAGGGCGATGCTCGCGGGGAGCAACCACCTGACCGTTTCGTGTATTTGCTCGACCACGAGTACACGCAGCACGGTCTTCAATGGAACCGGCTGAAGGGCGTGGATGCGCAACGCACAGCGGCGTTGACGGCAGTCGCCGCAGAACTCGATTGCGAAATTTTTCTCGCCCTTGCAGATGTGCACGAGACGTGGGCCTGCGAGGACGAAGACTCCGGCTATTCCGATTACGGCGGCAAGGATTTTGTGGACTACGAAGACGATGAGAATGGCGAGGAAGGCGATGACGGCGCTCTCGGTCAATCGCCAGACCTTAATCTGACGGAATTCATCGAACGCGATGTCGAACTCCGGCACTGGGTTGGATTGGCCGGACGTGGGGAAGCGGTTATTGCACGCGTTGATGATGCAGAGCTCTGCTTCACGAGGCCGTCGGCAGAACTCGAACCGTTTGAGTCGGAGCACGAAGGCTACATGGGCAACTATGGCAACACCGTGGAACATTGGTACCACCGTGCGGCCGTGGTCCTTTGGCCGCGTGAACGAACCTTCGTCATCCGTGCAAAGGCATCGCCCCAATGGGGAATCGCCGAGATCGCCAAGGCACTCAGAGCACAGGATTCCGCGTCCGCCGTCGGCATGGCCCAGCGACTTGCTCCATTCTGGTCTCAAGTCGCCGGTCGGACTGAAAAGCCGGCCTTGTTGGCCGCCACTGTTACCGTAGCTGCAAAACTCAAGGACGCAACGATCGCCGCCACATTGCTTCAGCCTTTTGGGCTCACAGCTCTGGCAGGAAAGGCTGCGTTGCGGCTTACCGACCTACTCTCTGCCTACGGAATCGAATGGTGCCGCACTCTTTTTCAGGAGTGGGAATCGCAGCAAAAGAACGAGCTGCCGAGCGGTCGGCTCACCTGGATGGAATCGACGTTGACGATTCTCTGCCGGGCGTTGTGTGAGATGCCTGTTGGACGGGAACTCGCGGGATGGATTCTCGCCAGGCAATGGGAATTCATCCTCGACCGGTCACGACAGATCTCGAAGTACGCGTCTGCCAAGGACATCGCGCGCGAGATGGTCAGTCTGTGCACGCCGATTCTATGTGTCATTGAAAGCAGCCGGGCCACACGGCAACCCGACTTGTCAGGCCGGTTAGTGGCATTTCTCACGAGCGAAACCTCAGAGGTCCCGTTGCAGGTGCCGATGGGTGTCCTGCGCCGGGCCAAGCAGGATCACGCCCGTACGACGCGTAAGACTTGGGATTTTCGCTCCGTGCACATGCATTGCTCGCGGGTTATCAATGCTCGCATGAATCAACCGACGCGCGCGAACAACGACTGGTCGATTCAGACGCCGATTCGCTGCTCGTGTCGCCAGTGCGCAACGTTGACACAATTCCTGCGCGCATCCGACAAGGTGCGCTTGGAGTGGCCATTGGCCAAGGATCAGCGCGCTCACATTCACCGCACCATCGACAGCTACGATTTGCCGTTAACTCACACCACTCGGCGTACCGGGCGACCATTCACGCTCGTATTGCAAAAGACAGCCATCTTATTCAAGCGTGATGCGGCCGAGCGTCAGAGATTGCAAGAAGATCTGGAGTGGCTGGAGAAAACGGCGGCGGAATTCTGATGAAATCCGACGTTCAGGAGCCATCCCTGCCACGAACACGCTCTATTGCGAAATCCAGCGAATACCAGTCTATTCCGCAGAAAGCGGTCCACCTACCTTCAATGTGGTTCCCTCCAACAAACTACAATATCCTATATAAATCAATAATTTGCATGACTGGTGGCAGGGAGGGAATTGATCAATACGCCAAAAGCCTATTAATTACGGCATTCTAGAATGACAAAAGCTGAGTTACCCGCGCTGTTACCCACAGTTGATTTTGCGCAAAATGGCCACTGAACCCCCGACACTTTGAGGAATTCCTGCTGCGTTTTGATGATCCAATTCGAATCGCCATTCGGCACTTGATCGCCGCGTCCTACCTAAAGAACTTCACATAACTGTCGAACAAATATGTACGACCCCGTTTTCCGCCAGTAATTTCTCGCAGAATCCTCAGCCGCTCTAAGTCGGCCACAAGCTTATATGCGGACGCCGCCGATATCTTAGCGATTTTACCCACGTCCGCGGCGTTGATCACGGGGTGTCGATAGAGCGCGTGGAGGACTTTCTGCGCGTTTCCAGCACGACTTCCGAGAGTGCCAATTTGCACATCGACCTTCTTCTGTAATTTCAAGATATTGTCGAAGGTCACAATGCCGCTTTTCGCGGTTTCAATTACTCCAACAAGAAAGAACTTGAACCATTGCTGCAAGTCGTTTTGCTCTCGCACTCTCATCAAGTTGTCGTAGTAGTGGTTTCGGTTGCGTTCAAAGAAATCCGAAAGGTACAGTATCGGCTGCTTAAGGATTCCCTTGCTCACTAGATATAGCGTAATCATCAAACGCCCGACTCGACCATTTCCATCCAAGAAGGGATGGATCGTTTCAAATTGATAGTGAACCAACGCGGCTTTCAGCAATTCCGGAAAATAGTCCTTCTCATTGTGTACGAATTCTTCCAGATCGGCTATTAGCTCAGGAATCTTCGTATAGACAGGTGGCACAAAAACCGCGTCATTAATAGTCGCACCGCCGATCCAGTTTTGACTTTGTCGAAATTCCCCCGGCAATTTGTCTCTTCCGCGTACGCCCTGCATTAGGGTTTGATGCGCTTCTCTTATTAAGCGTGATGAAAAGGGTATGGTTTTGAGACGCGAGATCGCCCTGTTCATGGCGGCAACGTAGTTTTGTACCTCTTCCCAGTCGTCGCGCTTATTGAACGCTACATCCTCCTTCGCACGCAACGCTTCATCCACATTGGTTTGGGTTCCTTCAATGCGACTCGACTGGGTCGCTTCCTTCAATACATGCATTTGAATGAAGAGGTCGATATTGGGAATGTAGTCCGAATACATGTCAATTCGGCCCAGTTCTCGGTCTGCCTGCCCTAGAAGTTGTAGAAGCTCCATGTTCTCTAGCTTCCACGGTCGATTTATAGGCGTTGGGTGAAAGGACATGTATTGTGTCTCTTGCACTTTGCGGCCGGAATTAAAGGTTTTCATTTCAAGAGATTCTTCAATTTAAAATAAGGGGATTTCTTGTTTTAGTTTATACGTCAAAACTATAATAAGACAACTGCTTATTATAGGTATTTGAGAAAATTTGAGAACACTACTAACGAGTTCGCGTAGCCGGCGCGAATTGACCTGCATCAAGGGCTTTCGAGCGATCATCTGATGTGACTGGGGATTCCCGCAGGGGTGCGCGAGCCGTAGCCACGGCCACAACGTGCGTACATAATCCTTTAAAACAGACGTTCCTGGACAGCCGCGGCGGTGCCCAGCACAGGAAGGCCCATGAACTCAAATCGCTTCTGGATGATCGCACTGCTTACACTTTGCGCACCCCACCTCGGAGCCGCTCCGCCGCCACCGCCCGTGGCTCCGATTGTCCCCGTGACAAACGACTACTTTGGCTCGCCGGTGACCGACAACTACCGTTACTTCGAGGATCTGAAGAACCCACAGGTCCAGGCCTGGATGAAGGGTCAGGCGGACTACGCGCGCGCAATGCTCGACAATTTGCCGGGCCGCAAGGCGCTGCTCGAGCGCATCACTGCGCTCGATAAGACCCAGGTCGTGGTGTTCGACGTACAGCAGCGCGGCGAGCGCTACTTCTATCAGAAGCGCAGACCCGAGGATCAGCTACCACGGCTCTACTACCGCGACGGGCTCAAGGGCGCGGAGCACCTGCTGCTCGACCCCGAGAAATTCGCCTCGGCACAGGCGCATGCCGCTCTTGACTACTATGCGCCCTCTTGGGACGGACGACTCCTAGCCTATGGAGTCTCGCTGGGCGGCTCAGAGGAGAGCGTGCTGCACGTGATGGATGTTTCCGGCAAGCGCACTTTCAAGGAGTCGATCGACCGCACGAGCTTGAACGTGATCGCCTGGGCACCGGATAGCCGCAGCTTTTTCTACTTTCGCTACCCTAAACCAGTCCCCGGCACGAAGCCGACGGAGGTCCTCTACAACGCGCGCAGCTACCGCCATATCCTTGGGGAACATGGCGATGGCGACGGCGATCTGGCGGTTTTCGGCCGCGGCGTCGCGAGTAACCTCGAGGTACCGGAGGGCCAGGCAGCCTACGTTTTAGTATCGCCCGACTCCCCCTACGTTCTCGGGGTAGCGAACCAGAACCTGGACCAGAATCCGTCGACGCTCTACGTCGCTCGCCTCGACAGTATCAACGGCGCCGCCACACCGTGGCGCAAGATCGCCGATGTCGACGACGGTGTCACGCAGTTCCAGCTGCAGGGCGAATACCTCTACTTCTTAACCTCGAAGGAAGCGCCGCGCTTTAGGCTCGCGCGCCTCGCGCTCGCCGACGCGAACCTCGCACACGCTGGCGTCGTACTGAATGAGAGCCGCGCCGTGCTCACCGGATTTTCGGTCGCGCGCGATGGCATCTACGTGAGCGCGCGCGACGGCGCGACAACTAAGGTGCTGCGCGCCACCGCCGACGGCTGGCAGCAACGTGAATTACCCACCCCATTCAACGGTACCGCCACGGTCGCTGCCACAGATCCTCGGCAGGGTGGCGCGATCGTCAGCCTCGTTGGCTGGATCGAGCCCGAGCAGCTTTATAGCTATGACCCGGTAGGCGGTACGATGAGCGTTACCGACTTCGTTCCCGTGCCTCGGGTTGACACCGCGCAGTTCATGGTGGAAGAGGTTTCAGCCGTTTCCTATGACGGCACACGCGTGCCACTCTCGATCATCCGCCAGAAGAGCACCGTGCCGGACGGGGCGCGGCCGACTTTCCTCTCCGGCTACGGCGCCTATGGCATTTCCTACGACCCATTTTTTTCCCCGATTATGCTCGCGTGGGTCGAGCGTGGGGGCATCATCGCTGTCGCGCACGTGCGCGGGGGCGGGGAGTACGGGGAAGACTGGCATCGCGGCGGACAGAAGCTCACCAAGCTCAATACAGTGTTCGACTTCATTGCCTGCGCGGAGTATCTCGCGGCCCAGCATTACACGACGGCAAAATACCTCGTAGGTGAGGGCACGAGCGCTGGCGGCGTTCTGATCGGCGGCGCGCTCACCTGGCGACCCGACCTCTTCGCCGCGGTCATCGATAACGTTGGCATGACGGATGCGCTACGCTTCGAACTGACGCCCAATGGCCCATCGAACACGGGGGAGTTTGGCTCGGTACAAACCCAGGAGGGCTTTCACGGCCTGTATGCCATGAGCGCCTACGCACACCTGCGCGACGGCACGGCCTATCCGGCGGTGTTGTTGCATACAGGCGCCAACGATCCGCGCGTCGAGCCGTGGATCATCGCGAAGATGGCCGCACGGCTTCAGGCCGCGAGTGTAAGCGGCAAGCCGATTCTCCTGGATGTCGACTACGACGCCGGCCATGGGGTCGGCTCTCGGCGCGAGCAGACACGAAAGCTCTGGGCGGACCAGATGGCGTTTGCATTGTGGCAATTTGGGGATCCCGACTTTCAGCCGAATTGAGTACCGCACGGGGGGCCGAAGCTGTTCTCGCCGTCTTTGAGCCAATACAGCGCGATCGGCGTCAACCAGCCCGTCGCTGGTCAGCGACGCCAGCCCCTCGAACATGGCCGTCGTTGGGACGTCAAGATAATGACGGAGACAGGCTTTGGCCCACGTTATGAGGTTCATGGCGAATTCGACACGCCGGATGGCCGCCGCCCACCAGTCTGCACCGTTTGGCAGTTGGACGCGGACCAGACGGCGCCACGACTTATCAGTGCGTATCCCTCGGAGACATCATGATCAAAGAACACGACCGCGTTGTGCTGACGAGCGAACTGCCCAGTGAGGGTCTGTTGTCCGGGGATGTTGGCACGGTTGTCCATATCCATGGCAACGCGTCCGCGTACCAAGTGGAGTTCGCCACCCTCACCGGAAAGACGATCGCCGTAGCCACTGTGCTGCCATCACAGTGCCGGCCCATTGGCCACCGCGATTCAACCACATGCACGAGTTGCACGCTGCCTGATCGAGCCACCGCGAAGAGCCGTGCGACGGTGCCAAAACATATGCCTCACCTATCGAGCTGAGGTTACGGCGAGCGCGAAATCGCAGGACCCATTCCCGTCCTCCCGTACCCGAGGACGAATCGAACTTGGTCGTCTCTTTCTCTCGTTCTGGGATATATGCCGGTCGGTTACACCACCGCCCGTATGGTGGTGGCATGCCGGCATGCGTGCTGAATTCATGGCATTTGTGGCGCGTGAGTCTTTCGGCTCATTATGGGACGCTTGCCACGAGTTGATATCAGTGACGACAATGGACACAACACGGGGTCCAATTGGTAGTGGCGTTTGGCGGTACTTGGTGGACGTTAGTGGACGCAGCCAGGGAGGGAATTGAAGACCGTCATTAGTTCGCTGAATCTAAGGAAATTATTAAGAACCCGGATAAAGTTACCCTCAATTTCACCCGTAAAAGGAGTGGCTGTTGGTGGACGTCCTCGGATACTCAATCGGCCCCTTGCTTAGACTGTGCGCCTACCCCGATTTGAGCTTCTCTTCCGCATACAACGACAGCTCGACCATTCGCTCGAGCAGCTGATCCG
>Ga0182015_10004262_pt1 | contig 15495 bp, 12 predicted proteins | sample 712P3MmetaG_FD_120478 | JGI IMG/M metagenome (GOLD analysis project Ga0182015, IMG submission 120478) | Permafrost microbial communities from Stordalen Mire, Sweden - 712P3M metaG | ecosystem: Environmental > Terrestrial > Soil > Wetlands > Permafrost | place: Sweden: Stordalen | collected... | reverse complement strand
TTGTCGTGATGACGTCTCCATATCAAGGTAGGTGTAGCCGGCGCTCGCCTCAAAAACCGGGCCAGTCATCGCCGGAGGCGGTGGGCCGGTTCCAAGTTGTTGTGCAAGCAACGGCGCAACCAGAAAGAAAATCCAAACCGCGACTTTTCTTATCATTCTCATTTCCCATGATTCTCACCACTACCGTTAGCATTCTCGTAGCCAAGCAGCCTCACTCGACCTTTCAACAGAAATCCTCCCTTAATCTGAACAATCCAAAAGCGCAACCGACATTTGCACCGCCGCCATGCGCAACTAACACTGAGCCAGGCATACGACGATCGACCCACATCGGGAACTAAGAGCATCATCCGAACCGTTTTGGTTGAGGAGCCATTCGGCACCACGTCCCTTCGGTTGTTATCCCAGGGACAGGTATCATGGATAAAAGGACAACGCCGCTCCCTAGGCCAGACCGAGTACTGGAGCCTGAAAACTAGAGCTGAGAGCTAAAAACCAGGCGTTGGCATCGCGAGTTAACCCATGCAAATGGTGATCGACGTTTTCGCGCAGATTTTTGGCACCCTCTGGGCGCACAAGCTACGTTCGTTTCTCACCATGTTCGGAATCGCCTGGGGTGTCGGTTCCCTTCTCCTTCTGGTTGGCCTCGGAGAAGGCTTCAGAACCGGCAACAAGCGCAACCTCTCGGAGTACGGGGAAAACATCATCATGATGTTCCCCGGCCGTGCTCCGGCGGTTCCGGGCAGCATGAACTCCGCCCGGGAGTACCGGCTCACTTATCAGGATTACCTCGACATCCGTAAGGAATCTCCACACATTCGCGCGATCACTCCCGTTCTCTCCAGTAACGACGCGCGGGCCGTGAGCGAGTTTGCCAGCGCCAGCGGTCAACTCAACGGCGCCGAACCGCAGTACACCCAAATCCGTTTTCTTCCGCTCAAGCAGGGACGCTGGCTCAACGACCTCGATGAATCCCAGAAACGTCACGTCGTAGTCCTTGGCGACGAGATGACGCACCATCTTTTCCCGGGACGTCCCGCCATCGGCTCGTTCATTTTGATCAACGGCTACCGCTTCGAAGTGATCGGCACCCTGCAGCGCGTCGGTCGCGGTGATGAGAACCTCACCAACACGCGCCTATATCCCCTTCCAGGTGATGCGCAGCGATTTTCCGCTCAAGGGCGAAGAATCCTATGATGCGATTTCATTCATCTACTACCAGCCTTACGTGGCGGACGAGCATTTGCTCGCGCAGAATGAGGCTCGCCGCGTCATCGCCCGCAATCACCACTTCGATTTTCACGATGAAGATGCCTTCGAAGGCATCGACACCGTCCAGCAGGCGCAAGCAATGGGGGCCATCTTCGATGCCATGAACGAATTCCTCGGCACCGTCGGTATGATCACGCTCGCTCTCGGCGCCATCGGAGTCATCAACATCATGCTCATCGCCGTCACCGAGCGCACCCGCGAAATCGGATTGCGCAAAGCTCTCGGCGCCACCAACCGCAGCATCCTGCTGCAATTTTTCGCCGAAGGGGTTTTGCTCACGCTGGTCAGTGGACTCATTGGCATGGCTCTGGCAGCCGGATTGATGGCGCTGCTCAGAAATTACAACGGTCCGGAAGGCTTCGATCCGCCGCGTCTCGTTGCGAAAACCGCGATCCTCGCCATCGGCAGCCTCACTCTCGCGGGCGTCGCCGCCGGACTCTATCCGGCTCGCAAGGCCGCCCGCCTCGAGCCGGTCGAGGCTTTGAGGCAGGAATAGGAATTTTTTTTCCGGAGATTTGAGACTGCAAACCACAAATTACAAATCGCACATTATATGATCCGCGACCTGCTGCAGGAATCCTACGACGCCATGCGGCACAACCGCCGCCGCACTGCCCTAACCATGCTGGGCATGGCCTGGGGTATCGCTACCGTGGTCCTGCTCCTCGCCTATGGCGATGGCGTCGGCCGCGCTTGCGCCAGCATTTTTGCCAACTTCGGAACCAGGCTCATGATTGTGGTTCCCGGCCGCTCCACGATGCAGGCGGGCGGCCAAAAGGCCGGTTTACCCATTCGCATCACACTCGACGATCTCGACCTGCTATCCACCAACATCCCGCAGATCACCCACATCACTCCCAGTTGCGGCAAAGACGCGACCGTGCAGTACGACACTCGCTCCTACAGCATGAGCGTGAATGGCGACTATCCCAATACTGTCGTCATCCGCGCTTTGAGACTCGCGCAGGGACGCTTCTACAATCCCGAGGATCAGATCCAGCGCGCGCGTGTGGCCGTCATCGGTTCCGACACCAGAGAAAAGCTTTTCTCCGGACGCGACCCCATCGGCGACTATATCCGCATCAATGGCATCCGCTTTGAAGTCATCGGCGTGCTCGAGCCCAAGATGCAAGCCGGCGAAGACAATCTCAATCGCGTCGTCTACGTCCCCTTCACCACCATGAGTGATCTAAAGGACACCCACTACCTCGATTCCATCTTGTTCACCTATGAGACCAATGACTATGAACGGATCGAGCAATCCGTGCGCTTCATCATGGCCCAGGAGCACAGATTCAATGCCGCCGACCGCCGCGCTCTGTACGTCTTTAATGTGATGGAGCAGGTGCACAAGCTCGAGCTCGTCACGCTCGGCCTCAAGATTCTTTTGGGTTTCATTGGCACTCAGACTCTGGGCATCGGCGGCGTCGGCCTGATGAATATCATGCTCGTCTCCGTCACCCAGCGCACCCGTGAGATCGGCATCGAGAAGGCGCTCGGTGCCCGGCGCCGTTACATCTTCCTGCAGTTTCTGGCGGAGGCTCTCACCATCACCTTTGTTGGCGGCCTCCTGGGCGTCATCCTGGCGTACGTTGTTTCCTTCTCGGTGGGCCGACTTACGCTCTACAGCGCCATATCGAAGCACGCCGAAGCCGGCGACATTCGCCTGATGATCAATCCCCTTACTCTGATCGTCGCCATTCTCATCCTCAGCGTCGTCGGACTGATCAGCGGCATGGTTCCCGCCATGCGCGCCTCCCGGCTCGATCCCATAGAAGCCCTTCGCTACGAGTAAAGGGGTAGAGACGGGCCTTGCCCCGTCTCCGCCGGCAAAAGAGACGCGGCAAGCCGCGTCTCTACTAACTTGTTGGGAAATGTCGAGGGTGCCCCGTCCAAGCTTCGCTTGGGCGGGCCCGTTTCGCCCCGAGACATCGACCGGCCAGCCTCACTGCTTCTTTTCTTGTGGCTTGTCGTCTTTCGGCTTGTCGTCCTTGCTCTTATCGTCTTTCGGCTGAATCGAGAGCAGTTCGACCTCAAAGATCAAAGTCGCATTGGGACCAATGTCGGCGCCAGCTCCCCGCTCCTTATAACCAAGATTCGAGGGAATAAAGAGCTGCCACTTCGATCCAACCGGCATAAGCTGCAACGCTTCCGTCCACCCTGGGATGACCTGACCGACTCCAAACGTCGCTGCCTGCCCATGCTTGTCGGAACTGTCAAACTCCGTGCCATTGATCAGCGTCCCGCGATAGTTACATACAACCGTGTCGGTCGCCGTGGGCTTCGGTCCGGTGCCCGCTTTCAGAATCTTGTACTGCAAGCCGCTGGGCAACGTAACCACGCCCTCTTTAGTTTTATTCGCGGCCAGAAATGCGTCGCCTTCCGCCTTATTCTTATCCGCAGCCTCTTTCGCTTTCTCCTGCTGCTGCTTGCGCACTTCGGTCTGCACCTCGGTGAGCACCGCTTTCGCTTCGTCTTCCGTCAAGCGCGTCTTGGTACCAGCCGCAGCGTCCTTCAATCCCTGAGCAACCAGACTCCAGTCCACCTCGAGGGACTGCTTTTTCAGGTTCGTTCCAAGTCCGCTTCCGATGTTCATTCCCAGCGCGTAGCTGAACTTTTGTTTCCGCGTGGTAAGCGGAGCCGCCGCCACCCCTGTCTTCTTAACCGGAGCTTTCGCCGTCGTGCCTGCCTTCGGAGTTGTGGCTGCCGGAGCCGCTGGAGCCGTTCCCGCCGGAGTGCTTGGTGCTGGGGTCTGTTGCGCATAGCCAACTCCAGCCAACAACACGCCGGTGGCCAATAGAAAGGTTGAAGTGAGAGATCTCTGCATTCATCCATTGTCCCATTGAACCCGCATTCTGCGCCAGAAGGCGGGGACACGAGCCTCACTTGATGAACCAGAAGCCGCTACGTAGAGACGGGGCTCGCCCCGTCTCGACCAGCCGACGCGCCGCCCATTCGCGTTTTGAGCGAATGAATGGGTTCGTCACAAGTGGTTGCTTTGTGGGGACGTGTCCAATGGCTCCTGTTGGCGGAAAGGTCGAGGGCGCCCGTCTCTCCATTGAGCGTCACTTTTCCATTTGGCGATAATTCGTCGGTGTTAACTATCTGGTACCCTCCCCCCCCTCCCCCCACCTCCTGGAATCATGGGGTTAGACAGGTAATAATATACTTGGCTCAGTGATATTCTGATTGCGCCGTGACAGGGAAGCGTGTCAAGATTGACACGAGAGAGAGAAAAAATGAAGTACCGCGATAGCGCAACGTTGAAACTCGCCTCCGAGATCAATAACTTTGTTCGGGGCAAGACCCGCGACTCTACCGTCGCTTCTGTGGCTCTTGAGGCGGCTCGGGTGACTTTTTCTCTTGTCGGGTTAGACCATGAATCATCCCAGCCATCGAAGCCAAGCCCTCGCCGATCTTATCGAGTCGCCAAAGCAGCGCGTCGAGTTTCCTGATAATTTCATCAAGCTTTTCGCTCTCTACGTCAGTCATAACGCCGCGAATTATACGCCTAGAGCCGTTGCCATTTGGGAAATTTGTTCGTTTGAAATCTGCTGATAGATACCTTTGAGGCGAGAGATGCGAAAGTATCGGCGCTTGTCCGCTAAGTCCATCGTTTCTGGATGTCGAGCGCGAGCTGTATGCCAGCACAATACGTCAGCCGCTTGCAGGGGAACGCGATCTTTTCCGCCTGGGATTAGCTCCCCGACGAGACGAGCCAGTGCGGGACTACCTAGCGCTGTTAGTGCCTGCGGGATTGTGGAATGGAAGTCTTGAATATATTTCGTGATAACCCCATTTTGCTCAACTACGAAATCTACCTTTTCCGCATCTTCGTAGTGCCGATCCACATAATTCAACACAACCCAGACGTATGCCAAGAAGCAAGTAAAATCAGGCTCGTACGCAATAGGCTTCGTCGTAGCGCTCATTTTTACTTTGGTGGTTACAAATCTGTCGCGGAGATGGCCTGCGTCAACACGCATACCCACTGGGTATAAGGTAGGCATCGTATCAATGAGAGTGATCGCTTCATCTATCCGGTCGTCGGCATCCAACTTTGAGATTCCGTACTTATCGCGCCACTTAGCGCTGCGCATCTCCGTCATATGGAGATACGGGATCTTCGGTGGTCCATCGAGAACCCGTTCTTGCCAAGCGGGCGCGAAAAAGCGCGACCAGTCTTCTTCGGGAGCAACCCATCCCGCAAACAAGAAGGTATCGCGCTTAGTCTTGCCCGCAGTTTCGTCCGATCCAGAAACAAAAACGGCCATTCTACGATCCAGTCTTGGAAGGCCACAAAACAGTGATCGCGTCAATGATGACGCCAATGATTGACTTTTGACACACGTAGAAGTACCCTCGTTTCCGAGAGGGTTAAACGTGCCTCAGAAGCCAATTCGTCAACGCGATCCCGGCAAGGAGCAAGACGAATTTGGGAACTTCACGAATTTATTGGACAGACTACTTGCTGTCCCACACTCCAAAATCAAAGCAAAGCTAGATGCTGAGAAGTCCGCGAAACGAACGCGATCTAAACGCGTTTCTTCGGGCCACGCTTCCGGCGAAACGGATTAGAAGGGCGTTTCCGCCTCCTTCCCAGTGAGTTCCTTGTAGGTCACGCGCTTCCCCACGATATTGCTCACTGCCAAGCTGAATCGGTCGAAGTCGTTCATTGGATTGTCTGCGGTTGCCCGATTGTTGTAACGGAATACTTGCTCATCCACGTAACGCTCAAGATGAAATGGTTCCACGGCGACGTAGGTTCCGGCGATGCCACGTTTCAGCAGCGCCCAAAAGTTTTCGATGCCGTTCGTATGCACGCGGCCTTTAACGTAGGCCTCGGTGTGGTTAATCACTTCATGCGCGTAAGCGTAACGGGTGTGAGTCAAATCCTGATACTGGACAGCCTCATCGGTATAGACGGTAGAGCCGTATTTTACCTGTCCGGCGATATTCGGTACGAGAGTGTCACGCTTGGTATCGGCAACGACCTTGGCGCGAACCTCGCCGCGTCCGCGATCCAGTAGGCCCATGACGATTGCTTTTCCGAAGGCTCCGCCGCGCTTGTTGTAGATGACTTTTTTGTCCTTGTGCATGTTCTTCAGTTTTCCGCCGACGAAGGTTTCATCCACTTCTACTTCATTCTCAAGACCACCGCCCAGCTTGTGAAAGCTGCCAAGATCAAGAGCAAGGCGAATACGATGCATCATGAACCATGCGGACTTTTGAGTCACGCCGATGGCGCGATGAATCTCGTAGGAGCTAATGCCGTTCTTGCAGTTGGCGATCATCCACACGGCGATGAGCCATTTGTCGAGAGAGATCGGCGAATCCTCGAATATGGTTCCGACCTTGATGGAGAACTGCCGCTTGGCGTGCTTCGCCTTGCACTCCCAGATGCGACGAGTGGCCAGAAAGCGAACCTCATGCGATCCGCAGCGTGGGCAAAACACGCCATCGCGGAAGATGCGGGCGACGAGGAAATTCAGGCAATTGTCGGCATCGGCGAAGTAGATAATCGCTTGCTGTAGGGTTTTAGGTTCGTTTGCCATGAACCTAAGGTACTACACTCAGCTTACTGTGTCAAGTATATTATTACCGGTAGACAAGAAATCCGCGCAAAATATCGAGTTTAAAGGACTTACAGGTAAAATATTCCGGAATAAGGACTTAGCTCCGAATTTCTGTTTTGGGGCACCGTTTTGGGAGGATGATGCCCGTCCTGTTGCCATCCCATGATCACTGTCGGGGGACGGGCGAGGGCGCCCGTCTCTCTACTTCAAATTCGTTATCAAAGAGCTGGTAACGAAGCGGGCCGAACGACTCCTTGCGCCGTCTCTGGAGACGGGCGCACCAAGAGCCTGCTCACATCAAGGGGATTTTCGCACAGAGGTGGGTGGGCGGTCTGTGATGGCGGTCACTGTTGTTGGTGATGAAACAAGGGTTCTTCGAGGGCGCGGTTTCACGGCCTGAAGTGAGCTCAATGGAGCGATGGGCGCCCTCGCACGTCCTGCGATGTCTCGTCAGCAAAATGCCCAAGGGAAACGCCAGCGCTCCAGCCTTCTCAAGTTATTTCCCCGACGGCACGTACAGCACAGGGATGCTCTGTTTGTTCACCATCTCATTCAAGGCCACGAGGTCCTTCGCCATGAGTTCGCGGTACTGCGCCAGCAGCGGTTGCGCCTCTTTCTCAAGATCCGCTACGACCTCGTACTGCTGCTTCGTAGGCACGGCGTCGGCGGAATCCACACTGAAGAGCAGTGAGTGCAGCCGCTCATCGATCAGCGCCGGATAGTTCAGGTTCGACTCCGAACTCTTAATGTTCACCTGCAGCAGCCCCGATTCCACATCGAGGCTCTTTTTGTCAAAGTCTTTAGCCGCGGAAACGAGCGTAGCATGGTTTGTGTCGTCCCCCAGACGCCGGGTTAGCGCGCGAGTCTGGACCCGCACTTCGCGAATCGTCCCGATCGCCTCGTGAATCTCCGACACGTCCGCCACAATTTTGCGTTCCAGTTCCAACTGCTTCTGCACGTCCTCGATCGACGCCTTCACTCGCGGATCCAGTTTCAACTCCAGCGGCGCCGTATACGACTTACCATCTGCCGTCAGCCGCACCTGATACGCGCCCGGAGACACGATCGGCCCACGGTTGCGGAATTCCGCGCCCGGCTCTCCCGCCAGCGGAGTCGGTCCCTGCGAACGCAAATCCCAGGCAAAGCGATTCACCCCCACATCGGTCGGAATCTTCTCGTTGGGAGGCGTCTGATCGGGCCATTCAGGCGGCGTTTCTGCTTCCTTTTTCTCTTCGTTGGAGTAGCGCCGCACAACTTTTCCCGACGCATCCAGAAATTCGAGCGCCACCACGCCTTTCGGCGCAGTCGGAAAATAGTAATAAATGAGCGCGCCGTTCGGCGGATTCTCGCCCACCGGCTGCCGTCGCTCAAAGAAATCGGGCCAGCGCATGCGATAGGTCAGTCGCGGCTTGTACAGCACGGCTTCCGTCGCCGCCTGCGTCGTTGCCCCGCGCAGCGGCGTGAGGTCGTCCAGAATCCAGAACGAGCGTCCGTGCGTTGCCACCACGAGATCGTCATTCTTCACGATCAGGTCGTGGATCGGACTGTTCGGCAGATTCAACTGCAACGATTGCCAGTTCGCTCCGCCATCGAACGAAACATAAACCCCAGTCTCCGTCCCCGCGTACAACAGATTCTTCCGCACCGGATCTTCGCGGACGACATGAGTGTAAGCACCATCCGGAATGCCGCTCGTAATTTTCGTCCACGACTTGCCGAAATCCGTGGTTTTGAAAAGATAAGGCTTCAGATCGTCGAGCTTGTGTGTATCGACCGCGGCAAACGCCGTGCCCGCATCGTGCGGCGAAGCCTCAATCAGGCTCACCAAGCTCCACTCCGGAATTCCCTTCGGCGTCACATTCGCCCAGTTCTTGCCGCCATCGCGCGAAACGTGGATCAACCCATCATCGGTTCCCGCCCATAACAGGTCCTTCTGCACTGGCGACTCGGCGATCGTAAACACCGTGTCGTAATACTCGACCGAAGTATTGTCCTTGGTCAGCGGGCCGCCCGCGGACACCTGTTTGCTCATATCGTTGCGCGTCAGATCGGGACTGATCACCGTCCAGCTCTTGCCTTCATCGGTAGTCTTGAAGACGCGCTCGGCCGTGGTGTAGATCACATTGGGATCATGCGGTGAAATCTCGATGGGCTGCGTCCATCCGAGGCGATATTTTAAATCGCCAACGCCGTGGCCCGAACTATCCTCCGGCCAAACCGTGATGTCCTGCTCCTGGCTGCTGCGGCGATCGAGGCGAGTCACCGCGCCGCCGCCCGATCCGGCATAGACAATGTTCGAGTCCCGCGGATCGGGCTGAATGTATCCGCTTTCTCCGCCGCCCGCGTCGAACCAGTGCTGGCGCCCGACGTAACCGTCATCCGTGCGGCTGGCGATGCCCACGGTCGAGTTGTCCTGCTGCGCGCCGTACACGTTATACAGAAAATCGTTGTCCGCCGCGACGTGATAGAACTGCGCCGTCGGCTGGTTATACTCCGTGGACCAGCTCTTCCCGCCATCGACCGAAACCGACGCCCCACCATCGTTCCCGTTAATCATGCGATTCGGATTCTGCGGATCGATCCAGAAACCGTGATGATCGCCGTGCGGCGCCGGCAGAAGACTCAGCGTCTTCCCGCCATCGGTCGAGCGGAACGCGCCGGTGTTCAGCATATAAACCGTGTCCGCGCTCTTCGGATCGGCAAAAATATGGGTGAAGTACCAGGCGCGCTGCGTAAGCCTCTGATCGTCGTTGACACGCGACCAGGTTTCGCCGCCGTCATCGGAACGATACAGCCCGCTTTCCTTCGACTCGATGAGCGCGTACACGCGATTTGAGTCAGCCCCCGAAACGCTCACCCCGATGCGCCCCAGAATTCCCTCCGGCAGGCCCTTCCCTTCCAGGTGTGTCCATGAATTTCCGCCATCCATCGAGCGGTACAATCCGCTGCCCGGTCCGCCGCTTTCCAGACCCCACGGCGAGCGTTGGATCTGGTAAAGCGCGGCAAACACCACATTGGAATTGTGCGGATCGACCGACAGATCGATCGCGCCCGACTTGTCGTCCTTGTAAAGAATCTTGTCCCAGGTCTTGCCGCCATCCGTTGTGCGATAGATGCCGCGATCCGCGTTCGGCCCGTATGCATGCCCAAGCGCCGCGATCAGCACGTGGTCGGAGTTGCGCGGATCAATCCAGACACGCGCAATGTGCTGCGTATCTTTCAACCCGACATTCTGCCATGTCTTGCCTCCATCAGTTGTCTTGTAAACTCCATCGCCATAAGAAATGTTTCCCCGCAGGCAAGACTCACCCGTACCCACGTAAATCACATTCGGATTCGATTCCGAAACGGCTATCGCGCCAATCGACGAAATCATGCCCTTGTCCGAAAGCGGCTGCCAGCTTGAGCCGCCATCGGTGGTGCGCCAAACTCCTCCGGCAACGCCGCCGAAGTAATAGGTGAAGGGACTGCCGGGAATTCCAGTCACCGCCAGCACGCGGCCGCCGCGAAACGGCCCAATGTCCCGCCACTTCATTCCCTTGAACTGCGTTTCGTTGTACGGCTGAGCCGCAACCGAAATCGCCAGCGCGATAACCAGAGCACACCACCCCACCAGATTGCGAAACTTCATTGACGCTCCCCTAACAACGGCCTTGGATAGTAGAAGACGGATAATAATAACCCATCGTTGACCGGATACCCCTGTAGAGACGGGGCGTGCCCCGTCTCCCGCGCGCCCTAAACCGTAGAACCTGAAGCCGACGCTCCATCCGAATAAAGAAACTCGAGCGCCTCCGGAAAGCGCGCTGCCCATGCCGCTTCGCTGTGTGTCGCACCTTCGTCGATGCGAACCTTCAACCGTTGTTCGTCCAGGCCAGCCGCCCGCAGAATGGATTCCAGTTCGCGTACATCACCGACAACCTTAGCGTCCTTCTCCGCGTTCCCCGTTTCCCGCGTACCCATGCCCAGATACATGCGCGCGTGCCAACTGCGGAATTGGCGGCTCTCGTCCAGGATTTTCCGATTCGCCACGAACAACGAAGGGCTCTCGATCAGCACTCGCCCAAACACCCCCGGCGCGGCTATTTGCGTGTACAGCGTGATCAAGCCTCCCAGAGAAGAACCGCCCAACCCGGTATTCTCCGGCCCCTTCAATACCGGATAACGATCTTCGATCAGTGGCTTCACTTCCCGCTGTAGAAAATCCGGATATAAATTTCCCTTCGGATTCAAAACCCTGGGATCTCTTGACTTGTACGGAATGTACTCGCAAGCTCGGTTTTTCGTGTTGTCGATGCCGACGATAATGAGCGGTTGAATTTTCTCTTCAGCAATCAGCCGCGTCGCGGTCTCGCCCACCTGCCAATGGACTCCCGCAAACGCTGTTGCCGGATCGAACAGGTTCTGCCCGTCATTCAAATAAAGGACCGGATAGCGTCTGGCGCCCCACCCGTCATAATCGGGAGGCAGCCAAACCCGCAACAGGCACGTGTTCCCAAAAATTTGGCTCTTCAGTTCATGCAACCACAGTTTGCCGGTTGAAACCGGCAGCGTAGCGGCGGCGTCAGCTTTCGTCTTCAGTCTCAGTTTTCGCGTTGTGGGCCGGGACATGGAGTGAACAGGTTTCGCACCAGGATGTCGTTCAGAGATACGTCCAGCGATACCGCAGATTTTCGAAATTAGATCGCCCTTTAGGGGCCGGGAAGTGACTACTCGTTACTGCCTTTCCACCAGATCGCCGCCGCCAAAATCGTCGTCGCCGCAATCAGCGCCAGCGAACTCAAACACAGAATGCACCAGACTCCCAGCACGTGCCCTTCAATGTAGGTGAGGTACAAAGCAAATGCCAGGCCTGCGGCGGCGCCCCCAAACAGTATCGCCGGAGTCTCGCGCCGCTCGCGATACACGGTGGCCAGTCCCACCAACGCCGCGTACCCGAGCATCCCAATCAGCGCGACCGGGATACCGCCGATCGACGAATATTCGCTGCGGTTCACAATGTCGCAATTGAACGTCGTTCCGATTTCGCAGTACGCCGTCTTTGAGGTCGCGTAGTGATGCTGCAGCGATAGCGACGACACCGCGATTCCGCATACCGCCAGAAGCGCGACCACACTCATCAGGCGATTCGTCACGCTGGTCATGGCAGCGGGCATCCGGTGCGGTCGGCCAGTTCTTGCAGAGGGAAAACGCGCTCCACGCGTTCGCCCATAGGCGGAAACTGCCAGGTAGGGTAATGCTTGATATCCTGGTCTTTGCAAACCTGCGCCGTACCGTGCAGATCGCCCTTGATGCCGCACTCCACATAAGGGGCATACTCGAAGGACGCGCCAAACAATTCCTTCTGCTCCTGGCAATGCGGACACCACCATGCCCCGTACATCTTCACTCCGCGCTGCGTCAGACAGCGTGCGAATGCATCGTGCCGATGTTGATTGCGGTTGCCGAGATAGAAAGCCAGCCCGAATGCGGCCGCGATCAGCAGGGCGTAGATCGCGATGCGTCCCCAATTCCGCTTCGGAGCCCTAGCTCCAAGCTTTTCGCTTTGCCGTCCTCTTCGCTCTTGCGGCATGGATTTTTATATCACGATGAGAGCAGAGACGGAGCCAGCCCCGTCTCAAACCACCACCCGAAGCGCCGAAGGCAGCACGTCGATCGTCCGGCACTCCAGCGTCAGCACCTCGCCGTCCACCATCACATCCGCCGGCCCATCGAGTTGAAACTCCACGCGCTGAACCGCGTGCCGCTCCGCCAGCGGATGCCGCGTATGCGAGCCATCATAAAGCGTCGCCAGGTTCCGGATCAGCCCCAGGCGCCCAATGGGTCCCCACCGCACATACTCAATCAATCCGTCATCGGTCGACGCATCGGGCGCGATCATCATCGTGCCGCCCGTAAACTTGCTGTTGTTGAACGTCAGAAACAGGCTGCGCCGCGAGTCAAAATCCCGCTGCTCGTCGAACCGCACCGGAAACGGCCGCCGGATAAGCCGCGCCAGGCAAAGAAAAATAGACAACAGATACCCGAACTGCCCGAGTCCCTGAAACCGCCGATGCCGCAGCGCTGCAACATCCGCCGTAAAGCCCACGCTCAGCAGGTTCGTGTAGTAGATTGTTCCCTGCTTATGCGTCAGCCGCAGAGCGTCACAAGGCTGCGAACGCCGCGCCTCAAGCGCCTGCATCGCGTGCTCCAAACCACTCTTGCCGGAAGCTAAATCCTCGAAATCGCGCAGAAATGAATTGCCCGTGCCCAGGGGAAGAAATCCCAGCGTCGCGATCGCGTCTTGCGGCGCCCCAGTTAAAGAAGGTGTTGCCAGCGAATCCGGAAACAGCCCGTTGACAATCTCGTAAGAAGTCCCATCCCCGCCCACCGCCAGAAATTTCCGATAGCCGCGCCCATAGGCATCGCGAGCAATCTGGGTGGCTTGTCCCGCCGCGCTCGTCTCTACCGTCTCGAGCGCAATCCCCGCGCTCCGCAGGCGATCCAGCGCCTCTCCCACACGCTCGCCGCATCGTCCGCCACCCGCGGCCGGATTAATAATCGCAAGAAAAGTTTCGTTCACAAAAATCTTGGTCGTCAGGTTCCCGGTCGGACATGACATCTGACCTCTAAGGCATCTATATCTCCACCACTCCCGCCGGCGTAACGCCAGCCCGAATCTCCGCGGCCAACTCGCCGCGCTTGATTTTCAGCGACGCCGTCCGCGGAAAATCCTTCTCCCACACCATATAACCGCCCAGGCGCTTGAAGTCCGCCAGTCGCCGGTTCCTTGCAGCTATTTCGTCGCGCAAGCGATCGTCAAACTGCTGGTTCAGCTCCAACCGCACCACCAGTGCCAGCATCTCGTTACCGAACGTCCGCTGCGGCCACAAATAATTCGCCGCAAACACGCAGTATTCCTTCACCGGCAGACCGTCAAACGCCGCCTCTATATCCTCGGGATAGATATTCTTTCCGCCGTCGGTGACAATCATATTTTTCTTTCGGCCGAAAAGCTGCAGGTGCCCATGCTCCTCAAATCGCCCCTGATCGCCCGTCAGCAGCCAGCCCTCGACGATCGTCTGCGCTGTTTGCTCCGGGTCATCCAGATAATGCGACATCACCGCGCGGCTCCGCACCGCTACTTCGCCAATACCGTCGTCATCGGGATTCAACACCCGCACCTCGGTTCCCGGCAGCGGCTTTCCCACCGTATCCGCGCGAAATGGTTTCAGATCGTTGAGCGTCACGGCCGTGCAGGCCTCCGTCAGCCCGTACCCACAGGTGACCGGAATTCCCAGATCGTAAAAAAACTGCAGCGTCGACGGATCCGAAAATGCTCCGCCAACAATCAACGCCCGCAGTTGTCCGCCAAACGCCTTGTGCACTTGCGCCAGCAGACGGCGGCTGAGCCCGACGCGCGGCTTTCTTCGCGTCACCAACTTGTTCACTCCAATCATCCGACCCAGCATCCAGCGCTGGCGGGGCCTCAGTTCATCAAACTTCGCGCGCAACCCGCGTTCCAGATTTTTCAACACCATCGGCACCAGGCTCACGTAAGTGATGCGATAGCGCACAAACGCATCGCGCACAAACTCCGGACGCAGCGTACGCAAATGAACCACGCAAGCCCCGCACACAAACGGACCGATAAATCCCACCATGAAATCGATCGCATGATTGGTGGGCAGAATGCTCAAATAGCGCATGCCCGGCGAGAAAGGGTACCAGGCCGTCAGCGCGGCGCACTGCTCCAGATAGTTGTCATGCGTAAGTACGCAACCCTTCGGACGCCCGCCTGTCCCCGACGAATACACAATGCAGGCCGTGTCCTCGCGCTGCCGCGGAACAAATTGCGCGTCGCCTTTCCGCTTGAATTCTTCCCAGCGGAAAGCGCCGTGCAAATCCGCTCCCGCCGGCGCCTCGGTCACCAGCACAACCTCCACCGTCAGTTTAGGGAACTCCGGTGATTGCGTAATCGCCCGCCACAAGTAGTATTCGACCACCAGAAACGGCGCCTTCGAATGCGCCAGCAATTGCAGATGCTCCGCCGCTGTCAGTTTGTAATCCAGCGGAACCAGCACTCCGCCGGAAAAGAAAATCGAGTACGCCGAAATCAGCCATTTCGACTGATTCGTCATGATGATCGCCGACCGGTCGCCCGCCTTGAAATCGGCATCCTCCAGCGCGCGACAAAGCGGACGCGCCATTTCCTTAAAGTCTGAGTAAGTAAGCCGTAGTTTTTCGCGGTCGCGATCGGCTTCGATCAGGCAGGTTTCGTTGGGCCAGCGCTCCAGCGCGGCCTTGAGGGCTGCACCCAGGCTGGCATATTGGCGGAGATCAAGCATTCAGATGGGTTATCTCACTACGAAGACGGGAACAAAAGCACGAGTTTATCAGACCTGACTAGAGAAAGTTCTAAAGCCGCGCCTGGATCCGATTCGCCAACGTCCGGAAATCTGACACGCCCTGCAGTTCGTAATCCGGCAACTCGATGCGGAAGTGATGCTCCAGACGCGTCAGCAAATCAAGCGCCTGAAGACTATCGATACCCAACGTATTGAAAAAATCGTCGTCCGGAGAGAGCTTTTCTCGCGGCACCTTAAAATGCGCAGCCGCAAGATTCAGGATCTCGTCGAGCGTGTGATCGATCGTGGGCGCAGACATA
>Ga0182015_10004261_pt1 | contig 15498 bp, 14 predicted proteins | sample 712P3MmetaG_FD_120478 | JGI IMG/M metagenome (GOLD analysis project Ga0182015, IMG submission 120478) | Permafrost microbial communities from Stordalen Mire, Sweden - 712P3M metaG | ecosystem: Environmental > Terrestrial > Soil > Wetlands > Permafrost | place: Sweden: Stordalen | collected... | reverse complement strand
CTATATGGAGCAGGACATTGCCCGGCGCATGCCGGTAGCTACGCCCTCGTATCTTGCCAGCGGCCCTCGTCAAACCTCAGCCGGGTATCTGTACACGGCAATGTTGCCAGACGGATATCGCTCGCTCGATCAAGCGGGCCGGGAAATATTCAACGGAGACACCAGGCAGGGTGCGCCCGATCAACTCTCGGTCGCCGTCGCACGGAATGTTTCCATTTCGCTGGTAGAACTTGCCGATAAGACCGGCTCGCGCGTCGCCATCCTAACCGCCAACGGAGCGCGGCCAGAATCAATTGCCAATGCGGAATCTCCCGCCATCTCTCCCGATGGTGCCGTCGTCGCGTTCATTCGAGAGACGAACGGCCGGGGCAGTCTGTGGCTCACGCGCCTGGGTCAGCCGGCGGGCAGACTGTGGAGTGAGCCGGTGCAAATACTGGATAGTACCTACGACGTTCGTGATGTGAGCTTCGCGCCGTCTGGGTGGATCCTGTTCGCTGCCCGCACAGACGGCCGAAGCAGAATCTTCAGCCTGATGTCACGCGGGACGCCGAGAATATTTTTGTCTGCGGACGAAGAGGTTGATTCTCCGGCTGTGTCTCCCGATGGGAGATTTGTCGCTTTCACGGAGCTGGTGCATCGCCGCTGGCAGTTAGGCTACATGGATGTGGCGACGGGACACGAGCAGATGCTTACGTTTGGCGATTGCAATGCCTATACACCGGATTGGATGGGCCCGGAGCGGATTGCCTACGCGACGGATTGTGGCCGCGGCTTCGGTCTTAGCGCATTAGCTTCCGTTGGCATTCATTCGAATCGCCCTTGATGCAGGTGTTTCTGCATTGGCCCTTGTGGCCCGGGCCGGGGCGCACTGCAGATCCCTCCGCTTCGGTCGGGATGACAATTTTTTGGGAGTGGCAGGGGAGTTTCGATCAAAAGCAGGTCCACTACGCTTCGCTCCTAATGAACAAACTGTTCATTCCTTTCTGAACTTGCCACCGGCAAGTCTGCTGCTCCTAATGAACAAACCGTTCATTCCATCCTTGACTTGCCGACAGGCAAGTCAGCCACTCGGGATGACAAGGTTGAGAGTGGTCGCTGTTGTTGGGATCTATTGGCGGATGAGGCGAAAAGCAGGTCCCTCCACTTCGGTCGGATGACAAATCTAAGGTGGGTCGCTGGTATTGGGGCCTGTTACTGGAGGAGAAAGCAGCCGGGGAACTTCTTAATACGCCCCTTCCGAACGGCATACAGCGCGCACCGTTTTCAGCAGCACCGACAAATCCTGCACAAACGACCAGGTCATGACGTAGATAATGTCCAGGGAAACTCGTGTTTCATAGGAGACGGTGCCTCGCCCGCTCACCTGCCAGAGGCCGGTGATTCCCGGTTTCGCGGCGGCATAAAAAGGAAACGCCGCACCATAGCGGTGAATCTCGTCATGCACGATCGGACGCGGTCCCACGAAACTCATTTGGCCTAGCAAGACATTCACAATCTGTGGCAATTCGTCCAGGCTTGTCCGGCGAAGTAGAGCGCCAAGCCGTGTCACTCGCGGGTCCCAACGCAGCTTGTACTGCTCTTCCCACTCCCGCCGCGCCTCAGCATTGGTGGTGAAGTAGGCCTCCAGGAGCGTCTGGTCATGGAGGTACATGGTTCGGAACTTGTATAGATAGAACGAACGGCTGTCTTGACCCACGCGAAGATGCCGGTAAAAGACGGGCCCTCGCGAGCTGCATTTGATCAGCAGCATCAGCAATAGACAAACGGGAAGAAGTAGAGGAAGAAGAGCGACCGCAAGCACAAAATCGAAGATCCTCTTCGCCACCCGGTACGACCAGGCCTGCCGAAACAAATCCCGCGGCTTTGCTCCCCAGGCATGCAATTGCAGCCCGGCGGCAGTGCCAGATGTCTCGAGAGCGAGATATTGGTGCAGGTAACCGGCCGCCTGGTAAGGCAACCGGGCCGAGGAACCATTTCTTTCGTTCCCGGACACTTCTTCCTGGGTCGCTGCATTTTGAGTTTTCGCAGAAGGATGAGGGGTCATCTCCTGCGGCAAAGAAAGAGCGGCCGGTTTGTAAGATGACGAATGATTCTGCATCAGAGAAGCAACGGCTCTCAGGGCAATTGCTGTTTCTCAGTGTGCCTTGAGGGCGTGCTTCCTTTGTAAGTGTCATGTCTTTAAATTGTCACTTCTTGCGACGCAGGGCTCCGTCCCCGACGGCCTCAGCCCACCTGGCGTGGGGCGAGGTCAACAGTTCCTACGTACGTTCCGCCCGGCGACCTGCCATGCTAGGCGGGGGACTGCACACGCACCAAGGCGGCCAAAAGCGTATTGAGATCCGCAAGGTTGACATCGCTAACGGCAACAATGCGAAGGTTATGGCTCGTCGCCGAGCAGATGGCGAATCCTGAGCGAGTGGCCGGCAGCGTGGTCAGGTCAGGCCCGCCCAATCGCTGGGTGAGAAAAACAGAGACTTCATGTTTATGAATCGTGAAGAAAAGCAACGCTGCAGGCTGGCCTTTGAGGTAGGTAAGGTCTGCGCCTTTTAGGGTCATGTCTGGAGGGAGCGACTCGGGCAGATTAAAGCTGAAGGGAAGCCGACCCTGGAACCAGGGTTTTACGGTGTGGCGGTCGGTGGAAATGACCTGTGGAGCGGCGCCGCTGGAAAGGCTGGCCAGGTGCTGGTCGAGCAGCTCGGCGGAGAGATTGTTGGCTTCGTGCGACTGGCGCCAGCCAATGAGCGATATGGCCAGCAGGATGGCAGCGGCAAGGGCACCCCAGGCGATTCGGCGGATGGGGTGAATGGGCGCGGCCGTTTGCGGCTGCTGGTGAAGTTGGGCGGTGAGGCGGGCGAGTGCATCAGGCGGCGGAGCGAAGCGACGGCCGGCGCGCGCGGTTGCGGCTTTTAACTGCGTGGCAGAGAGAACGCCAAGCGCACACGCCTGGCATACAGCGAGGTGATGCCGAATCACTTCTCGCTCGCTGGCCGGTAGCTCGTCGTCGATATAGGCGCTAAGTCTCTCTGGGTCCAGATGATCGAGTGCCTGGGTCATTGGGATTCTCCGAGCTGGGGACGCAACAGATCGCGCAGGGCACGGCGGGCGCGAGAAATGCGTGACATGACGGTCCCGATGGGGATATTGAGGATGAGGGCGATGTCTCTGTATTTCATCTCTTCCACGTCGCACAGAAGCAGGGCCTCCCGCAGCGGTGGGTCAAGCTGCTCCAGGGCCGTTTGCAGTGCAGCGTGGCTATCCAGCCGGATGAGGTTATCTTCCGGCGTCGGGCCGCCGTCGGTGGTGTCGAGCGCGTGAGGAGTGTCTTCCAGAAAGACGGTTCGGGACGCAGCGATGCCAGTGCGTGAGGTAAGAAACGTATTGCGCAGTATGCGAAAGATCCAGCTCTTGAAGTTGGTGTTTGCCGCGAACGAATCGAAGGCGCGGAGTGCTTTGGAGAAGGTCTCCTGCACCAGGTCTTCCGCCTCAGCGTGATTGCGCGTGAGCCAGGACGCGTGATTGTAGAGCGAGGCTAAAAGCGGCAGCGCAAGCTGCTCGAAATCCGCGCTGCGGGCGGCCCGCGTCCTGTCATCAGGCACCGCGCGCTGGCTGGAATCACGAAAACGCATGGGCGTGTCGATCAAAGCCTCTAGAGCGAACATCACTACCCTAAACCAATTCGCAGACAAATTATTCCACGGAAATTTTTTGCAGGCGCCCAGGAATAAAAGCCGGCAAAGCCAGTTTTGTGCTGCAGAGGTAGAAACGATGAGGCAGGAGCTCGATATGAAACAGACAAATGTTGCCGGGACGGCGGAGAAGTCGAATGCGCCGAAGGTAGTTGGTGGAGATGGCATCGACCGGCGCAACTTTTTGCAGTGCATGGCATGGGCCGGGACGGGGCTGGTGTGGTCCTTCGTCGCCGGCGTACCGAATTCGAAGCTGCTGGCGGACCCGACGAGTTCAGCGAAAAAGAAGGTAGTAGAAGACTTCTCGTTCGTGCAGATCAGCGACAGTCACATCGGCTTCAACAAAGCGGCCAATCAGAATGTGACGGGTACGCTGAAGATCGCGATCGACAAGATCAATACGGGACGCGCGGGCACGAAGGCCCCGGATTTCATGATTCATACCGGCGATATCACGCAGAGCTCAAAGCCAACCGAGTTCGACACCGCCGAGCAGGTAATCAAGGAGGCAAAAACCGGGCGGGTTTTTTATGTTCCCGGCGAGCATGATTTTTCGCTCGATGACGGCGAGCAGTATAAGCAGCGCTTCGGCAAAGGCACACTGGGCAGCGGCTGGTACAGCCACGACTACAAGGGCGTTCACTTTGTGGGTCTGAACAATTGTGTGCAGGTGGACGCGATGGGCAATTTGGGCGCCGACCAACTGGCATGGCTGAAAGCCGATCTGGGCGGCCTCAGTGCTTCGACTCCAGTCGTGCTGTTCGCCCACATTCCGTTGTGGATGGTTTATGAGAAGTGGGGCTGGGGCACACAAGATGGAGCCACCGCCCTGAGCTATCTGAAGCGTTTTGGTTCAGTCACAGTGTTAAATGGCCACATTCATCAGGTAGTGCAAAAAGTTGAGGGGAACGTCAGCTTCCACACGGCCATGTCGACGGCGTTTCCTCAGCCTGCACCGGGATCTGCACCGGGTCCGGGTCCAATGGCCGTTCCCGCCGGCAAGTTAGAGAGCGTGCTGGGAGTAACCAATGTGAAGGTTGTCCGCGGACACAATCATCTGGCTGTGGTCGACTCTTCGCTGGCGGAGACAGTGTGAAGCGTGCTTGGATCGTGGCCGTGCTGACCGTAGGCTCAGTTACGGCGTTAGGGTATGTGCACCCGTTCGGTAATCCGCGTGTCGAGACTGCAAGAGGAATCGGCACGCTTCTGCAGGGGACCAACTTGCCTTCGGATGCGAAGACAGTGTTGGTGACCAAATGCGCGGATTGCCACTCCAGCGAAACGCGGTGGCCAGTGTACGCCCGCGTTGCTCCGGGATCCTGGCTGATTGAGCGGGATATTGTCCAGGCGCGCAAGGGTATGGACCTATCCCGATGGGAACTGCTGTCGATGGAGCAACAGCAGGTTTTGTTAGCCAAAATTAACCATGAGGCAAAGAGGGGGGGTATGCCGCCCCCTCAGTACCTGGCACTGCATTGGGGAGCAAAGCTTTCACAGGCAGATGTGCATACGCTTTCGATGTTAGGCAATGCCGGGCAGAGCGAGGCGCCGCAGGCGGGCTCTGGCGATGCTGCGCGGGGCAAACTGGTATTTGATAAGCGCTGCACCGGCTGCCACTCGATGGAATACAACGGAGAAGGGCCCAGGCTGGCCGGAGTCTATGGAAGAAAAGCCGGGAGCATCCCCGGTTTTGACTACTCCAAAGGATTGAAGAATTCAGGGCTGACCTGGAACGACGCGACCCTGGAGAAGTGGCTGAGCGGTCCGGATTTAGTAGTTCCGGATGCCAAGATGGATTTCTATGTACCCAAAGCTCAGGAGCGGCAGGATTTGATTGCCTATTTCCAGCGATGAACCACGTGTACCCGCCGGCCGATATGACAACGATGGCTCGAAAAAGGATAGGGCTTTGGAAGCGCGGATAGAAGAGAATCGAAGCCCAGCCTTAACAGCGAAGAGCAGTGTTAGAACAATCTCGGCTCGACTCTGCGCAGCAACTATCTCGAGCGACTATCCTGCATCCAGGCCCCTCCATCTGTTTCCGTGGGCCAGGCGAACAGATGACGGGGGAATTTCTCTTTTGGTATGTTCCACTGCGCGCAGTACCGGTAGTCACTCAGCCAGCGAGTAATTTGGTCCGCAGCCTCTTGGTGATGGACTTCGACGATGACAAGCGGGCGCTGGTTCGCAAAGAGCATCTCTCCACCGCGTAGAACTTCGTACTCACCACCCTCTACGTCGATCTTCACCAACTGTGGCGGAGGCTCACCTGCGGCGACAAAGTCGTCCAGCCTGATTGCCGCTACGTTGACGACTTCACCGCTTGCCAATACGGGGCGCTTTCCGTCAGCCTCCACGCCGCCCTGCGATCTCGCAGTTGTGCCACGACGGAATCCGATGCCATCGACCGCGGTACGCGACCATACCGCGGCGTGTACCACTCGCAGGCGATTCTCAAACCCATTCCGCGCAGCGTGTTCTCGCAAACGTGCGATATTCTCCGGGTCACCGTCGAAAGCTACAACAAGGCCCCGGTCGCCCACAAGCCGAGCTGCTCCGAGAGCCATAGTCCCCACATGAGCCCCGATGTCATAGACAACCTCACCCGGCCGAACCACCGCCAAAATCGCATCCTGTACCTCGGGTTCATGCTTCCCACGCCAAATAAGCGCTTCAACAGGAAAGCGCGGTTGCATCCACATTCCCCGAGATAGGCCAGACTGAATCTGCAACCAAAGCCGCCTCCTGCGTAAGAAACGACGTTCGAACAGTCGCTTCATTTGGTCGAGCCCTCGTCCCAGCCGGGGCCACCGCCGCAACACACCTTCTGCTGCAGACTTCTTGAGTACCAAGTAAGTCCGATAGAGTACGGCGTACAAATTGGCAATCGCCGGAGAAGGCACTAAGATCGCTCCTCTTACTGAACAATCAGTCTACCGCAGCCCAATCGATGTTTCCGCCGATTGAATATTTTCGGCAGGGCGTGAATAAAGCGAGTGCCGAAAAGTTTATTGCTCAGTGGGTGCCGGAGAAGCATCGCCATCTGGTCAATTGAGGAAGGCAGAGCCCGCTGGCTGCAACACGTCGTGTGAAATGGCTCGCCGGATCGCCTGACGCGTGTGTGGCAATTGATAACGCCTCGGAGGACGGTAGTGGAGAGCATAGGTCTTCTACAAGATTGTTTCCTGGTTCGCGAGGCGCAACGCGGCAACCAGGCCGCTTTCGAACAATTGGTACATACCTACGATCATGCTGTGTTACGGCTCGCGCTGCGCCTCACCGGCTCCGAAAGCGATGCTCAGGACATCCACCAGGAGGCATTTCTGAAGGTCTACAAGAAGCTGGATGGATTCCGTTTTGAATCCTCCTTCTCTACCTGGATCTATCGCATTGTCACCAACGTCTGCCTGGATCACATGCGGAGGAATCGAGTCCGCAGCAAGAATAACGCGCTGGAGGTTACCGGCGACGACGTGCTCAAACAACTGCCCGACGACAGACCAGGTAATAACCCTGAACAACAACTATTAGGCCAGGAGTTGAGTGCGCAAATCTTGCGGGCTCTGCAAAAACTCACGCCGCACGAGCGCGTCGTTTTTGACTTGAAACATTTCCAGGGTCTGAAGCTGCGAAGCGTGAGCGAGATCCTCGATGTTTCGGAAGGGTCGGTCAAGACGACTTTTTTCCGAGCCACGAAGAAGCTGCGTTTTCAGCTCGGTAGGTACACCAGGATGAACAGATCTTCGAGCAGGCTGCACCCGGATAACGATGTGCACCAGCTGCAGAAAATGGAAAGACTCGCGGCGGTAGTGATGTTTTCGAGTTCAGCAAGCGTAGTGCAAACGGAACCTTGATCAGGTATGCCAAATTGCGAAGTTTCCCCTGCGGTTTGATCTTTGGCTGGCGGAGCGCATCGGGGCCGCCAGCATTTTTTTCGCATCCGGTGGAAATAATTTTTGTGCGAGCCAGTTTGGATCCGTGCCGGACCTCCCTCTGTGAGCCGCCCTTTTGGACGGCTTTGTGGAATTGAGGCTGACGGATTAGCCAGCCTACGTCTCGCGCGCGCAGGCGACTCGTGTGTCTTGGAGAAACGCTCATGTCCCGTCTTAGGAAGGTTATTGTCGGTTCATGCCTGTTGGACGACCAAGGCTGGCTGGGGCGAACTGATCGCGGCGCTCTAACTCTCCTTCTCGAATGCGCTTATTTATGGTCTAGGTCCAGCTCATGGCCAGGTGTTACTCTTGCAGTCGCAAAAGTCCAGTACATTCTCTAGATAGAAAGAGCTTTGCTTGTGCTGATAGCCATTCGAAAGAGTCATCTTTTCCTGGTCCCCACTGCCGCTTCTCTCCTGTTCACTTCAATCACGGCCGGCTGCCAGGCGACTACGCCAGCCGCTACCTCGGCGTCTCCCGCCATTCAACTCAAGCCATACACCGCTTCCGATCAAAGCGCCTCCGCAGGCGTCCCCTCTGGCTGGCAGGTCACGAAGGGCGAGCAGACGGTTATCCAGATGACCGGCCCACAGGGCGAAACTGTCTTTCTGGGCAACACGACGGTTGCCCGGAATGCCGCTTTCCAACCTGGCCAGCGTGCCGCAAACGGCGTTGACCTCTCCATGCCGTATGCCGCCCCACTGCCGCAAAAACTCGCCATGATCCTGCAGCAAGGCGCGGCGCTTTCAGGTAAGCCCCTCAGCCAGCTCACCCTCGCGTCAGCGACGCCGCTTCAGCTTCCAGCGACGCTCGGTCAGTGCGCCCGGATCGTCGCCGGGTTTTCGGACCAGCAAGGGCCTACGAAGGTGATGGCCGTCTTCTGCTCGTTGCCGCTCGACGCCGGGGGCACCTACAAGAATATTTTGCTGATGGCGCAGGCACCGGCAGCTGCCGCAGCGCAGTCAGCCCCGACAGCCCAGGCCATATTTAGCAGCTATCGCATCCCCACCCCATGGCTGCAGAAAAAGCTGGCCCCGCACACCGCCGCGCCGCCCGTATCGGCCGGTGCCGCTGGTGCGGCAGCAGCACTGAACAGGTCCACCATCCTGGGCGAGGCGGGGGCCAATAACAGCGCGAATTGCTTTGACCTGGGTGTCCTGCGGCAAACCCCTACGTACGACTTGCCAAAAAGCTGCGGTGGGACCAAGCCCGACTAGCCCGGAGGGCGTGATACCGGTCTCACTTTACCAACGTCCGTGCGACGCGAGGTCTGCTGCATGGTAAGTCCCCGCTTCTATCTGAGAGCCCTTACCGGCTCGCTGCCGCTGGTTTTCGCAGCCGTCCTGCTGCTGGCCTTTTCTCCGCCCGGCTTGGCTGCCCAGGCTGCGGCACCGGGGAGTGCTGCGCCGAGAGCGTCGCTGCCGGCTGAGGCGCAGGCACGCCTCGATGAGCTACAGAGCGCGCTGAAATCGGCGATAGCGGCGCGCGACGCACGAACCGCGGCGAAGATCCTGAACCAGATGGGCGAGTTTTGGCTGCGGGTTGGAAATCCGCAGAATGCACTGGAAGCGTACAACCATGCCCTGGCAGCGGCAAAGATGGCGCAGGACGCGGAACAAGGCGTGGCGGCTCTCAACGGCCTGGGGAACGTGGCCCGCGAAAAGGGGCAAACACAGGAAGCGCTGCAAGCGTATCAGCGTGCGTTCGAGGTGGCCACTGCACAAGGGGTGACGGCAGGCAAGGCGGACGCACTGAATGGTCTGGCGCTGGCCTACGCGAGCATGAAGCAGGGAGAGAAGGCGCTGGAGGCAGCGACGCAAGCCCTGGCCATTCGCCGGTCCCTCGGGGATCGCGCAGGAGAAGCCTCGATTCTGGCGGAAATTGCGGCTGGCTACAACGCCGCCGGAAACCAGCAAAAGGCGCTGGAGTATGCGCAGCAGGCGCTCGATATTTTTCAGGCAAGCGGTGCGCGCATTGGCGAGGCCACTACGTTGATGGGAATTGGCGACATCTACGCCAGCCTTCGCGACGTAAAGGCGCTGGACTATTACTCAAAGGCGCTGACCATCGCCCAGCAGTCGAACTTTCCGCGTATCCAGGCCTCGGCGCTGAACAAGATCGGGCTGGGTGATAACGCACTGGGAAAGAACCAGGAAGCGCTGGATCATTTCGCGCGAGCTCTGGCGATTTTTCAACGCATGAACATGGCCGATGCGAGTGGGTTGACGCTGAACTACATGGGCATGGCCTGGGCCGACCTGGGGGAGAAGCAGAAAGCGCTCGACTCCTACAACCAGGCGCTGCCCATTCTGCGCGCGGCAGGGGACCGCGACAGCGAGGCCATCGTGCTGAACAACATGGGCATGGTCTACCAGCAGCTGGGCGATCGACAGAAGGCTCTGGAGTTGTACAAACAATCACTGCCCACTTTGCAGCAGTTAGGGGATCGAGCCAGCGAAGCGATGGTCCTGGACAACATGGGTGCTACGTACGTAGAGCTGGGCAGCAATCGGGAGGCGATCGCGGTTCTGAACCAGGGCATTGCCCTGCAAGCGGGAATGGCCAACCGCCGCCGCGAAGCCATCGCGCGGGTCAGTATCGGCGTTGCCTATCACAAGCTGGGTGACGATCAAAAGGCAGTGGAGTCGTTGCAGCAAGGCCTGGATCTGTTGCGGCAGACGAACGACCATGCAAACGAGGCGCGCGCTTACACCGCGCTCGCCAAGGTCTACTTCGACATGGGAGAGAAGGGCAAGGGTCAGGTATACCTGAACCAGGCGTTGCCCCTGGCGCGGGCCGTCAACGATCCCCTGATCGAGTCAACGATCTTCTACGGCATGATGTTGGTTAACAAGCCCCAACCCGCGCTCGCCATCTATTACGGAAAGCAGGCGGTGAATCTTCTACAGCAAGTGCGGAGCAATATTCAGGGGCTGGACAAGGCGCTGCAGTCGGGTTTTGTTACGTCGAAGGCGGCCTTCTACCACGACCTCGCCGATTTGCTGATTACCAAGGGGCGGTTGCCGGAAGCGCAGCAAGTGCTGGATCTGCTGAAGCAACAGGAGTACGCGGATTATGTACGAGGTGCAGGAACGGATGCGCTGAGTCCGCTGACGCTGACTGCGGCGGAACAGAAGGCGCAGCAGGATTACGAGAAATCGACCCAACAGATCGTGGCCATCGGGGAACAGTTGGCCGAGCTACAGACCAAGGGCGGGCAGCAGGGCGCCAACGAACTCTCCGACCGGCTGAAAACCGCGAGCAATGCGTTGAACGACTATTATTCCCGGCTCTATGTTCTGTTCGGCAAGGATAGCGCGGCGAACGACAAGATGGACGTGGTGAAGGGAAATGTGAGCGGACTGCAGGAGGAGATTGCGGAGTCGCCTCGTACCGTGGCGCTTTACACAATGGTGTCCAGCGACCACTACAGGGTCATTGTGGTTACAGCAAATGTGACGGTGGCACGGGAGTTTGCCATCACCGATACCGCGCTGAACCAGAAAGTGGCGGCTTTTGCCCAGGTCCTGCGCAACCGGTCGAGCGACCCGAAGCCGCTGGCGCATGAGTTGTACACGATCCTGATTGGAACTGTGCAGGCGGACCTGGACCAGGCGAAGGCAGAGACGCTGGTGTGGTCGCTGGACGGGGTGCTGCGCTATGTGCCGATGGCGGCGCTCTACGATGGGAAACAATATGTGGTTGAGAAATACAACACAGTGACGGTTACACCAGCCAGCATCGTGCACCTCGAAGCAAAGCCGGATGTGAGCAACCTGAGCGTGGCAGCGATGGGGATTACCGGCAAGTACGAGGAGTTGCCTGCTCTGCCGGCGGTGGCGGGCGAGCTGGACAATGTGGTGAAAGACGCGCAGGTGCAGGGGGCGAACGGCGCTCTGCCGGGAACGATTCTCCTGGATGGCCAGTTCACCGAGAAAGCGATGGAGGAGCAACTGAGCGCGAGGCATCAGGTGGTGCACATTGCGAGCCATTTTGTTTTCAAGCCGGGGGACGACGACAGTCAGAGTTATCTGCTGCTTGCGGGCAAGGACCAAGGGGGTACGGGATTCCATTTAACGGTCGCGGAGTTTCGCGACAACAAGAACCTTTCGCTGCGGCATACGGATCTGCTGACGTTGTCGGCTTGCGAGACGGGAATGAGCGGCAGCGCCAGCAATGGGCGGGAGGTCGATGGCCTGGGTATGACGGCGCAACTCAAGGGGGCGAAGGCGGTAATCTCGTCGCTGTGGCCGGTAAACGACGCGAGCACAGGGAAGCTAATGGGCGGCTTCTACCGGCGATGGATCGAGGGCGGGGGCAAGGTGACCAAGGTGGAGGCGCTGCGGAAGGCGCAGCTCGACTTGCTGCTGGGACCAGCAACCGCGACGGGTGGCGGAAGTGGACGAGGATCTACCCCGGAAAATGCCAACTCCGATCCCTCGTCGGGCTATTCTCATCCCTATTACTGGGCGCCATTTGTCCTGATGGGAAATTGGCGATGAAATTTGGCAGGCGCGGAAGCTCCACATTTTCTGCTATTCAGAAAGAGCGGAGTTCAGCCGTTCCCGCAGTTTCTCGTTCGGCTCTAATGCATACGCTTTTTGAAGCAGTTCCCGGGTGCTTCCTGGCCACGATGCTTTCGGCCACTCCAGAAGTGCAGTGAGAGCCAGGTTCCGGTTCCTGGTGACCGGACTCTGCAGTCCGACTTGCAGAAATCTCCAGCCGCGTTCGGGAAACCTCTTCAAATCCTGGAGAATGCAGTCTAGAGCCTGGTGAGCTGCATACTTGTCGCCGAGTCCAAGCCAATCGGCGGGGCCGATGGCAATCTGATCCAGCGGTAAGGCTTGTTCCGCGAAGCTCAGAACTTCGTCCAACTGATCTTCCTTCGTTTGCTGCAGGAGGCGATTCCAGGAGGAAGACTTCAATGGCGCAGAACGAACCCGGGCGAAGTGGATCGCGCGCGTGTCGATGCCCAGTTCCCGGGCGGCAGCATCCCCTTGATAGAACACTTGTGGGTCGGTCGATTGCAAAGCCCGATGGATCTCCTCGATCCACTGAGGACGCTTCATCAGTTCCGCGCATACGCTGCGCATGCGGCCTCGATGATCGGCCGTCCAGCCTTCGGAAAAGCGATCCTCCCAACCGCCTTCTTCGGCAAGAAAGCGGTGCAGAGATGCGATACATAAAAGGTGTTCCAGCGTGAGGTCTGTTGTTCGTTGAGCGTGCCTCAGGTATTCCCGAAGTGCGTCCGGCGCTTCCGGGTAGTCATCGATAGAATCTGCCGGGCCGCCGCGGAGGAGAAGCGCGTTGATGATTCCAGTCGCTCCGTCCAGGAGTGCGCGATCGATTTCCGCCGGTCTAAGGGCTTCATGAAGAACTCCAGCTTTGGCGCAGATGCCCGCGAGGTAGCCATCCATGATGTGGTTGCGAAAACCCTCTCGCAGCATCCATGCTAGGATGTCATGGTTTTGTGTTCGCTTCAGTCTCTCGACCACCTGCACCCGTCCCCATCCGTGGACTCGTTTGGCAATTTCCCACAGAGTAACCTCGGGATCTGCGGTCAGTGGGAAAAGGGCGAGCGCGGCGTACAGCGTGAACTCGTCGTGGCCCGCCATTGTTTCGAGTACATCGCGGTCACTGGATTCGACGGAGATCTCGAGGAGAAGAATTCCGAACTTCGTGGTTTCCCGATCGGCCGCCTTGGTCGCCAGGTATCTGCCTATTTCTGCGATCCGAGCTTTGTACTGGTCCCGGCTCAGCAGGTCGGAGGCGATCTCCTTCTGCAGTTCGTCGGCGACAGGAAGAAGTACCTCCTTGCGAATGAGTGCATGTAACTTTGACAGAGTTTCTGTAGAGGCTCGTTTGAGCAGCGCTTCCAGTGCTTTGAGAATCTCGCTGGATCGTTCACGAATCTCGCCGATTTCCGGCCGGCTGAAGTGATGTCCGGTCACTCCGTCCAACGCACCGGGTGCCCAGCCGAGCTCATTCTCGCCACGATCCTGTGGCTCGGGTAGTTCCGCGTTGGCTCCGTGTGCCCTTACGAGCTCGTACAGAGGTTGGCCTTCCCACGGGGGAAGCACGCCAGCCAATGACCAGGATCTCAATTGCAGGAAACGCACTAAATGCCTTTGCAGGGTGAGAGTTTCATTCAGTGTCGCAGTTGGGCCGGTTCGCTGCCAAGTTTCCGGAACCGGTGGCATTGAACGGTTTGCGGGACCGCGGCTCCGCGCATTCGCCATCTGTTGGCGGGCATTGTGGCGGCGATGCTGGCACGTAGGACGCTCTTCGGAATTTCGGGGTGGCGCCTGATGTTGTTCGTTCCGACGATCGGCGCTGTGATGATTGGCTAGCTGGCGCAGGGGCAGCCAGTACCTGGCCGCGCAATCCGGTCTGCGGACGATGGAACTCCCGTCGCTGGAGTGTACGCAGTTATAGCCGCGCGCGTGACAAGTCAATGGAGGCTGCCGGGCGCTCTACGCTGCGTGAATTCGAAGAATGGTAGGCACGAGGAGACTCGAACTCCTGACCTCTACCGTGTCAAGGTAGCGCTCTAACCAACTGAGCTACGCGCCTGCGCAGTGCATCCAGTTATCATACCAAAAGCTCATGTACCATCAAGATTCTGGGCTGCAGCCATGAAGATTGGAAACCCTTGCTGAAAGAATTACGTGCAGCTCCTAACCTGCTTACTTTCCTGCGCTTGTGCCTCATACCGTTTCTTGTGATCGCGGTTCTCGAGTCTCACTACCGGACCGCGCTTTGCATCTTCGTCGTAGCCGGGCTGAGTGATGGTTTGGATGGCTTGGCCGCGCGCCTGCTCAAGCAGCAGACGCAGATCGGTCAATACCTCGACCCGGTCACCGATAAACTTCTGCTGAGCACCCTGTTTCTCGTGCTCATGCATCAGCAGCTGGTGCCGCGGCGGGTCACTGTGTTGGTGTTCAGCCGCGATCTCGGTATTCTCATCGTCGCCTCGCTGCTCTACATCAGCCTCGGTATGCGCGATTTCCGGCCCAGCATCTTCGGTAAAGCAAACACATGTGCCCAGATCCTGGCGCTGCTCGCAGTCCTGCTCTGCCAGATTTATGTCCCGATCCCGCTCATCATGCTCCGCACGCTGGCTCTGGATGCCACCGCAGTGCTCACCATCGTCTCCGCCTTGCACTACGCCTGGCGGACGGCCCGGCGCCTGGCCGTCGCCGAAGCGCATTGACCCTGCGTCGCGGATGACTCCCAGCGCTTCGCTATCGGCGATCTCGTTCGCGCTGAGAAGGGACAAGTTTCATGCCCAGTGGGTCGGCAGTACCGGTGAAAACCTTAAAGGAAGACTGAATTCCCGGTGTCATGGATGCCCAACAGAAAATCGTGGGCGGACGCCCACAGGAAACTGCGGCCGGTGGCAAAGGTTTGAAAAACGCGCTTTCAATGGCAAACTATTGCCAGCATCTGGCTCCCGGTTTAACTTTACTGAAACAGTTCTTTACCCAGGGCTGCCTAACCTGGGTGCAAAACTGCGGTTTTCACGAAGGCCCTTATGTCTGAAACGATCCAAGCACGAGTTCTTCGCGTCATTGCCACCACCCAGCGAATTCCCCTGGAGAAGGTCAAGCCCGATAGCACGTTCGAAGAATTGGGCATCGATTCGATGGACAGCATCAATATCCTGTTCGATCTGGAGAGTGAATTCGACATCGAGATCAAAGACGAAGACGCGAAAAAGATCCAGACCATCCGCGAAATGATCGACGGAGTCACCTACCTGGTCGATTCCAAGGTGAACCCCACCCCCCAGACGGCCACCGAGTAGCCCGCCCTCACGGCTATCGGGAAGATGCTGGAGTTTGTTAACCTCGGTCCAGCAACAATCTTTCATGAAAATG
>Ga0182015_10004258_pt1 | contig 15502 bp, 11 predicted proteins | sample 712P3MmetaG_FD_120478 | JGI IMG/M metagenome (GOLD analysis project Ga0182015, IMG submission 120478) | Permafrost microbial communities from Stordalen Mire, Sweden - 712P3M metaG | ecosystem: Environmental > Terrestrial > Soil > Wetlands > Permafrost | place: Sweden: Stordalen | collected... | reverse complement strand
GTGGTCCGGCAGTATCCCGACTCGCGCGACGCCCGCCGCGAACTCGGCATCAGCTACTACCAGCAGCATCGCATCGAGGATTCGATGCACCAGTTTGAGGCGTTGCAGAAGATCGATCCCGACGACCTTGCTGCGCACTACAACCTTTCGATCCTGTACCGGCGCATGGGCATGAAACAACAGGCTGCACAGCAACAGGCGATGTTTGTGGACAAGAAGTTCGATCCGGGCTCGCCGACCTACGCGCTCGAGTTCCTGCGTCAGCATCCTGAAGTCACCGACGAGAGCATTCCCTGGCACATGCATACCACCCTGACGCAGCAAGAGGCGGCCACCCCTGGAACCCAGGGAGCGCATCGCCTTCCGAACAAGGAGGGGCAGTACTGATGCATCGTTGCCGCACAAATGGCCCGCGATGGGTCCTCGGGATGGTAGCGCTGCTGCTGTGCGGCAGCCATGCGCATGCACAGGCGCGTTGTCCCTGGCTGAACGTCGCAACCGCCAGCGGCGTGCTGGAGGGCCCTGCGTTACTGCAGGTTGAGCAGCCAAATGCGACCGAGACGCAATGCATCTTTCGCTACCAAAACGGCAAGGTCATCGAAACCCTCGAGATCGACGTGAAGCGCCAGCAGGACATCAGCCGCGGGATTGTGCCGGAAGAATCCAGTTGCAACTCGCCGGGCACGGCATTGAGGGCCATTGGCAATGAAGCAGTCCTCTGTGTGGACGACCGCAGGTCTTCTCGCGGAGACCAGGTCATTGGCCGCGTGCGCGACAGCATTTTCCGCGTGAGCGTCACCACCACCGCGAAGAACGATCCGGCGGTGACGCGCGAGGTGCTTGAGCAAAGGGCGAAAGCCACCGCCGAACAGGTGGCCGGGGCGTTGTTTTAGCGATGCAGGCACTAATGAGCGCCGCAGAGATAGTTCCTCGTCATTGCCGATCGCGGCGGGTCCACCTGAGCGTCAGCGGCATCGCTGTACTCGCGCTCGCAGCGCTTTGCTGTGTCCGGCGCGTGGGTGCCGATAGTGCGGTTCGAACTATCACCATTCACGCGGTGCGGTATGAGTTCGATCCGGCGGAGATCACGCTCCGGAAGGGCCAACCCGTGCAATTAATCTTCACCGCCGACGATGTCGGGCACGGCATTTCGATTCCAGGCCTGGGAGTCGAGGCGGACCTGCCGAAGCATAAATCCGAATCGCTGATGATCAAGCCGGCCGCTGCGGGCGACTTCGAGGGAGAATGTTCGAGATACTGCGGCACCCGCCACAGCGACATGACCTTCCTGGTACACGTGAAGCCATGAAGTCGACGAAGACGCCCCCAGCGGTGACACATTGGGCAGTGTCGCCGAAGAGCTCCGGCAGGTGTTTCGCGGACGGGAGAGCGGCTCTCTGCGCGTCGATTCTGCTTTCCGGCTGCGCCATGCTTGCAGCCCAGGCTCCAGGCAAGGCGTCCACTTCCGAAACCGAGATGCGGAAGCACTATGACGCTGCCTACCATCTGCAGGCCGCGGGCAATGTGGAAGGAGCAGACCAGGAGCACCGGCTTTTTCTGGATGAAGCTTTGCACCATGTGGCGAATGTGCGCGCCAACATCGGCGAGTACGCCAGGGCAGAACCGCTGTACCAGGAGGCGCTGCAGCTGGATCCCGACGATACGGAGCTGCAGTTCGATTACGCGAAGGCAGCCATGGATGCGGAGGATCCGCAAAAGGCCGAGCACCTGGCGGCGGAGATCCTGGGTCACAACGCGCCGATTGGCGTTGCGAGGCGAACCTCGCTGATGCGCATCCAGGCCGAGGCTCTGCGCAGTCTGGGACAGCATGAGCAGGCCCTCGACCTGTTCCGGTCTGCTGTTGCGCTCGATCCTTCCTTCGACAACGTGTATGCGCTCGGCAACGCCTATCTATGGGTCGGCGACAAGGCAGATGGTGCGAAGGTCTTCGCCAAAATGCTGACTCAATTTGGCGAGACCGCAGTTATACGCATGGACCTGGGACGCGGGTATGCAGAGGCGAACGATTTTCCGGAAGCGATTACAGAATTCCGCAAGGCAATTGCGATGGGCGGTCGGCTGCGCGGCGTTCACTATTCGCTTGGCGCCTGCTACCTTTCGCTGTCGGATGCGTCCCCTGATGAGGCCGAACAGGAGTTTCGGAAAGAGCTGGCCCTGCAGCCGAATGATCCTTTCAGCTATCCGCAACTGGGCAAAATAGCTCTGAGCCAGCATAATTATGCCGAAGCAGGCCACGACCTGAAGCGTGCCGTTGCCCTCAATCCCGACAGCGCCGACAACTACCTGCTCCTGGCCCAGCTGTACACAGAAACCAGCCACGATTCCGATGCCATGGCAGCGCTGCGCAAGGCCATTGCAATGACCACGGACCCGTCGCGGAACCACTATGCCATCCATGCTGCGCACTACCAGCTGGGGCGCCTGCTGATCCAAAACGGCGATCCATCCGCAGGCAAAGCGGAGATGAAGATTGCCGAAGACCTACTTTCTCGCAGCGATCTGCAGGATCAAAACACGCTGAATGGTAAGCCTCAGGTGCAGCTCCCGATCGAGAGCACCCGCGTGGCCTCCGCTCAGGAGAAAGCGCAGGACGATGCGTACGAGAAGTCCATCGCCCCCCTGCTCGCCAGCAGTTACAACAACCTCGGAGTGCATGCCGCAATTCGTGGCGACTATCCCATCGCCGCTGCGTGTTTCCGGCAGGCAGCCGCATGGAATCCGGCACTGGAGGGCGTGCAGGGCAACTGGGGCCGCGCTGCTTTCGCGGCGCATGAATACGCCGACGCGGTGAACCCGCTGCGTAACGCGCTCCATTCCCATCCCGGCGACCGCGAAACACGGGTTGAACTCGGCGTAAGCCAATATCAAACCGCGGACTACGCGGGAGCTGCGCAGACCCTGGGTCCCATCGCGTCATCATTGGCGGGAAATCCGTCCCTCGCCGCTCTCTATGCCGAATCCCAGGCTAAATCGGGTTCTGAGAAGCCGGTTGAAGCGAGCGGTGGTTCTACGACAAACATGAGGTAAATGGACCGTGGTGCTGGGCAGAAATCTTATCGGCTGGCTGGTGCTTGCGATCGCCGTGGGACTGGGTCCCAGCGCCGACGCGGCGACAGCAACCTGCGTTTCGCCGCTCGAATTAAAGAATGCGCTTCAGTTGCATCCCGTGGCAGACGTCTACGCGGATCTGGGAAACTGGTACGCCGCCCATCAGCAATTTGACTGCGCCATTGACGCCTTCCAGTCGGCTCGCAAGCTGGAGCCAGACTCAGCGCACATCGATTACCTGCTTGGACTCAGTCAATCCATGGCTGGCCGCTACGAGGAGGCAGTGGAGCCGCTGCGGCAATCTGTCGAACGCGATGCGAGCGTTCTGAAACCACATATCGTTCTGGCGTCCGTCTTGTCCAAACTCGGCCGACAGCAGATGGCGGTGGAGCAGTGGGAGGAGGCTCTCCGAATCGATCCGCACTCAGCGGTAGCGGAGGATGGCCTGTGCAGGGCGCTTCTCGCGCAGCGACAGGCGGATCCAGTGATTGCGCTTCTGAGCAATGCGCATCTCGATGAGAAACTCGCCTTTGACCTCGCGCAGGCCTATTCGATGGAGTTCAGGCTGACCGAGGCGAAAGCCGTCCTCAGGCAGGCGATACAGACCTACCCGTTTTCTGCGCCTCTGGTCTATGGCCTTGTGACCGTCAGCGTGAAGCAGGATCACCCCGAAGAAGGCGCGCGTGTCGCGGCAGTCTTTGCCGCGGCGCATCCGCATGACCTGTCCGCGCAAAAGCTCTACCTGCGAACGCTGGAGTTTAACGGCGATCCCTCCATCGCGCTTCCGCTCGCCACAAAACTGCTAACCATTGCGCCGCACGATCCGGAGGTGCTCTACCTTGGCGGCATCAACGAATGTGAAGCCGGCCATTACGAATTGGCGCGCAAATATCTGGAAGAGGCGGTTGCGCTCGACCCGGTCGAATATCGCGACAAATATAACGTGCGCTATTACCTGGGAACCGCTCTCTTTGAGCTCAATGATTTTCAGGCCGCAAAGGAACAGCTGGAGAAAGCAGTAGAAACCCAGTCAGCGAGCAGCGATGAGATGAAACCGCAGGCTCGCTGGGAGCTGGCCATGGCACTACGCAACATGGGAGAGTCGGAACAGGCCCGCGAGCAGCTCACAATCTATCAGCAGGAGAAACAGGCATTGGAAGATCGCACCCTGGCCGCTCAAAAAACCGTTACTGCAGCCGATGAGCTGGCTCGAGGAAATACGCAGAAAGCGATTGACCGTTATCGCGAGGCAGTGGCCTCCACGCCGAACGACGCAAGCCTGAATTACAAACTTGCGCTGGCTCTCGACAGCACAGGCGATTTCGCGAGCGAGCGTGCGGTTCTGGAACGCGCTGTCCAAATCGATCCCACCTTTGCCCTGGCTCAATATCAGCTGGGCTATGTCGAATCGCAGCAAGGCGATTATCCGGCGGCGGAGCGGCGGTTTCGGTTGGCGGTTCAGGACGCTCCGGCATACACGAAAGCGTGGGTCAGCCTGGCAGCCACGCTGGGGATGGAATCGCGGTTTCCTGAAGCCCAGCAAGCCGTCTCCCACGCTCTGAAGCTGGCGCCGAGTGATGCCGAGGCCTTGCAACTGCGTAGTGATCTGACGAAGACCCAAAATCGCAATTGATGCCCGTCGGTTTCTGGTCTTACTGCCTAGCGAGTTTATTCCCGTGTGGTCGGCGACCGTGGGATTCTGGCGGGCGGAGGGCCAGGCGCCTTCTGTCCGGGCATTTGCGCGGTGGCAATCGTCGAAGCTGCGAGCAAGAGCGCGACAACGGGCATTGGTCCCGATGAACAAAAGCTCGTTTGAAAAACGAGCTCAATCCGGAGCATGTTTCATCTCGACTTTCTGTCGCCAGCCTCGTGATGCCCTGTTTATGACCTGACCTGAAATCCCATGTGCAGCCGGACAGAGAGCTGCTTGCTAACGGCAATCCGGTGTAAAGCAGAGATTCTTGCTGAAGAATGGCAACACGTGGTTCTGGAATCGATCGGCGACTGCGCTGGTGTGCGTACCAGGGTAAATTTCAAAGCTGTTAGCGATTCCGTAGTTATCGAGGATGGTGTGCAGCCTGCCGGCGTCGATGCGCAAGCTGTCCTGATCGCCGACGTCCATTGAGATGGCGCGATAGTGCTTGAGATTTCCGATGTACTGATCGACGAACGCGAGCGGCGAGTTGGCCGTATATTTGGCTACGATCTCCGGCTGCAAAACGCCGTCTTTGGTCGGCAGGTCGAAATACAGAGGAGGATTTCCGGGGTTGGGAGCCCACGCCGCTGCCGTTGCATACTGGGCGGCCTGGAAGCCGGGCGACTGTGCCGCCAGGTCCGCCGGACTGTTCGCAGCGGCAACCTTCTTCTCGCTGGCGATGGCGCGCTCCCTGATTTGATCGGCGGAGCCAGGGCCGCCCCCGACCATCGAAGACATGCAGCAGGGACTCATGATGTAGAGAGCGCCGAAGACGTCAGAATGCTTCATGCCGATGCGCGACGCGCCATAGCCGCCCATAGAGTGGCCGACGAGGCCACGACTGCGCCGATCGGGGATGGTGCGATAGTGCGCATCGATGTAGGCGACGACATCGTGATAAATGAACTTTTCGAAATCGCCGGTCGTGACAGAGCTCGAGTACATCGAGCCGTTATAGATGGTTTTGGAGTCAGGCAGGACGACGATCATCTCCTGCGAGCCCGTGGCAAACGCGCCTTCAATGGTCTGTGGAACGTGGATCTCATGGCTCCATTGGTCGGCGCCAATGGAGTAACCGTGCAGCGCGTACACGACGGGATAGAGATGCTTCTTGTCTTTCTGGTAGCTGGGTGGGAGGAAGACGATGACGTCGCGATCGACAGCGTCGCCTTCGAGATTGCCTTCGAGGGCGGCGCCGTGGATCCTGATGTGCTCGACGGTTACCGGCTTTGCACCGGGGACGACGTCAGGGACGATTGTCTGCACCTGGGCGGTCAGACATGATCCGGACGCGACGGCGAATGTGATCGTGCATGCGACAAGCAGCTTCATTGCTCTCATTACGGCCTCTCTCGAAATACCTGGGCTACTGCACCGGGTAGGAATAGATGTTGACGCTAAAGGGGCGGACGGTGATGGTTGCGGGCAATGCGCCGAGCGCTTGTTCTTCGACCTGGACCTCGGGCTTCTTGTCGATCTGCACCGTTGCGTCGATGGAGTCCGGAGCCATGCGCCACAGTTTTCCCGCACTGGCAAGCTTCGCTCCCCTGATCGCGAGCTTGATGCTCTGTGGGGAGTCGGATGGGTTGAGCACGGCGATGGCGAGAGTCGTGCGGTCCTCACTGAGCGCGGCGCTGAGGTCGAGCGGGTAGGTATCGCTGCCGGGGTTGACCGCGGGCTGGTCACCTCCGGCCGGAAACGTTGGCTTTGGTTGCGGCGAGTCGCCGGTGACCTCGACGGGGATGGTTCCGAAGTGATCGCGGTACATCCTGAACAGCATGCCGGTGGGGTTGAGTACGGCTTCAGTGCGATTGGAACTCATCATGGCGGTCGCAAAGGTGAATGCGCCCAGCTGAAAGATGCCGGAGTGGCGGAACATTTCATGGAAAGCCCAGGCGTAGGCGGGAACGACCTTGTAGGAATCACGGTTACCGCCGAAGTAAGCCCATTCGTCGATGGCAATGGGAACCGGCCTGGCGCGAAGTGCCGGGATGCGCTTCAGGTACTCCTGATAGTGCTCATATTTGGCACGGACCTGGACGGCCGGGGCGCGTTCCCACTCAATGAGCGATAAAGGCGGATCGATCGGCACCTTCTTCTGGAGCTTCATGTCGGTGTGTTGCGTGCCGGATGCGTAGTAGTGCTCGCTGACCATGTCGATGTTATCGAGGCAGTTCAACAGCATTTGTCCGGTCCAGTCCGCGGCGGAAAGATAGTCGGGAACGTACTGTCCGTTGATGCGCCTGGCCTGGTCAGCCCCCTCCATGACGTCGGGCATGGCGCCGCCGGCGATGAGGGTGATCGACGGGTCAACTTTGCGCATCTCCGAGGCAAAGAGATTGTGCTTCAGCTCGAATTGGGGAAGCGACATGGAGCCCATCTGGTAGTCGCCCCAGGGCTCGTTGCCTATGCCCCAGAGCTTAACGTAATAAGGGGCAGGGTGGCCGTTGGCGGCTCGCCATTTGCCCATGGGCGTGGTGGCGGGTCCGTTGGTGTATTCGACGAGCTCGCGCGCAGACCATGCGTCACCGAAGCCGGCGTTGACGGTGATGTAAGGATCGACGGCGAGGAGACGACAGAGGGTAAGGAACTCATCGGTGCCGACATCATTGGGCTGGACGGCGTGCCAGACGGGATCGAAGATGGGCGGGCGCTTGTCGATGTCGCCGACGCCGTTGCGCCACTCGTATGCGGAAACAAAGTTGCCGCCTGGGAATCGCAGGACGCCGAAGCGCAACTGCCTGAGCGCGGCGATCACTTCGGGTCGGAAGCCTTCAACGTTGTCGGCGGGCATGAGCGATACTGCGCCGATGTGGAATGAACCCGTGCCGGTTCCGGCGATTTCGAGAGTGGCTTTGTCAGAGTCGCTCCTGGCGGTGTAGCGCAGTGGGAACTTGCGGTACGCGGCGCTGAGGGTGGCGACGGCGACGGTCTGACGGTCAGCGGGTTGCTTGCCCCAGATGAGCGTGACCTTGATTACGGCGCCGGGGGAGCCGGCGAGTACGATGCGGCCGGTGTAAAACGCTCCTCTGCGAACGGCGATTCCGGACTGGCTGACGCCATGCGGATCTTTGACGCCGAGTTCGATCAGCGGCGAATGCTCGCCAGTCCAGGGATGCCTGGTGTCCATGGTGACCGCATCGTCGCCGCCTATGGGAGCCCACCACCGTTCAGGAGTGCGGCGGAAGCGCGGGTTCCCCGCAGCGTTGCCCATCAACGGAGGCGGTGTGGGCGCGCTGGTGGCGACGGGGTAGAAGAACTTGCGATCGACCAGCATCTCCGACCAGACGCCGGTGTTCACGATGTCGCCGCCGTGCTCGAGAAACTGGCCGTAGATGTTCTTTGAGATGGGAGCTCCGGTCTTCGAGGTATCGATGGTGGCATTGACAGTGGGGGACTGAGACGAAAGAGCGCTGGGCAGGGCAAGCAGAAACAGGAGAAACCAGGAAGGATTTCTGGAAAACGTTTTCGCGGCTGCGGTCTGCAGGAATAAGTACATGGTTCGTTTCCTCGCAATATTAAATGGAGCGAAATGCCGGAGTGCGCGCGGGCCGCCGGTGGCGTTGAATTTCGTTTCGACCGCCACGATGGTCCACGCCTGTCAATCGAGCTTCGCGATTGAGGCTAATGGAGACGACGGTCACTGATCGAGGTGCTGCGGTGAGCGAGCACCTGTCGTTGCCGATGCCGAGAGCGCCGATCCTATAAGGATCCCGACGGCAGTCGTTTTCCCAGATTCAGTTCCGAAACCCTTGACTATACACATGTGCCGCTGCAGCAAACAAGATAGATAAAGCGCTTTATTCCAGCGGAACAAGGCATTACCATGCGTATGGCCGGGAGAGAGCGGCGTATCCCGCTCCAGGGTTCTGGCTCTGGGATATGCCTGCGCGGAGGTGCGCTTTGAAACTGGCTGGAATCGTGATGCTGTTGGCGGTGAGCTGCTGTTTTGGGCAGCAGCCGGGGGATTTCAAACCCGCCACATCGAATGTTCTGGATTCGCAGTATCCGAGGGTCGACAGCGACTCACGGGTTCAGATCCGGTTCAAGGCGCCAGATGCGACCAGTGTGAGCTTAATTTCTGGAGCGGGCCCAAGGTGGATATGGAAAAGCAGGCGGACGGGCTCTGGACCGTCACAACGCCACCCATGGCTCCGGGGCTTCACTACTACACGATCATCGTGGATGGTGCAGAGGTGAGCGATCCGGGCAGCACGGCGTACTTTGGTGGAAGCAAGTGGGCCAGCGCCGTCGAAGTGCCCGAGGCCGGAGCAGATTACTATTTGCCCGAGGACGTTCCGCACGGACAGGTACGTGAGATCTGATACCACTCCACCATACGGGGACATGGCGGCACGCACTCGTCTACCTGCCGCCGGCCTATGACGCGGCGAAGACTCGCTATCCGGTGCTGTACCTGCAGCACGGCGGGGGTGAGGACGAGAGCGGATGGATCAGGCAGGGCAAGGCGAATTTCATTCTCGATAATTTGATTGCGAGCGGAAACACAAAACCGATGATCGTTGTAATGGCGAATGGCTATGCGTGCCGCGCCGGGTATCAGGCGCCCGATCTGTCGGGTCAGCCGTTCGGCTCGCCGGAATTTATGAAGGTAATGCAGGAGCGGATGGGCGCATTTGAAGACGATATGACACAGGCGCTGATTCCGTTCGTCGACAAGACGTTCAGAACAATTGCCGATCGCGAGCACCGGGCGATGGCGGGACTTTCGATGGGCGGCATGCAGACGTTCCAGGTGACATTCGATCATCTCGACTTGTTCTCATACATCGGTGGATTCAGCGGAGCGGCCAATGTGTTCGCGATCGGCAATAACAAGCTGGACACGAAGACGGCATTCCATGGAGCGATGGCGGATCCGGCGGCGTTTGCCGGTCGGGTGCATCTGCTGTGGATTGGAGTGGGAACCAACGAACCCGAGCGAACGAAGTCCAGACTGGAGAATCTGCACGCGTCACTCGATGAAGGAAAGATCCAGCACGTTTTTTACGAGTCGCCAGGCACCGATCACGAATGGCAGACATGGCGCCGTGACTTAAAAGATTTCACCGCGACTATTCCAGCCGCGGAGTCGAGCGGCCGTTACCGCGCAGTAAGGCAATGGCCGATGCCTGAGGGTGGAGCTTCCAAAGCCATATAACCAGCGGTTGATAATGCAATTGTGCTCATCATGAGACTTCGATTGTCGAATTCACAACTTCAAGCTCGGAGAAATACAAATCGATGCTTTATTCCTTCAAGCGGCGCATGTGCATTGTCGCGCCTGGTTTTCTCGCAGTCTGGTTCGCCTCAGTCGCTTCCGCTCAGGCAAATCAAAACTCGTTGCGTGAAGTCGCCGCCAACGTTCAAGACACACGCGGTCCGGTTGATCGCTTCTTTGACCTTTCCGTCGGCTCCGATTATCCCGGAACGTTGATTCGGGATGACAGCCAGGCGCAGCTCAAGCTTGTCACCGAAGAACTCGGTTTTCGCTACATACGATTCCACGCCATCTTCCATGATGTTCTGGGAACGGTCCGCGTCGAAAATGGGAAGACCACGTATGACTGGGCGAAGACCGATCAGCTCTACGACGATCTGCTGGCGCGGCATATCAAGCCATTTGTCGAGCTTGGCTTTACTCCAAAAGCGCTGGCGACGTCGGAGAACAGCATCTTCTACTGGCACGGGAATACATCGCACCCGAAACAGGATGGCTGGCGGGACCTGGTAGATGCCTTTGTGCGGCACGAGGAAAAGCGTTACGGAAAGGACGAAGTCCGTACATGGTACTTCGAGGTCTGGAACGAGCCGAACCTGTCCGGCTTCTGGGAGGGCGGCGATCAGAAGGCATACTTCGAGCTTTATGACCTGACCGCCAGGGCAATCAAAAATGTCGATCCCAGGTTGCGGGTCGGCGGCCCCAGTACGGCCGGCGCAGCGTGGGTCCCTGAATTTCTGGCCCACGTCAAGCTCAGCGGCGCTCCAGTCGATTTCGTGACAACGCATACTTACGGCGTGCAGGGCGGATTTCTGGATGAGAACGGAAAGGACGATACCAAGCTCGATCTGTCTCCAGACGCGATCATTGGCGACGTGCGGCGGGTGCGCGAGCAGAGTTCGGCATCAGCTTTCCCCAGTCTGCCGCTCTATTTCACCGAGTGGAGCACCAGCTATACGCCACGGGATTCGGTGCACGACTCCTACATCAGCGCGCCCTACATCCTGAACAAGCTAAAAGCCTGCCAGGGGTTGGTGCAGGGAATGAGCTACTGGACTTACACCGATCTATTCGAAGAACCGGGACCGCCAACCGCTCCGTTTCAAGGGGGATTCGGATTGCTGAACCCTCAGGGAATTCGCAAGCCGGCCTACTTCGCATACAAGTATCTGCATGCGCTTGACGGAAACAGCCTTGTGACGAACGATCCGCAGGCGATGTTGTCCACAAAGGATGGAAACGTTACCGCTGTGATCTGGGACTTCGAACAGCCAGACCAGAAGGTTAGTAATCGCTCCTTTTATACGAGGGCGATTCCGTCGCATCCGGCTCCGCCTGTGCATCTGCATCTGACACAACTTGCCACAGATACCCCGTATCACCTGGAAGTACATCGAACAGGGTTTCATGTTAACGATGCCTACACGGCATACATCGAACTTGGTTCTCCTAGGGAACTGACTGAGGCGCAGATCGCGCATTTGAGCGACCTGACGCGAGATCTTCCGGAGACGGATAAGGTGGTGCGGAGCGGCGCCGACGGCACTCTGGATACCACATTCCCGATGAACAGCAATGATATTGTCCTCGTCAAGGTGGTACGCGACCATGCAGCGAGATAATGGATCCGCGGAGTTCACCAGCGAAGGGAGCAAATGAGCGAGAGGAAGCGTCGAAAAATTTACTTCAACTGCAACGTTTACTTCTTCGCTCTGCTGCTGGCTATCGCATCTCCTGGGCAATCACGCTCCGCACCGGCAGCGGAGGCTGCGTCTCGGCATCCAGCTTGGCCCGGTCCAGGACAGCTTTTTGTGGGCACGTGTTATCAGCCCGTGGATCGCTCACCTGAGCAGATCGATCAGGACGTTGCCATCATGAACCGCGCGGGTTTCAATGTCGTGCGCATGGGCGACCTGTCGTGGGATTCTTTTGAGCCGTCGCAGGGCAAGTTCACCTTTGAGTGGTTCGACAGGATCATGGACAAGATGCAGGCCGATGGCATCCGGGTCATTCTTGACATTCCCGGTCTGCCTGCGCCCATCTGGGTGCATCGGACATACCCGGGCGTCGATATCGTCGCGCAGAACGGCACACGGGTTCCACCCGCCGAGCGTTACATGGATGACATCAGCGACCCCGACTACGTCCGCGAGGCTGGAATTATGGCTGAGGCGCTGATGAGGCGGTATGCGAACCATCCCGCGGTAATTGCCGTGGGCTATGACAACGAGATCGGAAACGGCTTCATGTCGTATTCGGAAGCCGACCGGCAGAGGTTCATTGCCTGGCTGAAGAAGAAGTATGGAACTATTCAAGAGCTGAACAAAGCATGGGCCACGCAGAGATGGTCACGGCGCCTGAACAGCTTTGAAGATGTCGATCTGCCGCTCGCCGAGGGTCCGGGACCGTCGGAGCGCTATCTGGACTTACGTCGATTCTGGTCGGATGTGACTGTGGCTCGTCTGGAGGAACTGGATGCGATTCGTCAGCGGAACATGCCGAACGTTCCGTCGATTTCAAACCTCTGGGATACTGCCTCGCGGCGCGGCTTTGACTACCTTTCCACGTACAAGTCTTACGTCTCCTACGGAGCTGAAGGCTTTTATCCCGGGGACCCCATCAGCGGTACATTTGGTGCGCTGATGACTAAGGGGGCACTGCCGACTCCGATATGGTTCAACGAGTTCACGGCCGGAGGCGGTGGTTTTTACGGAGCACCGGGCCGGAGCCGCATGTATGCATACCTCGGACTCATGATGGGAGCCCAGGGGATTCTCGCCTGGACCTTCAACAGTCACCAGGGTGGAGAGGAACAGGCGCTCTTCGGGCTGGTGGATCACGACGGAACTCCTTCTTGGAAAGTGGATGAGTTTGCACGGATAGCAACGGAATTCAAACAGCTCGCCAAGTATGGATTCCCTCGGTTGACGCAACCCGAAGTAGCCATCGCCTATTCATTCGACTCCCTGATCGACTCTCATCCTAATGGTCCTTCCAATACAACGCTGCAATACTTCAAGCCTGCCTACGCCGAGCAGGTGCAAGGCGCCTTTGAGCCATTCTTCCGTGCCAATCTTGATACCGCCATCATCAATATCGGGCATGAGGACCTTTCACCCTACAAACTAATCGTCGTACCAGCCGATTATGTGATGGATGCGGCCAGCGCAACAGCATTAAGGGAATATGTAAGCGGCGGCGGGACAGTACTCATGACGGCATTCTCAGCCAAAGTGGATGAGCATGGGCAATGGTTCGACACTCCGCTGCCGGGCGGGTTGAGTGATGTGTTCGGGCTGAAGACAAATGCATTCTATGATTCAACGGCGTTGAAATTCGAACTGGATGGCAAATCAATATCTGCCAACGTACGTCGATACGAGGTGCTCGAGCCCTCAACGGCCACGGTGCTCGCTCGCTTCACAAATATCCCGGATCATAGCCCGGTAATAACGATCAATAAATTTGGTAAAGGCAATGCCCTTTACCTGGCGACAGAGTCCAATCCTTCCATCATCGGCCCCGTCCTCGAACGCGTTCTCCACCTTGCGGGCATTCAAGCTGGACCCTCGACACCAGAAGGTGTTTACGCACGCTCAGTAGATGGCCGCACTTTGTATGTAAACACGACCGAAGAAAAGAAGACCGTGGCCCTGAATGGCAGCAAACGGGGAATACTGACCAATCGGATTTATGAAGGCACCATAGTCTTGGATCCACTGGCATCGGATCTCGTCCAATGAAACGGGGAATCGAGGCTGGCGGATTTATATTCAGGCCGTCTGGGATCCCAGGAGCGGCCCATTCAGTTCTAAATGAGCGCATTATCGCCAATGCACTCATCGAACGCTTCCGCTTGTTGCCGAATCGCCGACTTTATCGATCGCTGAGAGGTCTCTGGTTAGAGCCACTTGGTTTTTCTCAAGCGAATCCGTGAATGATAAAGGACATCATCATACGGGAAGCTGGCGGTGACAAATTTCCTTTCGGAGAGTCCATCAGGCGGAGACTTCCAGGAGATTCAAATGAAACTGGCTTTCATCCCTGTGTTCGTGGTTGCATTTGCCGTGCCTGGTATTTCGAACGCAGCAAATTCTACCCCTGTACAGGGAAGTGGCGTTCAAAGATGGCGCGGATTCTACCGGGTGGATCAATTTTTATTTCCAGGACGGGAAGCGCATCTTTATTCCGGCGAAAATTAACGGTCACGATGCTGAGGTGCTACTCGCCACCGGGCTTCCCACTCCTGACATAGACAAAACTTTTGCTGCCACCATCGGCTTGCCTCTCACTCAAACGAGCAATGAAAAGGGAGCAACTGGAGCATCTTCCCAGCTGCAGATCCAGATCGGTAATCTGACCTTGCCGATAACCCCTGCCTCGGTCGTTGATTTTGGTCCGCTCGCGGAGCACATAGGTCATCCATTACCACTCTTGTTGGGCGATGCTGCGTTCGGCAACCTGGTCGTGGACATTGATTTCGCTCACCACCGCATCGCTTTTCGCAATCCCTCCGGTCAAATTAAACGACTGGTGCAGTGGAGGTTCCGCTGACGCGTGTGGAAAATGAACATCTGGTTTCTGTCTCCGTCGAAGGCGCGCCACCAGCAGAGTTTGAATTGGGTCTCGGGAACTCCAGCGAAATGCTGGTCTATCAGCCCTACTATGAATCGCATAAGTTGCTAGAGAATCGAAAGCTCTCGAAGAGACAGGCCGCCGGCAGTGGGGGATTTGTCGTTGAAACGGTTGCGACCTTACATCATGCGAAATTTGCTGGTGTTACATTCGCCAACATGCCGGCGGCCTTTATACCCACGAGCATCGCGGGAACCACGTCCACAATTATTTCGGGAGATATCGGCCTGCCCGTTCTCACTCGCTTCCGGCTGGTCATCGACTATGCTCACGATCGGCTCTACGCGATGCCCTATGCTGAGGCAGCGCAGACACCGTTGCCCAAAGATCGGCTCGGTCTGGTGTTGAAAAAGGACGATGCCACTTTCACAGTCCAGTTCGTTGCACCATATAGCCCGTCTCAGGCAGCAGGATTCAAGGTAGGTGACAAGATCGTGAAGATTGATGGCAAACAGTCGACAGCATGGTCTGAGGCAGCAATTTTGGATCTGAAATACGGCACGATTGGGAGTAGTGTCGGATTCACCATGCAAGATGGCGACGTTCATCGGGTGAAATTGGCCGATTATTTCTGACGAGAGGTCGCCTAAGCGCAATAAGCACTCAAACTCTGTTCGTGGGTCTTTGGGGTCATGACCCCAAGAGGAATCGTCAGCTATCCGGAAGAGTCCAGCTGTAAAATCTCAATGAGCGCATAATCGCCGAGGCGCTCATCGACAATCGGGGCCGGCCCCAAATTCCTAGTCGTGGGCGTATCACCGGCATCTATGTAAGTCTTTGTCAACAGAAAAGCACGAGTCTTCCGTTCGCGCTGTGGAGAGCGCGTTGCTGGTCCGATCAGGAGCTGCCGCTGCGCACGTTTGCCTCTCGGCTGATGGTTC
>Ga0182015_10004256_pt1 | contig 15502 bp, 9 predicted proteins | sample 712P3MmetaG_FD_120478 | JGI IMG/M metagenome (GOLD analysis project Ga0182015, IMG submission 120478) | Permafrost microbial communities from Stordalen Mire, Sweden - 712P3M metaG | ecosystem: Environmental > Terrestrial > Soil > Wetlands > Permafrost | place: Sweden: Stordalen | collected... | reverse complement strand
GCGAAATGACCTGCATGAATTTCTATCCGCGCTCCGCCACCGTGCGCGCCGAAACCGATTGCACCGTGCTCGAGATGTTGCGCAACGTCCTGGACACCATGCGCAAGAACAAAACGCTGCGCGCACAGCTCGATCGCACCTACCGCCAGCGCGCGCTCGAAGCGCATTTGCGCAACGTTCCCTTATTCCGCGCGCTCGATAAGGATTTCCTGGATCGCCTGCGCGATCGAGTTGAACTCGCCAGCTTCGCGCCCGGCCAGGTGATCTGCCGCCAAGGCGATTCCGCCGACAGTTTTTATCTCGTGCGCTTGGGATTCGTGAAAGTGTCCGAGCATCACGCCGGCGGCGAGCTCGTGCTGGCCTATCTTTCGCGCGGCGATTATTTCGGCGAAATCGGACTGCTGGGCGGAGGCGCGCGCACCGCGACTTGCACGGCGCTCGATCACGCCGAAGTCGTGCGCATTCCGGGCGACGAATTCCGCGCCATGGTCGAGCAGTTCCCCTCCGTGCGCCAAGGACTCGAAGCCGTGGCGCAGGAACGCCAGCAAGCCAATCACGAACGCATGGCCGTGCTCGGAAGCGTGCCTCTCGAAAGTTTTCTCGCGCAAGGTTTAATGGAGGCGCAGAGTCTTCTGGTTCTCGATCTCGATCGCTGCACGCGCTGCGATGCCTGCGTCACAGCCTGCGCCGACGCGCACGACGGCGTCACGCGCCTGATCCGCGAAGGATTGCGCTTCGACAAATATCTCATCGCCACTTCGTGCCGCCAGTGCCGCGATCCACTGTGCATGGTGGGCTGCCCGGTCGGCTCGATTCGCCGGCGCAATTCGCTGGAAGTGATCATCGAAGATTGGTGCATCGGCTGCGGACTCTGCGCGCAGAATTGCCCCTACGGCAATATTAATTTGCATCCGTTCACCGTGCAGGCCGACGATCCCGATCGCAGCGGCCGCAAACGCGCCGTCGTGCGCAAAAAAGCCACCTCGTGCGATCTCTGCACCGATCACGCCGAGCCGAGCTGCGTATACGCCTGCCCGCACGATGCGGCGCATCGCGTCGACCCCCGGGAATTTTTCGGCGCGCTGGTCGGCGCGCCTACGCGCGGCGAACCGAAGGGCGCGAAATGAAGTTCGAGTCGCCGCACCGCGCGAAGCTGCCGCGCGCAAATTTTCACAATGCGAATTGATCGCACTCACGTGGGCTGGTTCGTCGCGTCGTGCGTGCTGCTCGGCGCCGCATGTTTCTTGTACGCGTTGGGCCGGCCCGCGGCGCCGACAGCGCCGATGGGCGGCACGCCGCTCGGCTTGGCGTTCGGCATCGTGGGCTTCGCGTTCATGATTTTCGCGGGCCTGCTCGGCGCGCGAAAGAAAGTTCCGGTGTGGCGCCTGGGTCGCGCGCAAACCTGGATGCGCGGACATTTGTGGCTCGGCCTTCTGAGCCTGCCGCTGATTTTGTTTCACGCTGGCTTCCACGCCGGCGGTCCGCTCACCGCGGCACTGCTCTGGCTGCTCATCATCGTGGTCGCGAGCGGCGTCTTCGGCGCGGCGTTGCAACATTTCATGCCCGCCACGATGACGCGCGAATTGCCGCTTGAAACCATCTACGACGAAATCGAGCACGTGCGCACACAACTTCGTTCCGAAGCCGCCGAACAACTCGTGCGCGCGCAAACCATCGCTCCGCCCGAAGACCCGGACGAAGAAGGCGCCGCGGCCGCTACGGTCGCGCCCGCCACTCCGCTCGTTGCATTTTACGAGCGCGAGATTCGTCCATACCTTGAACACGCGCCGCGCCGCACCACTTTATCCGATCGCGCGCAATCCGAGCGCGCGTTTTCCGCCGCGCGTCTTCTTTTGCCGCCGGTGCTGCACCCCGCCGTCGACGACCTCGAAAGTATCTGCGAGGAAGAGCGGCAACTGGCGCGCCAGGCGCGGCTGCATCGCTGGCTGCACGCCTGGCTGCTGGTGCATGTGCCGCTTTCGATCGCGCTGGTTTTGCTCGGTGCAGTGCACGCCGTCATGGCGCTGAGATATTAGGAGCCATCTTTGCCGCGCACGCGCACAACTAAAAAGCTAGCGCAGCGGATCGACCTGAACTATTTTCGCAAGCCAGGCCCTATGCGCCGCTGGCGAATGTGGCTGTCCGTTGCCGCGATCGCCCTCGCGGTCGCGTGGATCGCCTGGCACGCTGTGCGCCGCAATGATGACGTGTACTCCGCGGGCAAACTGTCCGCCGCGCACGCCGTGTTCTCGAATCGCTGCAGCGCCTGCCACGTCACCGCCGGTGGACTATTTTTCGTGCGCAAAGTTTCCGATCACGCTTGCCTCGATTGCCACGACGGCCCGCTCCATCAAGCATCGCAGATGTTCACGCCGTCATGCGCCAGCTGCCACGCCGATCATCGCGGCGCCATTCGCCTGGCCGAAGTGAGCGACGCGAGTTGCACTCAATGCCACGCCAACCTCGAAACACGCGGCGGATTCACGCACTACGTCGCGCACATTGAGAGTTTTTCGAGCGACCATCCGGAATTTGCCGTGCTGCGAACCGGCGACGGCGATCCCACAACCATCCGTTTCAACCACGCGCTGCACATGCAAGCAAACCTGACGGGCCCGAGCGGACGGGTGCAACTGATCTGCGGCGATTGCCATCGGCTGGCGAGCGTTGGCGGCGCGCCAACCACTGCGATGCAACCCGCGACGTACGCCGCCACCTGCGCGTCCTGCCACACGCTGCAATTCGATAAACGTTTCGCCCAGCAAGTTCCGCACGATACGCCGCAGCGAATTCACGCCTTCGTCGTCGCCGAATTTGCGGCGTACATCGCCGCGCATCCCGCCGAGCTGCGCGAATTGCGCCAACCCAATCGCGATCTCCCGCGCCGCCCGATCGCCGCCGATTATCGCCTGCTGACGCCGCCCGAATGGGTGGCCGAGCACACCTCCGAAGCCGAAGATCTTCTGTGGCGCAAAACTTGCAAGGAATGCCACACGCTAAATTGCGCGCCGAATCAAACGCAAGCAAACGCCACGCCGCCCGATCTGGCGCTGACAACTCTCGCGTCACTAAGCGCCGCGTTGCCCAGCGTCGCGCCATCGAATATCACGCAGAAATATTTCCCGCACGCGAAATTCGATCACGCGCAACATCAGCTCGTGACCTGCGAAAGCTGCCACGCAGGCGCGCGCACCAGCCAGCAAAGTTCAGACATTCTTCTTCCGGGAATCGCGACGTGCCGCCAATGCCACAACCAAGGCCCGCAAGCCGCCGAGGCGCGCTGCTTTGAATGCCACACCTATCACGATCCCAGCCTGCGGAAATTTTCGCCGGGCCACGAGTCGATCGACGATTTATTGTCGCGTTTGTCGCGCCTGCCGCCGGCGTCAACTTCCACAATAGCTAACGCCAGTTTGTAACGACGCGGAAATTCTCGCGCGAGCGCTAACGCACCAGCGCTCGCAAGCGATCGAGCCAATTGCCGAGAACGGCCGCGGCCGAATTGCCGCTCGTGGCGGGAACAGCAAACGCCAGCGGCTGGCTCGGCGGCGAATCCGTCACGGTGTAAAGCGCTCCGTCGCGCAGATACAGCCCTTGCGCTTCTTCGCGATTCAGCGGCCGCGCGCCGCGCCGCCCGAACACTGCGAGCTGATTTCCGCTTTCATCCACCGCGCGATCGCGATCGATTCCGCGCGAAACCGCCAGCGCCGCGCCCGGCGTTCTGTACGTTGCGATCAGCTTGGGCCGCAGCGGCGGCGAAAATCCGTACGAATCCGGCGAATCCTCCGGCGATAGCACCTGAAGAATGCGCAGCCCATTCGCTCCGTCGGCCACGTACGCGAACACGCCGCCGGCCACCGCGCCAATTTTCACATCGCGCGCGTCGTTGATCGCGCCATCCGCCGTAAAAGTTTGCGCCAGACTCGGATGCTCCGGCCGCGTCACATCAACGATCGCGATTCCGTGCCGGCCCGCGGGCACGTAAGCGTACGTGCGCGAAACCGTGACGTTGCGCGCATCGTCCAGCGCCAGCGCAGCTCCCGCCACCACGCGCGGATGAGCCAGGTCCGTCACATCGAGCACTTTCAATCCCGCGCGATCCACAACAAACGCATATCGAAATTGGACCGCGATGCCCTGCGGATCATCCAGCGCCGGCGCGTCGATTTCGGCCGTGACGCTCGGCGCCAGAGGATTATCCAAATCCACCACCACCAATCCGCGATCGCACAAAATGTACGCGTACGTGCCCGCAATCGTGATGCGTCGCGCGCCATGCAGAATCCCGCCCGGATTGAACGTTGCCGCGCGCCCGATGAAATTATCTTCGGGATTTCCATTCAGCAACGTGCCAACTCCAGGGCTTTTGGCTTGCGCCGGATTCCCAACGACAATCAATCCCTCTTCGCGGTCCGTGACGTAAAGAAATCCGTACATCAAATGAATCTTCTGCTCCTCATTTTCTGGATGCTGCGCGCGCAGTGGATCCACAGCCAGCGTCGTCGGCGTGGCCACAGCCGTCGCGTATCGCGTCTTCACATACAGCCGCTGGCCCAGCGGCGAAACCGGCGCCGTCACCGTGCGCTCGGAAAATCCTTTGTTGTCGATGTTCGCGACGTCGTACACGCGAAATCCGCCCGCGCCCAGCGCCGCGTATAAATATTCTCCGCGCAACTGCAGATCGAGCACGGTGCCCGCGTGCCCGTATGCCGTCGTCAATCTCCCGCCGCGCGCAACGTGCTGCCGGTAATCGTCCGGATACGCCATGCGCTGCAGATCGCTGCCGAACACCGCCTCCGGCTCATCGTGTTCAGCGGTCGCCACCGCGGAAAATCCCTTCGCGCCATCGGCCACGTAAACGTAGCGCCCCATGTAATTCACAAAGTTCGTGCCCTGAAGCAGGAGCATCGCCATCCACGCATTGTTATCGCCCGCGGCGGAAACGTGGCAATCGGTGCACGTCTTCGTCTCTCGCGCGCGCACCGTGTGCGGCACAAACGTCGAAAACGCCTCGCCGCTAAAGCCCGGCGCCGAAACCGTCTGCTGCGTGTAATACAGCCATTCTCGATTCGCGTTTTGCGAACTCACCAGCACCGCGCACGAAGATCTCGCCGGCGCGATGCGATGCCCGGTCACGGTCCCATCCACCGCGAGCATGTAACCATCGTCGCGCAGCACCTGAAAATTGTAAGAAGTCCAGTTGCGCGTCACCAAGCCTTCGTTGTGCAGCATCGGCCGCCGCTGATTCGCGGTCATCTGCAAATGGCAGCCAAAGCAATTCGGCGTCCACGAAGTGTGGCAGGTATAGCAAGCCATGCGGCTATTCTCATGCGCCAAAAGCGCCGCATTCATCGGCACATCGCCCCAGGTCGCGCCGTCCACGCGAATCGTTTTCGCCAACCGCGATTTCTCGTTGTAGTGCGCATTGCCCGGCGTGATCGAATCGAGCGTCTGCACGATCTCCCATTCCTGGTGCGGGTCCATCATCGAGCGCTGATAGAGCCGCCCCTCGCGCCATTCAAATCGCCGCTGCCCCCACGGCGTGCGCAAACCCTCCAGATGCGTGCCGCCCGCCGGCGCCGCCGGACCCGAAGTTACCAGTGACGCGCGCGCCGAAATCGTGCCGTGGCAATCCACGCAATCGAGTTCGACCGCCGCGCGCGGTTCGCCGTACAGCGAGCCCGTGCCGTGCGCGTCCTGCTCGAAATGGCAATCCACGCACTGCATGCCTTTTTCCAGGTGAATATCTTCCAGATGCACGGCCTTGCTGAATTTCAGCGGATCGTCAAACGGTACTACGTTGCCTTTCGCGTCCAGCAAGCGCCCCCGCCGATCGCGCGAGTAAACGGCGCGGAACAACCATCCGTGACTATGAAAATCCGCGAACTGCGTCTGCTGCAACTTGCCGTTGAATTGCGCGCTGCCCGTCTGCGCCAAAAAATTCACATCGGACCACAGCCCGCGCGCCGCAGCGCCCTCCGGATTGCGCGTCGAAACCTGATCGCGCTCCTCGTCCGTTGGATTGCGCTGCGCCGCCGGATACATCGACGCGCCATCAGATTCGTTGTCCCACCAGGTGTATCCAAAATACGTGGCCACCATATTCGTGCCCGGATGAATGTGGCACGTCATGCATTGGCTCGATGGAATCGATCGCGTAAATACGTGGCGAATCGCATGCCCCGATTCGTCATGCGGAATCGTCGGATCGTTCGACGCGCTGTAGCCCAGATTTCCGTACTGCGCATATTGCGCCGAATGTTCCGTCGAGCGGTCGTTCGCGTAAATCACGTGGCACGCCGTGCAGCCGCTCGCGCGATAATCGCCCGGCTGATCGTTCGTTCCCGGCAACGAAAGCAGCGGATCGAGCAGCCGTGTCTTCTGCAATCCCAGAAAAACCGGATCCGTGCGCAACTGCGTTCCGAATCCGCGGCTGCTCAATTTGTCGTCTGGCTTCCCCGGCTCTTCCTCCGGAGAAGGCAAACCAATTTCGCCCTTCTTTCCGCCGCCGCGCTCGAAAACGCGCAGCACATTGCCCGGCTGCGAAACTTCCCAGCGCTCCAGCGGAGTCACCTCCGCGATAATTCCCTTCTCGCGCGTCTGTTCCGCGGTCGGCGGCGGAATCGTGTGCACCGTTTGCGGCGTGCCGTCGGCGGCATAGCTCTCGCCGAATCGCGTGTCCTTATAAGGATACGATCCGTTGTTATAAAGCGCCGCGCCCCACAAAATCCCGCCGGTGGTCATCATGCTCGTCGCCACGTTGCGCACCACCGACGCATGGCAGCCCGCCTGCCCGCACGTCTGCGCCGCCACGCGCAAATCTCCGGGATTCACGAAGCGCACATATTCCGCGCTCTCGCGCAGCCACGCCGCGTACGCGCGCACAGGTTCGGCTGCGCGATCCGCCAGCGCCGGATCGCGTGGCAAAACGTGCGCCGCGCGCTTGGCCTGCTCATACGCGGCGGAGCCCACGACAACGCCTGCCGGCAGCGGCAAATCCGCGCGGCCACCGTGGCAATCCGTGCAGCCCAAGCGCACATCGCCCGTCGCGTGCATCGTAGGCTCGTCGGTTTGCGTGTGGCACGAAATGCAGCCCGCGCTTTTGCGCGCCACGTCGTCCGCGGTTTGCTGCGATAGGCGCGATTCGGCCGGGGCCGCGTCGCCAACCTGCCGTCCGCTCGCGCCTTCGACATATGCCCCCGCCACTAAAAACGCGAGCATAGACAGCAGCGCCGCGCACGGCGCCACACGCCGCACGCGAGCGATGCGGCCGCGAGAAATCGAATTAGAATTGGACGCGAACATTTCCAAATAGCGAAAACAACGTGTGCCCCGTATAAATCTCGCGAAATCCCGCGCCCGGATCGAGCGCCGCGGCGCCGCCGGTCAGCGAAATGTTTTCCGTCAGCGGCGGCCGAAACACAAAGCCCACGCTGTAATCCTCTCCGATCGTATTCCTGATCGGCGTTTGAAACAGCACCAGCTCCAAGGGCGCCGTATCCTCAAATCTCAGGAAATTCATATTCACGACGGCCTTCAGTTTCGGCGTCAAATCAAAATCCGCGCCGGCATTCGCCAAAAAAATCCCGGGATTCACAAAATTCGCCTGCCCCTCGTTCTTGCTCGAGCGCAAATCCGGCAGCAAACTGTCCGGCGTCGTCAGAAACACGCTCGCACCCGTAAGTGGAATACCCTCGCGATTCCAAAAACTAAAATTGCCGCCGGCGAAATCCGGCTGATCCACAATCGCGTCAAATCCCGTCGCGCGCCCATCGCGCGGATTCGCATCTCCCGAGGCGTAAAATGCCGACGCGCGAAAGCGCATCCAATCGCGATCCCACGAAATCTCAAGAGCGGCCATCTGCGCGTCGATCGTCACGCGCCGCCCGGCAATCGGATTGAAATCGTCCTCGCCCAGAGCCTGATAAAACGCATGGCTCACATTCCAGCGCCCAAAATGCCCGCTGCCAGTCCATCCCAAATATCCAACGCGCACACTATGCAGCCGTTCGGCGCCGATGTCCGCCGGCCGCACCAGAAAACCGTTGTCGTCGTAATGCAGACTCGCGTCGTCCTTGTCGTAGTGAACGCTGAATTCTGTCGTGTATCCTGGGCGCCCGAAATCCTGCAGGTATAAATTCGCAACGATCACCTGCTGATGCCGCGAATCGAAAGAATTCAGATCGCTGTTGGTGTCTTTTTCCAGCAGATTGAAGTACGCCGCGTTGTATTCCCAGCGATCCGAATGCAAATCGCCGAAAAAGCGCACGCCCGGCTGATCGTCCACAAAAATAAATCCCAGAAAATCGCTCTGAAAATGCTGAATGCCCGCGCGCACGGAAACGAAATCGTAATTGGAATCCAGGTCGTGCAATTTCACTTCCACAAACGCTTCCTGCAATCCCACATGCGCGTCCAAGCGTGAAGTTCCTGCGCGCGGATCGACGTTCACCGCGCCCAATTCCTGCACCTTCAAATAATTCACGTTCACCGCCGGCGTCACGCGAATCCGCCAATCCACCGGGCGGAACGAAGTATCGCCATGAAACAGATCGGCCGTGAATAAGAATGTCTGGCCGAGCGCGAACTGATCGCAGCGCCCAAAAAATGCGCTGCTTCCCGGCTGCGCCGGACTCACATTCGTCGGCGTTGGCAAACAGCGCCCGTCGGCCGCCGTCTCGCTCGTCGCCGTCAAATTCAAAAACGTCTGCTGCCCGATGACTGGTTTGTCGCCCTTCAATTTGTTTCGATCGAATGGATCGTACCAATGCGATTTCACATACGGATATTCCCCGCCGTCGCCATAGCGGCTCGTATCCGGCATCGAAATATTCCAGCGGTCCGGCGTTTCCGCGAAAACTTCCTGCGCCGGCGGCAGCGCTACCGGTTGCGGCTCGCTCCAATTCGGATCGGCATCCGGGCGCCGCGACATCACGTGATACGAACCCAGCATCGCCACCACTACCGGCGGCGCCGGCGGACCAAGCTCCGGCTGGCGCGGCAATCGCGAGCGCGGCATCGCCGCCACTTCGGAATGCGCGAGCGTTAATTCAACAATGAAAACATCGCCCGCAGCGAGCACAACCTCCGAACGCATTTCAGCCGCGCCGTCCGCGCTTTGAATCGTGAGCGTATAGGAACCCGGCGCGAGATCGCGAATGCGAAACACTCCATCGGCACTGGTGGTTACCGCCGACGAATCAATTCGCACTGTTGCGCCAATCACAGCGCGTCCATTTACATTGCGCACTTCGCCTTCGATCGCCGCCGTGCGTGGAGGCATTTGCCGTGGCAAGCGTTGCCGTTCAAATTCGGCAGTGGAAATTGGGAGTTGTGGAGTATTGCGCTGCCCAGGCTTCGCGCGCAGACGCGATTTAGCATCCGGGTGCTGCCGCTGCGCGGGCGCGGATTGTTGCGCGCGATGCACCGCACCATGGCGCACACGATGCAAATGCCGCGCGCAGCGCGGTATAGGCGTTGCCGCGCCGGCCGCCGCAAGCGACATCATCAGCGCTGCCAAACGGATCGCGGTCTTAAATCGCAGCGATGCTCGGCGCATTCGCCTCGCCTCGAACGGTTGCAAAAAACGGCGCCGTTTCGATAGCAGGGATTTTGCCTCGATCGGGTCGCGGTTGAAACGAAAATCGCAAGAAATAGTGCGGGCAGCCACAATTCATTATTTGTCCCTGAAGCGCACACGACGCCTTGAGCGCGCGCAAGCGATGTGCTACCTAGACAGGGCAAGTGAACAAGACATTGCACGCTTTTCGGCAGCCGTCGCGCGCGCGACTATTGATGTCGTTCGCGCTCGGCGCGGCGCTAGCGCTATCCGCCTGCGGCGGCGCCGCCAGTTCGACCGCCGCTACGCCGGTGGCGCCTCCCGCCGTAACGCCGAATCTTTCCGCGGTCCAGGTTCAAGAACTCGTCATAGCCGCGGCGCAAGCTGCCAATCTCGATACCATGGTCATCGCGGTCTCCGATCGCGCGGGCCGCGTTCTTGCGGTTTATAAAAAACCTTCGGCGCCCGCCACGACGCCCGGGAATTTCGGCGTCGCTGTCGACACAAGCGAACTGGCCGTTTCGCTCGCGCGCACCGCGGCATTTTTCAGCAACGATCAGGCGCCGATTTCTTCGCGCAGCGTACGGTTTCTCAGCGGCGTACATTTCCCGCCTGGTGTCACCGACGCGTCGAATGCACCGCTCTATGCGATTGAAAATAGCAATCGCGGCTGCGCGCTCTCTTCCGATTTTCTTCCCAGCCAATCCATCGCGCCCGCGACCGCGCTCGATGGCGTTTCTCCCAGCCTGGGCATCGCCACGGGCAAAGCCGATCTCTACGACAGCGATCCAACTGCTGTAAATCCCGGCGGCGTCCCGATTTTTGAAAGCGGCGTGGTCGTCGGCGGCATCGGCGTTGCCGGCGTTTCCAGCAGCGTCGCCGAATACGCCGCGTATGCCGCCGCGACCTCGAATGGTTTCGGGCCAACGCCCGCCGCGCCTGGCGTCGTGGTGATCGGCGGCATCACTGTGCCGTTCGTCGATCAAACCACGCAGCCCGCAGGCGTCAGCGCTGGAACCGCCGACGGCGCGTACACCGTGGGACCGTCCGCGAGCCCGGCGCAGCCTCCGGAAAATTATCTCGTCGGACCGAATGCCGGGCCGCACGGCGGATTGTCCGCGGCGGAAGTGAATCAAATCATCATGAACGCGGTCGCGACCGCCGACGTCACAGCAGCCGTGCTTCGACTTCCCGAAAATTCTTCGACCGAGATGACGATTGCCGTCGCCGATCTCGACGGCACGATCATCGGCCTCTACCGCATGCCTGATTCCACCGTGTTCAGCATCGACGTAGCCGCGACGAAGGCGCGCAACATGGTTTATTTCAACAGCACCACGCGCAGCGCAGCCGATCTTGAAGGCGTGCCCATCGGAACTGCGGTTACGAATCGCACCATCGGCTACGGCGCGCAGCCGCTATTTCCGCCCGGAATCGACGGCACAAATCCCGGACCATTTTTCAATTTATTTCAGCAGGACACGGCGCATCCGTGCACGCAGGGATTCCAAGCAGCGGGGCCGAATCAAAGCGGCGTGGTATTTTTTCCAGGCTCGGTGCCGCTGTATCTCAATGGCGTGCTGGTCGGCGGCCTGGGCGTCAGCGGCGATGGAGTCGATCAGGACGACTACGTCGCGGCGGGCGGCGCTGTGGGATACGACGCGCCGCTGACGATTCGCGCCGATCAAATTTCGATCGACGGCGTCACCCTTCCCTATCAATTATTTCCGCGCAATCCGACCGACTGACGCAACTCGCGCGGTGGCGCGCCAAGCTAGCCTTCGCGCAACTTGTGACCGGCCAAATTCCCCAGGCCGTCGTAGGCGGCGTACTTGTACATTTCCGAAAGCGTCGGATAGTTGAAAACGAGCTCGATGAACGAATCGATCGTGCCGCCGGTTTCAATCAACGCCGAACCCAAATGAATCAGCTCCGTCGCGTTTTCGCCGATGATGTGCACGCCGAGCAAACGCTTGTTGCGGGCGAAAACCAGTTTCAAAAGACCGGTTGAATCGCCGGAAATTTGCGCCCGCGTATTGTTGGAATAGCGCGCGCGCCCAACGACGTGGGAGATTCCCTTTTCGCGGCAACTCTCTTCGCTTTCGCCAACGGCGGAAATTTCCGGGATGGTGTAAATGCCCATCGGCAGCGTGGAGGCCAGGCGCTTCTTGTAGGGAAAATCGAATGCGTGGCACATTGCCACGCGGCCCTGTTCCATCGAAGTTGAGAACAACGCCGGAAATCCGATCACGTCGCCGGCGGCATAAATGTGCTGCACGGAGGTTTGATAGTTGGAATCGACTTCGAGCGTGCCGCGCGCGTTCAGCGCGAGGCCGATGCGTTCCAAATGCAAACCTTCGACGGCGCCGCGGCGGCCGGCGGCGAAAATCGCCGTTTCGCGCTCGATCACTTTTCCGGATTTCAGCGTCAAGCGCACACCTCCAGGCGTGCGCTCGAGCGTGGCCATGCGCTCGCCGGCGATAAATTCCAAGCCGAGATTTGTGAGCCGCTCGGCCAGCCGCCCGGAAATCTCTACGTCCAAAAACGGCAGCAGCCGATCGCGTCCATCCACCAGGACGACCTGCACGCCCAGGGCCGTAAATATCGAAGCGTATTCGCATCCGATTACGCCGCCGCCCACAACCACCATGCTCTTCGGAATGCGATCCATTTTCAGAATGGAATCGGAATCGAACACGAAACGGTCGTCGTAAGGAATTTCCGGCGCGCGATGCGGGCTGGAACCTGTGGCGATCAGGATCACTCCGGCGGTGAGCCGGCGCGGCGCTTCGTCTTTTTCGCGCACCGAGATTGTGCGCGCGTCCTCAAAACTGGCTTCGCCGCGAATCAGCGTGACTTTGTGCGCTTCGAGATTCAGCGCGATTTTTTCGCGTTCCCAGGTGACCACCGCCTCCTTGCGGTGCATGAAATCTCCGACGGTGAGCCCTTCGCGCAGCGAGTAGTCGATGCCGTAAAGCCCTCGCTGCTTCAAACCCGAAAAATAGAGCGCCGATTCGCGCAGCGTTTTGGTGGGCACCGTGCCGGTGTTGATTCCGGCGCCGCCCAAAAGCCCGCGCTCGATGAGCGCCACTTGCTTTCCGAAATACGCCGCCTGCGCCGCGGCCTTTTCGCCGGCCGGGCCCGAGCCAATCACGATCAGATCGAAATGCTCCGCTGCTGTTTCCACCGAAGGCCTCGTAGTTTTTTTGCTCGCGGCTTGATTCTAGCCGAAGCGCGCTGCGGGTTTCGCCGCTTTCTCGTGGCCGTGTGCCGAAACCTGCGACTGTGCTTCGCGGCTCGCGCGGCGCGGCACAAAACACACCGCCGAACCTAGCCGCCGCGCGTGTGCATTTCGAGGTGCGGATCGCGGCGCAATTGCTCGAGCGGAACGAAGACGCCGCGATCGCGCTGCGCCAATCGCAATTCCGCGCCGCGATCGGCGCGCGCGCGCCACACCGCGGCGATCTGCGCGGCAAGTTCGGCCGCGGTCGCGCCGCTGCGCAGCGGGCCGCGCAGATCCACGCCGTGCGTGGCATAGAGGCACAGGAACCACATGCCGTCCGCGGTGAGCCGGCTGCGATCGCAGGCGCGGCAGAACGGGGTGGTGGTGGAAGCGATCACGCCGAACACCGTGCCGTCGGGCAGGCGAAAGCGCTCGGCGGGAGCGGAGCCGCCTTCCGCGAGCGGCGTCACGCTGCCGTAGCGCGCGGCCAGCGCTGACAACATTTCGGCGCGGCTCACAACGCGCTGCGGCGACCACTCGATGGCGCCGCCGACGTCCATGTACTCGATGAAGCGCACTTCGGCTTGCGTGCGCTTGCCGAATTCGATCAAGTCCGGCAACTCATCGTCGTTCACGCCGCGCATGATTACCGCGTCGAGTTTTAAAGGCGAGAAGCCGGCTGCGCGCGCAGCTGCAATTCCTTCAAGCACGCGATCGAGCTCATCGCGGCGCGTGATCACGGCGAAGCGATCGGGGCGCAGCGTATCCAGGCTGACGGTGACGCGGCCGAGGCCGGCTTCGCGCAGCGTTTGCGCTTGCGCGGCGAGCAGCACGCCGTTGGTGGTGATCGCCAAATCCTCGATGGCCGGATTCGCGGCGAGGCGTCGGACGATGTCCGGCAATTCGCGCCGCAGCAGCGGCTCGCCGCCTGTGAGGCGCACGCGATTGGCTCCGACGGCGGTGAAAACTTCGGCCAGGCGGGCGATTTCTTCGGGGCTGAGCGTTTGCTCGCCCGGCAGCCAGGCGTAGTCCTCGAGCGGCATGCAGTAGCGGCAGCGCAGATTGCAGCGGTCGGTGACGGAGATGCGCAGCGAGCGCAGCGCGCGGCCGAACGTATCGAGCGCCGGGCTGTCGGATGGAAGCGGCATTGGGATGACGGGCTCCCATCGTAGGGTTCGGCGTCTAGGCCGTCAACTTGCCCCCTCGCGATGCCGTCTCCTTGCCGGCGGGCTTGCCGAAATCGATCGCCTTGTACGAATTTGCGCGCGTGATGCCTTTCACAAGTTCGGCGATGTCGTATTCTTTGCGACGAGCATGCTCGATGACGATGCGGCCGGATTCCGCGCTCACGTTCACGCGCTCGCCCAAGGCGAGCTGCGCCGCCTTCAAAACGGTGGCCGGAATTCGCACGGCGGCGCTGTTATCTCGTTTTCGGATCGTGGCTTTCATCGTATTAGTCCTCGTATCTGCCGCCGCGTGCCGTCGGCCTCGCGCCGAGACGAAGCGTACTGAAAAGGCGCACAGGCAGGAGTGCCTGTGCTACTTGAGCCGAAAAGCGTGGAGACCTCCCGACCGGGTCGGGACAGGTTCCGGCCTCCGCTTACTTCGGAGATTTGGGAGATCACGGCGGAGGAATGGCGCGCCCATCGCGCCAAACGCGATTAGCGATGTTCGGCAAGAGCGGGGGTACACCCACCCCGGTGTGCGTTTTATACAAATTACACAAATTAAAAGGGATGCGGAAAAAGAGTACGCATGAGCATGAAAACAGGCGCTTTGATATTGAATTGTTTCAATTAGATGCGCACTCTTTCGCGAACTGATTGAAAATGCATGATTTGGACGGGCATTTTTTGCGGATAAATGCGCTCGATTGTCTCGAAGAATGGCGCGCGGAGTTCGGGCGGGGCTGGGTTTAGACGGCGAAAATGGAGGGCCGAAGTTCACACCGGAGGATATCATTGAAAGTACTATTCTGTCAATAAGTACGTGCGGACTATTCGAATGGGCGGGTGGAAAAGAAACGGGCTGCGGTAGGCGCGGAAATCCCACCCTTTTCTTGGGGCAGGAACACGATGGGCCGTTCTCAGCGAGTCTCTGGTAACTCTGCGTCTCTGCGTTGTCCTGGAGGGAGAAAAAGATAACGCAGAGGCGCAGAGAACGCGGAGGAGCGCAGAGAAATGCGAGGGGAAATCCCACGAACGCGCGGCGCGGGCGTTAGCGGAATTGCGGCGCGATGCGAAAGGCAAAAGACGAAACAGTTAGTGCGGGGATTTTCGGAGGATAGGCTGGAGGACTTTTAGGCGGCCGTCGATGGGGCCGATTTTGAGGCCCAGGATTTTGGCGATTAGGGGATAGATATTTACGTTGTCGAAGGCGGGGACGGTGACGCCGGGGCGGATGTCGGGGCCTTCGGCTACGAAGAGGGCGTGCATTTCTTTCATGTGGTAGGGATCGAAGCCGTGCTCGCCGACTTCCTTTTTGTAATCGGGGCGGCCGGCGGGCGGGGCGCTGGCGCGAATGTAGTAGGGGCCGGTGGGGATGACGACGGGATCGCCGATTCGTGCGTTGCTATCGTAGTGCAAATACGGCGGGACATCTTTGCGGCGGAAGACCTGGAACGTGTCGCTCTTGCCCTGGAGTTGGCTGAAGGCGGCCGCGGCGTCGACGTCGGCCTTGGCGTAGAGCAGCGGTCCAGCGGTGACGAAATTTGAGAGGTC
>Ga0182015_10004255_pt1 | contig 15502 bp, 18 predicted proteins | sample 712P3MmetaG_FD_120478 | JGI IMG/M metagenome (GOLD analysis project Ga0182015, IMG submission 120478) | Permafrost microbial communities from Stordalen Mire, Sweden - 712P3M metaG | ecosystem: Environmental > Terrestrial > Soil > Wetlands > Permafrost | place: Sweden: Stordalen | collected... | reverse complement strand
GGTCACAATACCTCCCTTTAGATCGCCGGTGAAAACCGCGGCAAGCGGAACTGCACAAGTATCATTCACTATATTGATAGGCGTACGCGCATCACAATCAGATTTCGCGCTGATTAAAAATTGATTTCAATCGGACCATTCGGTCGGATCGAGAACCGCGTTTTTAATCGCGATTTCGCGGTGGGTGCCCATCGAACACCAGCAATTAGCAATATGACCAAAGCCCCTCGTGAGCTTGGTAGGCGAGATGGCGGTAGGCCGTGGAGGCTTCAGTATTTTATCCAACGTCGGGTAGTGTCCTAATTTGAAAATTGGGAGATTCCATCGCCCGCTAGATCACATTTCGCCCTTCGCATGTATTTATCAGTTCTCGAACCCCGTAAATCGCGGCGCGCCTGCCCGAAGATTCGCGGACCGCTTTAATGATTCCAGATTCATGAAGAGTCCTAACCAGATTGGCAATCATGGGCCTCGATGGTGCGGGTTTAAGGTCAAGATCACTCGTTTGGAAAACGGGGCGCTGGAAAAGATGGTCTAGAAGCGGCACTGCGAATTGCGAGTGGGTCAATTCGATGATTTGCGCTTTCAGTTTGCCGTAAAGACCCATAATCGCCGTCGCCTTGTTCGCGTTCAATTGCGCCTGTTTTTCGATGGCGATTAGAAAAAACGCCGTCCATTGCTGCCATGCGTTTTCTTTTTTGCCGATTTGCCGCAAGCTATGAATGTATTCCTCGCGGTTTTCTTCCAGCCATTCCGAAAGGTAGAATGTGGGATGCGATAGCAGTTTCTTTTCGAAAAGAAACAAAGGAATCAGAATCCTGCCAATACGTCCATTGCCGTCTCGGAACGGGTGAAGGATTTCGAATTGTGCGTGGATGATGGCTAACTGGACGAGTGGGTCGGGCTGATCGGAGTGGTAATATTCTTCCCAATCATCTAAAAATCCCTGTAAAAGCAGTGGCGGCGGTGGCACAAAATCCGCTTTGTCTAACGGTGTTCCCTCTTTCCCGATCCAGTTTTGAATCAGCCGAAATTCCCCGCGACCCAGCCTATTCCCCCTTACGCTGTCCAGCAGTATCTCATGTAATCGACGGACCAGGTTCAAGGAAAAGGGGCGTTCTGAAAGTGACTTTTCCGCTTCATTGAGAGCGTTTCGATAATTGAGGATTTCCTTGATGTCCATTTCCTTAGTGAATTCTGTGGGCCTTACACCGGCCTCGTATTTTAAGACCTCGCTGAGAGACGCCTGTGTTCCCTCGATACGAGCCGACAAAATTGCCTCTTGGGTAGTAAGGGGCGACAGCAGTAGCTCGGCATTTGGGACGCCACACAAAACTCCGCCATAATGTGCGAGCGCACGGTTAGACCTCCCGATGAGCGGGACAAGCGAATTCCAGTCCAGAGCAAGCTCCGGAAGCCTCGTTGGAATGAACGGTTTCATTTTTGTGTATATCGTTTGTGTATATCGCATTTGCGACTAGGGTTTTTGTGTAAATCAAAACCACCAATCACTATACACAAACGCCGTCCAAGGCACAAGCCATTGGATACCGTAAGTGGGCCTCCCCGCCACATGGTGTATAGACAGATGAACCAAATTAACCGGCCGATAGCTTTGCCATGAAAGCTATCGGCCGTCCTATCTTCCCAAGCTCCCGCTTGGCCACATCCCGCAGTCGTTCGCGTACCCAAATGGAAAGCGGCACTCCGGCGGCCTCTGCCGCGTCTTTGAAGGCCGTCTTTTCAGCAGGCTCAAGACGGATCAAAACCGATTCGCTATGCGCCGTTCCGGCCTCTTTTGGGGGGCGTCCCATCTTTTTTTTCATGTACTTATTGTATATCCAAAAAATATTAAAATCAATATGGATTTCTCTTGACGATGTATACTTATAAGATATACAATAAGTCGCGTTGGATTTGACCAACAAAAAACCCGTGGCCGTTGAAGCGACCACGGGCAAGTGACAATCAGCGGGTTACGCTAACTGCCGCCTCGAAACAGCATTTTAGCGAATCCCGCCCGAAATAGGAAAAGGATTCGCAATGGCAAATGTACTCGACAGTCAGAAACAGCAGTCCATCATTCACCTGCTGGTTGAAGGTAACTCTATCCGCTCCATCGAACGGCTCACCGGCGTTCACCGCGATACGATCATGCGGCTGGCGGTCAAAGTCGGCGGGAGATGCAAAGTGTTTCTGAACGCTTGGCAACGCAACTTGAAGCTACGCCATGTGCAGGTCGATGAAATCTGGACGTTCGTTGGCTGCAAACAGCACAACGTCAACAAGGCGCTGGTCCGCACCCCGGAAATGGGCGATCAATTCCTGTACGTCGCGTTCGATCAGGATACGAAGCTGATCGCGACGTTTGCCATTGGCAAGCGGAACACAGAAGTTACGCAAGCGTTCATGTACGACCTCGCGGATCGAATCGTGACCGATCACCCCCAGCTTTCATCTGATGGCTGGCAAGCGTATCCCAACGCCGTTAAGAACGCTTTTGGCGATGAGGTTGCCTACGGGCAAATCATCAAGGAGTTTGGCGAGCCGGTTCAACCCGGCAGATATGGTCCGCCCGTGATGGTCGCTTCGGAGAGGCGGCAAATCACGGGCTTGACCGACATCGACCTTAAATCAATCTGTACGTCACACGTTGAACGCAATAACCTCACGATCCGCCACTTCATCAAGCGGTTCACCCGGTTGACGCTTTGCTTCTCTAAGAAGTTGGAAAACCTTGCCGCCGCCGTGGCGCTGCATGTCGCGTTTTACAATTTCTGCCGCATCCACGGCACAACGCGTATCACCCCGGCGATGGCTGCTGGCATTACGGATCACGTTTGGGAGCTGGACGAATTGCTGGCCGCAATTTGAATGATTACTTTGATAATACGACTCGGCTTATTCATTGACATTTCCAAAAAAATTGTTAAAATCCGGGGGATTTTTTAACAAAAATCCCCCGGATTTTAACTTTTCCCCTCCTTTTGATATAGTCTCTCCGTTGTTTGCCGATGCGACAAGCATAGCATCATCAACGGACGGAAATCATGGCAAGCGTCCTCGACGCAGCAGCATACATCTTAAAAAAGTGCGGCCGAATGAGCGCAATGAAGCTGCACAAACTGCTTTATTATTCTCAGGCGTGGTCTCTCGTCTGGGATGAAAAACCGCTATTCTCCAGCAAAATTGAAGCATGGGCTAATGGTCCAGTCGTTCCGCGAATTTATGTAATTCATCGTGGAAGCTTTCAGGTAACGTCTCAAACGATTGAGGGAGACGCCTCTGCTCTTTCCAAAGATCAGAAGGAAACCGTTGATGCGGTTTTGGAATTCTATGGCGACAAATCTTCCCAATGGTTGAGCGACCAAACTCATTCCGAAGCCCCATGGCGTGATGCTCGCGCCGGTCTTTCCCCTGGGGATCGCGGAAATAATGAGATCACCCTTTCCGCCATGGCGGAATACTACGGATCACTATAGGCGACATCCCACATGTCCCGCCGCGAGGAACGAGAGCGCCGTAAACAGGAGAGTATTGCTAAGCAACGCGCTCGGCTAAAAGCCGATCAATCCCAATCTGAAAAGATACCGCGAGCACAAAAACAAGATGATTCTGAAAACAAAACCGTTCAATGGTGCTTTCGTCTATTCGACCATAGCAAGGACTGGCGCACCGGATCAATTGATCATGTGGGATTCTGCGAAGCCGGAGGCCATTTTAAGGATTATTCGCAAAGAACGTGGTCCGAAATTCGTTCCCGTGGAGATCGGGATCATCCCATTTCGTGTGGAAAATTACGGATAGAGGTTATCAACAGACTAAAAGAACTTAAGCTTGACGACGTTGATGAGATTTGGAGTTTCCATTTCTCGTCTCGGTGTCGATTGTGGGGCATAAAATTGGGGCACATAATGCAGGTTCTTTGGTGGGACCCCGACCACCAAGTTTATCCTGTCGCAAAGAAGAATACCTAGCCGCCTCCGGGCGGCTTTTTCATGTGCGGAGGGTAGAATGTCGCGAATGGCAAACAAACCAGAATCGGTAATGTATGAAATCGCCAGAGATTTCTACCCCCAAAAAGACACGGAGCAAATATGGTGGCGTCTCGCCAATGATGGTTTTATCGAGCTGATCGTTGCCTTTCGCGACACAGCCGAGATGGCTCCAATGGGATTACCGCTGGCTAGGTCTGGATTCCTTTTTAGAAGTTCGGCGGTCGGAGTATCAGATGTTGACGCCTTCATGTCGCGATTCGATGTTCCAACATTCAAGCTCGCCGACAAACCGAAGGCCAAGTGAGATTTTCAAATTAGGACACTACCCAACGTCGGTTTGCCGGAACTAGGGCCTGTCTGATGAATCGCTTTTGAGTATAAATAGCGTTTTTCAGACGAGGTGTCACGGATGCGACGCTATGAACTCACGGATGAGCAGTTTGAGTTGATTGCTGATCTGTTGCCTTGCAACGGCAAGCGTGGCGGGCAGTGGAACGACCACCGCACCACGCTTAACGGCATCTTCTGGATTCTCCACGCCGGAGCACAGTGGCGTGAGATGCCGGAACGCTACGGCAACTGCAAGAGCGTCTACGACCGCTTTGCCCGCTGGAGACGGGATGGAACGATCGATCGAATTCTCCAGCGGTTGCAGATGCGGTTGGACAAGGACGGACGGATTGACTGGGACTTGTGGTGCATTGACGGCACGAATGTGCGAGCCAGTCGATCAGCCGCCAGCAGAATATTGGCGTGACGAATCTTGTACGCCGCCGCACTGCCCACACGGACCAGTTGTTCCAAGCGATGTCGTTCCGCTCCATCCAGTCGAACGATATACTTCTTCATGCCGATCCTCCTTGATCGAGGGCGTCATGCCCGCCAAGATGATCGACGAATCGAGCTTCACCCGCAATATCGGGTGTGACAATGCACTAGGCCGCTGGACAGCTGACAGTCAATGATCTCACGCCAAGACTCGATTCCACGACGGTGCGATCTCCTCATGCCGCGGCAGTATGCCGATGGCGCCGATCAGAAAAAAGATGCAGTTGGCGTATCGTTCACTTTCTAGGCGATACAGGGTTCGAACATAAAGATATTTGTTATTGCTCTTCGTTATGTGTAAGCCAGTCGCAGAAATCCTTCGGCGCCAATAAACCCGCCCTATTTTCCCTGAGAATGCGACCTGTTCGAGCATCAGCAACAAAGAAACATGGTATAGACGTAATATTCAATTCGTGCACAAGTTTCGGCTGATTATCAAAATCGATTGAGACCAACACATATTGATGCAATAACCGCACAACCTCCGGGTCTCGCAATGTTGTCATATTCATGCGTTGACAGGGACTACACCATGTTGCGCTAACTTCGAGCAACAATGGTTTGCCGGATTTGACTGCCTGTTGCTGCGATATTGTAAGGTCCGTATTCCAGGGAATAGTCTGATCGTGCTTAGCTACCCGATAATGCCACATGGCAGTGACAACCGCAAAAAGCATTACTACCCACAGAAAGCCTCGGACAAGTTGTTTCAATGTTGGCGTCCTTAAATAGCTCTTTAACGGAGGGCAGGGGCTATCGCCCGTACGCTGCTATCACTACGCCGCAAGGACAACACAAACCCTGTTGCTGCGATAATTAAAACAAGTGTAGAGCGAGCTAATGTTTCTGCACTAATGATATCGTTGCTGGCAAAACAACCACATTTGATATGCAGCCTGCGGTAAAGAGCCGAACCTATCACGGCGAGTAACGCTAGGCCCAATATGCACACTACCAACAATGCGCCTGGCACGAGTAGGTCGCCTAACAAACACAAACCAATGAAAATTTCGAGCCATGGTATTCCAGCACTGACTACGGCGGCCAAATGAGGACCAAAGATTCGGTAGTCATAGACTGCGGCCAAGAAATCAAATGAAAAACGCAATTTTATGAATCCACTATATAAAAATAGTACGCCCAATGTTAATCGTATCGCAGCCAAAAACATGACACGGCAGAATTCAAATAAATTTCGCGGCGCGTGATTCATTTCGACAATCCGTTCGTCCAAACTTTCCATTCGTCGTAACCGCCATTTAGTAGGTATAAATTTTTATACCCATCATCTATAAGTAATGCCGCGAGACTTTGTGAATATGGGCAATCGGAGTTTTGACAATAGATAATAATGGGTCGCATTCGGTCAACCTGAGATAGGACCGTTGAGCGATCAACCAAGCTTGAATTTACTGGTAGATTAATTGCACCGCTAATGTGACCAAAGTTATAATCACTCGCATATCGAGCATCGATGAGCAACGCACCGGCATCGACGCGATGACGCGATTCTTCCAGCGATACTCGCGGCAGAAAACTTGCAATATGCGCTTGTTGCACATCTTGCACGTATTGTGGATTCCGAATAAATCCTGTCGCAGCAATCGAGTTGTAGCCAACCGCCATTCCAATGGTTATTGTCACGATTACAATCGCCTGGCGGAGCGCAATAATATGGTTACCCAACCGCGAATCTTGTCCTGTCAGCCATTTGATCTTGGATACGATCCAGCGTAACCCCAGCAAAATAAGCAACGTTGATACAATTCCTATGACACAATCAAGCCAGGGTGTTAGAAAAAGCTGGTTGGTTTGAATCGGCTTATCTGACAAAACTAGACCGCTGCCATCCCAACTTGCGCTTAATTGGTTCGCCGATATCTCGTGTGCCGATTGACCAGGATCCAACACGACAAAATTATTGTCCGTTGCCTTCAAAAGCAACACATAATGGTTGTAGTCGCGAATCCCAATACTGGCAGTAATATGCAAGATAACAGGGTTCTTACTGCTGCGCAGCATTCTCAAAGAGCCATTCTGAAACGTAACGCAATATAATCCATTGTCGGTCACAGCCCTCTCAAGATCAAGGAGCGAACTCCCGCTGCGAGAACTCACATATTCGTCACGCAACAATTGATTGAACGTCAGATGGGAATGAAATTCTAGGCTGGCAGCATACAGACAATATATGCCGCAGTACGCCAAACTGCTGTTGTCGGCCGCCTTTACCGCGGAATCCGATTGTGCCTGCGCAATCCTCACTTGACACAGACTGCCTATATAGGCACAGAAAACTGCGATCCTCACAAGCATACAGTGGGTCGCCCGAAAGCTAGTGAGACGCACGCTTCCTCCTAGCCCTCAAGATCAATAAAACTCCCACCGCGATGCAACCCACCGCAGCGAAGCCAATGGAGACTGTTACAATCGTAATCAAGTTGCCTGAATTATCGCTACCAGGCTCTAATAGAAAAGGTGCTGCATCCTTTTGAATTGTCGAAGTAATTTCTTGAAGTGTTTGTTCATCTACGTTGGGGATAGGCTTGCCACCTTGCCAGACATAGGTAATTCCCGGGCCGAGATCATCGAACTGAACTTTTAATCCATCCGGCACGTCGGCATAAGTGAAAATTCTTGGATTCGTGAAAACTGGGTCCACCTTTATATTCGATCGTAAAGCCGTAGCTATAGATTTCCAGACTCGTCCATCCTGTTTCTCAAACGAAGCGTTTTCGAACTTGCCGCCCACAATCACAACATGCTTGTCGACAAGCTGAAATTTTGTTGTCTCAAAGGAGAATGAAAAAGGCTGAGGCGCGCCCAAGGAATCCAATGTAGATCCCTCCAACTTAAACCGAGCGATATTATATGCCTGTGATGGCACAATCCAAATGTGAAGTTTTCCCATCGCGGTATCCGCAGATAAGACAACGCAGTTCAGTCCGCGGATACTCTCCTGGGTTACGCGATTGCTAAGATTCCCCTGCTCTGCTAGTTCGAAAATCGAATGTCCTGTACCATCGTTGTCCTCTATCTGACCGTCTAAGAATCCGGCGAACATAGGACCGCAAATCGCAAACTCCCATTGGGTTGTAACGTTTTGCGGAAGTCTAAATATTCGAATTATACCATTCCTGGGACCGGGTGGAAGTTTCTCTCCGACTACAAAAGAGAGGAGTTTCCTGTCAGCCGCTATGAACTCCTCTCGGACCGTATCTTCGGTGAAAACGCCTTTCGAGTTGGGCGTTTTCCCCTCGATTTTTATGTGAAGCCGATTATCTGCGGAACGATAGGCGATAATACGACCCCGAAAGCCCGCATACATCACTGGTTGCCCGGATGACGAGGCTATATAATCAACATCTGTTGCTGATTCTGACCAGTTCACCCAACCAACTGCCATTTTCGCTTTAGCCAAAACCGAACGAGCATCGACGAGTTCTTCAGCCCCGCGCGCAGTGGAGACAAAGGCTCCGAATATTCCGGAGCAGAGAATTGTAATCAAAGCGGTGAGAATCGAGCAATAAGCGCGAAGACACATGGACGCGCTACTCCTAACTAACTTCAGAGACAACACGACCATTCCCAGCTATCAGCGATTCGCTGCGAACAAATTGCAGCAACCTAACGATAAGCTAATTTTGACAAGAGGAGCTCGGACCGGTGCAACCCGGGCCACAAGAATCGGTTCCGTCTTGCTGACAATATAAGCTGCTCGACGTGCAAGAAGTTTGCCCGCAAACACTATACTTGATGACCGCACATCCACCAGTGCTATGGCAATTATATGTGGCGTAGGCATTCGCGCAATAACAGCATTGGCCGCCTCGAATAAGCGATGATGCTTGAGTACCGTCAATGCGCGACGGTGTAAACGCTGCCAATGCCACAACTAAACCGCCTGCGAGACAGACGAGCCGCAAGGCATTACCAATTATAGTGATCACAGAACTCCCGTTCTAGGGCCATACGGCCGCTTGAAAGAGTAAAAACAAGTTCAAAATCTCAAAGCCGCGAAGTTCGCTTCGCGAATTCAAATACTAATTTGATGCGCTCCGCCGCGCCTTAATAATAGTGACGTTCGTTGCACGGCTCGATATCTCCGGGCCTATCAATTCAGCGAGCCTTGTCGACTCTGCTGCAAATACAGGGGCATCACTCGCGTACTTCATCTCAATGAACTTAAGTTCGCCTTCAGCATTGACATAATCAGCATCTGCGATCATTGCGGCAACGCCGTAATCAATATTTTCAAGCTCTTGCGAGTTTCCTGCACTTTATCAACGATGGGAGATTGTGGGAAGCGATCCTCGATCATTGCAAGCTTTTTATCCGCCTCTTCATACTGGCCGTCAGCCAAGAGACACTTTGCGTCTTTAAAATACATATCTGCTGCCAGAAAATGCTCAGGGAACTCGCGTAAAAAAGTATCCTCGACACGGTCGCTCACTGCGATGTCCCCTAACTTTCGCTCTGCCGCCCATTGAACATACAAAATCCGCGGTCGTGACGATTTATATTGGTCGTCATTTTCCGCCTCATCACACCCACTCACTACGTCAGCGAACCGATTAGAGCTATAAAGCCCAGCAAGCTTACTTTCGATTGTCGGCGTCAGGGGAGGATTAAAAACCCTGTTTAGAATAAACCAACAGGGTAAAGGCAGCGCGACCAAAAGGCCGCAAGCCAAACCTAACATCAATAATCGCGAACGCCGACTCTGCATTTTTGACCTAAAGACCCAACGCAACTCCCCAGTTTAAAGCCGAATGGTCCGATTGAAATCAATTTTTAACTAGCGTGAAATTTGATTGTGATACGGTTCCGCTTGCCGCGGCTTTCACCGACCACCGATGTTGTCGAAAAATGCTTGAAAGACACCCTTTTCATTTGACACGCTAAACAACTACCTCGGGCGAAGCGCATACGTAATCAACAGACGATGTGACATTTCGTCGTCATTTGTGATTTGCACGGGATCACCATTAAACGCGTTTGCGTGAAATAATGGTTTTTTCCACACCCGGAAATGTAACAGCGTGTTGTTCGCGTACCAAACTTTCGAAAAGTGCGCCAAAACCGCCATTGGACGTAATAAAACTCTTGGACCTATTCTTTGACAGGAATAAGAGATCGAATTAAAGTTATTACTTCACACCCGAGGTAAGTCATGTTCAAGTCGCGACTCAAATGGTGGCAAACCGGGTTGATCGGAGCACTGATTGGTCTGGGATTTTTTTATTCTCAGTACGCCGTGCCGAGACACCCTGCTTCGAATCGCATCCAGCAGGTGTTTTTTGAGGCATGCCTTAATCGGTCCGACGGGCCAGGTCCTTTTAAAGACCTGGTCATCACGCCCCAATTAAATGGGATGTATAAGGTGACGGGCCTGTATTTCTCTTACGAAACCCACGCATTCCATAAAATTGATATTGAAGTTTCACCTAGCGTGAACGCAAAGGGTGCAGCGGGAGCCAGCCCACCTCTTGGGACCCCGTTTATGACAGTGATGCGAAAATACGCCACACAATTTTTTTGGATACGCTATGAATATCAATGGTGGCGCGAGCCAAGCCTTTTGATTTGGGTTTATCCGGTAACGGGGGCACTTCTGTTCGGTGGGGTCATCCCATTTCTAACCTTTTTGTGGCCAGGCGCCCGTCCGACCGACCCTGAGAAACGATACGACATCGATCGCTTTTCAAAGAATTCGCAGGACGCAGCTTCTTCTCCCGTTGTATCGACCACCGCAAAGTCCGAACAATTGGATGCGGCCATTTCAGCCGCACAACAAGCTTCGTCCAGCACCGCAGATTCAAATGCGGGCCTGAGGGCTGGCTCACAAGCAGTGCCAATTCGCAAACTGGACGCTACGCCACTCGTCGAGCCTTCACCCACGGTTGCCGAAACGGAAAAAGATTTCGACGGTGAGTTTTATCCGACGGAAATTCACCATGACGAATCAAAGAACGATTCAGAAAAATAGTCCTAGAATCCCACATCACTCAGCGGCAAAATCCGCGTTCTGTGAGAACAATTCTTGAGCGGCCTTAGTGGCTCTAAGCGTCGAAAACATTGGGTACAATTTGGGGACAATATTGGCAACGTAATGCCAATATTTGTCTAATACGGATCCCACTTAAATTCGCGCGCAACGCCGTATCGACACGCGATTCGAGAAGCTGGCGGTTCATTTTCATGGGATGCTTCAGCTTGCAATGAGAGCTATTCCCAAATGTAGTGGATAGACGCGACAGTTTTAAGCGGCGAGCTTCGTTCCATCTTTGAAGATCACTCGTGCAATTACCTCCGGCAACAACGCGCTGCCGTTGAGTTTTCGCCAATGATTCTGGGCTGACTCCACCAGTTTGAAAGCCATCGCCAGGCAGGCCGCGTGACTTGACGTCGATCAGCAGTTCCAACCAGCTCTGTTCGCTCTCGCGCTGGCCGTCGATCATGGCGATCAGTTCCTTGGTTCCATCTTCCAAAGCGCCCATTAAAACCAGCACGCAAGGGCGGTGGTCGGTCAGGCGGATGTTGAAGTAGATGCCGTCGGCCCAGAGATAAACATACCGCTTGCCTTCCAGGCTTCGCCGGCAGAAGTTCTCGTATTCACCTTGCCAGACCTCTTTCATTCGAACGATTGAAGTGGGCGACAGGCCCGAACCATCATGACCCAGGCAAGAGAGGGCCTCGGGGAAATCGCTGGTGGAAATCCCTTTCAGATACAGCCAGGGGACCAGTTCCTCGATCGCTTTGGTCTTGCGAAGGTACGGCGGAAGAATCTGGGAAGTGAAGCGGATACGCTCGCCGTGCTCATCGATCCGCTTGTCGTTGACCCGCGGCTGATGCACCTCGATGGCGCCGTTGCCGGTTTGAATCTTCCGGGCCGGATGATGGCCATTGCGGACCACCAGGCGATGGCCGGCGTCGTCCACGTGCTGGCTGTTGCGTTGGATGTATTCGTCGACCTCCCGCTCGATGGCCGCCTGGAGGGCCAGGCGAGCGCCGTCACGCAGAATGTCGTCGATAACCGGCACTGTTGCCAGATGCAGTTGAAATGAGTTAGAGTCCATGAGGCGTATCCTTTTCTGTCCCGCGTGGGACGTTGGTGAACCGTTTGGTTACGATCCACCGAAGGTACGCCGCTTTTATTCAGCCGCCAACCATCCACGACTTTCGGTTATAGCCCTTGCAATGATCCGGAGATACCTCAAAAAATTGTTCTCAGACAGAGCCTAGGTTCGAATCTTAGTTCATAATTCGAGGGCAATGCGCAACGGCCTATTTCGAATTCAAATACTGACCAAGTGGCAGAGAAAACTGCAAAAATCAACGTAACGTGGGCAGTTGAGTGGGCTAGTTGGTTTGCTCGAGCAACGCTAAACCAAGCTTCTCAAATTATTTTAGTGAACGCGAAAAATCTCGCACCGTCGCCTTACGGGGACTATGGTTGGGCTGCGATCGGTCAAATACGACCGACTAGCGGTTTCTAGGTTCAAAATCTGATGGACCGGTGTCCGACACAGGTTGTGCTAGTTTTTGGATGTATTTCAACGTAATTTCGTGCTATCGCATCGCGGTTTTTGAGGGGAAAATCGGACTTTTCAATGGATTCATTATCCTTGGGTAATTGGGCGTAAGAGTGCCGATCGATTTGGGGCAAAACGATCTCCAGAATTAGTCTGAACGACAGTTCCGAGCCAGTTTGGAATCAGTACAAAAAGTGATGGGTCAGAAGGAATAATCTCCAATTAGTGCTCTGAAATCCCCGCGCTTGCTTAGCTTCGAGATTAAGAGATCGTTATTAATGTTACGGGAGTTCATCGGACGATCCGTTCAAGCAAATCAGGCGGGTGGACTCGCATCGCCTTGCACAACCGTATGAAAATTGCCACGGTGGGCTGGCGTTTCCCTCTTTCAATATAGTTGACGTACTCGCGAGAGACGCGAGCCTTAGCGGCAAGCTGCTCCTGCGTGAGCCCCGCTGCAAGGCGAGCTTTTCGAACCTCTTGCGCCAACACCGTTGCGGACGATAGCTGTTGACATGGGGAAGGTCAGTGTACTATAGTCCACTCATTCCGTTAGCGTTGGTGTCGAGGTGGCTTTTGTTTCTCAATGTCCAATATTTCCAGCAGGCAGTTTGGCTTAATCGTAGCCTTCATAATTCCTGGCTTCGTCGGCTTGGCCGGCTTGGCGCCCTTGATACCGCTTGTAGGGGAATGGTTGCAGCCCGCCAATTTAGGTGCGTTTGGAATTGGACCGACTATTTATGCGATGATGGCTGCAACGGCAGTCGGGATGATTTTAAGCTGCCTCCGCTGGCTCGTGGTGGATCATGTCTTAGAATGGTCCGGCATTCGCGCTCCCACAATCGATTTCCGGCAACTCGGAAGCCAATTGGAGGCATTCGATTACTTGTCCGACAACCACTATCGGTATTACCAGTTTTACGCGAATATGCTCGTTGCGATTCTCGTTGCATACCCCATCGATCGCCTCCTTCGAACCTCGCCCCTTTTAGGCACCCCCACAGATATAGGCATCTTTTGCCTAAGCGTGGTGCTCTTCCTGGGCTCTCGCGACGCCCTCTCCAAATATCGTTCACGTGCCCGTCAACTCTTCGGCGATGCTGCCGAGGAAGGAAATGAAGTTATGACCAATGGAATAGATCATCACCGTGGCGGATCGACTGCAAAAAAAGACCGCCCCGCTAAACCTCAGAGCAAACCGAACCCGGAAAACAAACAGGACCAGACGGTTGCGAAAGATTCTCCACCTCGAAAGTGAAAACTTCGCTTCGCCTTCATGTCGAATCCGGGACGAACACAAATATCTTCCGTACCAAACTCGAACCATTGGCATGCAAAACATTGCAATTCATGTAAAATGTGGAAAGCGTAAGGGCTGAAATCACAAGCAATTGGTGATTGCATTTTGGTCTACGGAACCGAAGGTTGCAGGTTCGACTCCTGCAAGGTGCATTAGACGTAGTAAGGACTTGAGAAAACTGCGCTTTTCATCCGTACCAAATAAAGTGCTGCCAAAGCCCATGCGGCTTGACGGGCGAAGGGAGCATGTATGGTGAGCGTTAAACCAACCGCATCTTTTTTCTTTTCAGGATGGTCGGCACACTCCCGCGGAATGAACAAATCGCATTTCCTAATCCAGAGGAATGGCGCCAGATCATAGACGGACAACGCTCGAGCGGCTGACCGTGGTGCCGTATTGCCACACGATCGCGGAATCAAAGACAGCGCTTTGTATGCCTGGAAACGGCGAAATCCGGCACCGTCAGAGTAGCGATGCGGTGTCGGCATCGCTCACGAAAAGACGCGAAAATCGACGCGCGGAGAATTTACGCAATCTTTGGCCCGGATTGCGACAAAAGATGCGTTAAATCAACAAATATCTTGAAATCCCTATACAATTCGATACGCTACCAACGTCGCCCGCCACGTCATTTCGGCAAATGAAGTGAAATGAATCGCATCGGTTACAGGAGAGGTGAATCATGATTCCGCGAACCTCGGGCTGGCTAATTGGCGCTGCATTCATCGCGATTCTGGTATTACATGGCCACGAGGCACTAGGGGCAAAGGCGATGGCGGATTTACAGAATAGCGTGGGCAACGGGACGAAACTGGGAAAGGCGGGCACAATCTCCTTCTACGCGTATAGTTTGCAGAACGCGACGACCAGCACGCCTCAAGTCGGGCCCAATGATGAAGTGAGCGTCTCGCTGCTTACCAATGGTAAACCTGCCACAAACGCCCCGGCGGCGGCCAACAGCACGATGATGATTCCAGTTCCCAAAAACGGAACCGATGGAATTTTTAAGTACACGGGCAATCCGACAGTTGCGGTTGAGAATCAGCCCAAAGCGCTTCTCGTCGTTTCAGGGGATAACGAATCTCTCACCTCTCAGAGCGGGGATTTTAAAGGGTACGCTTACGACACGCTGGGTGCGGCTTCGGTTGGGGGGATATTTGGAGCGATTGCCATATCCAGCGGAGGGTCGGGCAAGGCGGCGGGTGCCGCCTACGATCCAACCTCTGTGCCCGGTGGATCATCCTATTCCTACCAACCCTTGATGGACGCTTCAATTCAGACGGATGGAATTGGTTCCACCGCCAGCGCCATGGTGTACGCCGTGGACAGTTATGTGTTCACATCCGACAACGTGGCGAATTTTCTGGATGATGGCGCGCCGTTCGCCAATTCGCTTTGGGAATTGGGTGTTTCCGCATCGGGCGCCGTGAGTTCGGTTTCGGACCTCGATGTTGAATTCGACTTAAACCCGATGGCCCTTGACGAGCTGGGCTTTCCAACATCCTATCTTTATTCGCTGCCGGGGTATTCGCCGTCGATGACCGAGGCGGAGGTGGCACTGCTGATCGATCAGCAGATGGACGCCGCGCTGGCGAGTCCCGGCGTCTGGACGATCGCGGGCGGCGAAGCTGACCTGACTGGGTTTTCGCCATTTCCCGCCGGCACGATGTACACCCCGGAGGGATCAGAGGTCGATTACGCGGCTGGTGCCGATGCATACGTGGAAGACGACGTCCCCGAGCCCGGCAGCGCCGCGGGAATGCTCGTTGGCCTCATCGCCCTCGGATGCAAGCCCCGCTGTGAGCAATCCCGCTGACTTCCCCAGCAATGCCAAATCATCC
>Ga0182015_10004254_pt1 | contig 15509 bp, 10 predicted proteins | sample 712P3MmetaG_FD_120478 | JGI IMG/M metagenome (GOLD analysis project Ga0182015, IMG submission 120478) | Permafrost microbial communities from Stordalen Mire, Sweden - 712P3M metaG | ecosystem: Environmental > Terrestrial > Soil > Wetlands > Permafrost | place: Sweden: Stordalen | collected... | reverse complement strand
GATTACATCGTCGCGCAATCCATCGCCTCGCACACCGGTGTAGCGGAAACCCGGGAATTGTTTCGCGCCATTGCCGGCGTCTCCCACGACGACAGCATCGCAATGGTGACCTATGTGCGCTGCCGCGAGCCGGCGGAGATGAATCAGAACGATGGCTGGTTCTATCCCGAAACGGTGATGTATACCGATGAATTCGTCGCCGAGCTGGCCAGGGACGCGGGCTTGCTTGCGTATCGCACCCGCTGGCCCCTGCTCAACCGCCGGCCGGATGGAATGATCACAAGTCAGACGCCGCTGGTGCTCGCGCGAAAACCGTGGCAGCCCAATGAGGCTCACAAGGCCTACGGTTTCAACTACGAAACCGTGAAGCGACTGGCGTAATTCCGGCTTGCCGGCGCCGGGTGCTCAGGACTCGAAATTGCCCGAGAATTCGCTGCTGCTGTCGCTGCCGTCAGACCCTTCGGCATCCGAAGGTGCGCTGGCGGTCTCGCCGCTGACGATTTCGTCAAAGGACTTGTAGCCGCCCCGCTCCATGTAGGCCAGCAATCTCGCCTCATCGACGGCGAGGCTGCAGCCGAGGAACTCGCCGAGCTCCGAAACGAACGAGGACGCATCCCCGGTCGCCCTTTCATAGCTCACAAAAAGGCTTGGCAACCGCCAGCGCAGGGAAAGAAGCAGGTTTTTCTGGTTCTGAAGCAACGCGTATTCGAGCCCTGCGCTCACTCTTTTCCTGAGGTTTCCCTTCTGCCAACTGGCAACGGCCGCGATATCGCGGCAGACGACGATCAGGACCGGATTGCGGATTCCGGGAAGCAATTCATCCAGGTAGGCGGCCGCCATGGGGTATTTCCAGCCCCAATTGCCGAAGCTTTCGTTTCGCTGCTGGATCGTCGCCTTCATGGCGGCAATCGGTTTGCGCACGAAATCGGCGTCTTCGTTGTTTACAGGAAGGTTGTCGCCCATGAAGAAGCCGAAGCCTCGAACAGCACCGGCGATTACGCTTGTTCCTCCCCGCGTCGCACCGAATACCAGCGCGGTCTTGGGCCCTACGATCGGCTGCTTAGACCGGGCGAACAAAGGCAGGCATGTGACGGAGTGGGCTTTCTTTTTCATTTCGGCACTCGGGGGGTGGATCACGTCTTGGCGCGGTCGAAGCCGATGGCGAAAGCGTGTGCAACGATGGGGGGGTATTGCGCCTGAAGCTGATCGTGAATGCGGCGCGCCAGCAGGAAGCCGATGCGCCCGGCGGAGTCCCAGGGCAGCAGCAGACAATCCGTGAGCCGGCGTGCGAACTGCGCGGCCTCGATGTTCTTGCGCAGCCAGAACATGTTCCGGTCGACATCGGCGATCACGGTTTTTTGCGAATCCGGAATGCTGTCATACAGGTATTTGGGCCCGCACGATCGCGAAGCCCCGAACTTCTGATAGCTCCTCAGATCGTGGTGGAACAGCAGCGCGCCCTCCGCCAGAAAGGGCCAGATCATCAACGTATCCAGCGTCGGCCAGGGGTGCCCGTGGTTGGCGTCGATAAATGCCATTCCGACCGGGCCTTCGATAGTCGTCGCCAGGTCGGCGGAGGTGAGGCCGGTCAGCCGGCGAATACCACCACTGCCTTCACCGAAATGCTCGTCGACGAGGAAGCCGATATTCTTGCTCAAATCCCCGTAGAACTTCTTCGAATAATCGATCGTCGTCAGCGCGCCGGCACCGTTGCGTTGTAATGCGGTCGCGATCAGCACCGTCGAAAGGCCGGTTGCTGTTCCAATCTCGACGAAGCTCGCGGGTTTTTCCCTGTCGATGGCGGCAGCGAGGAATTCGGCTTCCGCCGCCGAGATCGACCCGTATCCCGTTTTCCACAGCCGTTCGTGCAGCTCTTTCACGGAGGCAACTTGATCCGGGCGTGGCGCGGCGCGCTTGCGGGCCTGGGTGGCGGACTTCTCAGTCATAGAACCACGGGGCAAACGCCTCAAAATCCTTCTCCACCATGGCAATTTGTGGCTTCGTCAGCCCCACCCGGTACTCGAATGGGATTCTGGCAAGGATCGAGTTGCCGCGCGTATGGGCATAGCGTTTGTCCTCGATGGCGACGAACTCGGGCAGGAAGCGCCGGCAGACATGGGCAAACGCTCTTTCCAGCGTTGCCCGCGCCTTCAGACAGATGTCCTCGAGACGCAGGGCGAGCACGCGCTCGCGACGTTCTTCCGAACGCTTGGAGATTTCCGCGTAAATCATTCTGAGGTATCTCTTCTTCGCCGGAAGATACGATTTGTACCAGGTATCGAAGGAGTCCGGTCTGGCGCGGATCATGTCGGAATAGACAATCGCCCGCGGGTCCTTGTAGGTGCAGAGAAAGGGTGCCGATACCCGTGCCAGACATTCGCTAAGGCGTGACAGATAGCGCGGCGTCTTGTCAAAGATCGCGGTGACACCTGGCCCGATCTCGCCGGAATTCTCTGCAAGCCGCCTGTAGAATTCGGAAAAGTCGTCGGTTTCGCAGCACTGCCGCAGAACCGTTTCGTCGATCTTCCAGCCCTTGGACATGTTTCCGTAGAACGGCTGCAGTTCCGGGAAGCTCCTCGGTGAGCGGCACAGCAGCACGCCGCATTCGAATCCGGCATCGAGCCCTTCGACCTGCCGGAACAGGTCGGACAGAAGCGTGGTGCCGCTGTGCTCGATCCCGCAGATGACGAAGGACAGCGTCACAATACCTCGCGCAGCGAAATATCCTGCTGCAGTTCGGGTCGTGCCCGAACGGGCGATTGCCGCGATAGAAGCTGGCGATAGAGGTGCACAAGATCCTCCGCCTGCCCGGCCGAAGTCCGGAAATCCGGCGCGTGGCCCGGCGAACTGCCGTAGCGCGCCGGGTCCTGGTCGATACGGCCAAGCGCATCGACCAGTTCGCGCGTGTCCGCCACGTCGACGACGAAGCCGTTAATGTCCGGCATCACGTCGTCGCCCACGGCGCCACGATTCGATGCAACGACCCACAGGCCGCACATCAGCGCCTCGCGCACAACCAGCCCAAAGGATTCCGGCCAGATGGAGGGCGCCAGAAGCACATCGAGATTCTCGTACAGTTCTACGACGCGATCCTGCGGAAACTTTCCGATCGTGCGCACGGGCGTCGTTCCCCAGACTTGCGCAGGTCCCTTTTCTCCGTGACTGAGAGAATGATCGACGATCGTCAGGCTCAGGCGTTCGAACGGCGTCGAACGCAGCGCCCGCCGGATCAGACCGTAACCCTTATGATCGGAGAGTCCGCCCACAAACCCCAAACGAATCCTTCCGTCCGCGCTCGGTCGCCGTGCGGCCTTCGGGAGCTTCGACACGCCGTTGGCGATCGTGACGATATTGGAGGCGACGCCATGCGACCTGTAGACGGCCTCGAACGCCGGAGAAACCGCAACAACCCGTTCCGCCGAGGACAAGGCTGCACGCAGACGCAGACCGCGGTTGATTTTCGCAGCGGCGCTTGCCTCTCCGTCGAGAATGGAGGCGATGGGGTTCGAACTCTCGGGGGTGACGAGTTTGCCTTTCTGGTCGACCAGGAACTGATGATCGGAAATCCACCAGCCGTCGTGAACGGTGACGATGTAGGGAATTCCGAGTTCCAGCGCCGCTTCGGCGATGCAAACGGACAAACGCTGGATGCAGTGGAAATGAATGAGCGCAGGTCGCCAGCGCTCGAGGTACGCCCGGAAAATACGGCCCATTTCCTCGTCCGCGGGTTCCCAATCCATTCCGGCCCGCATGGGATGGGTGACCGAGGCAACCCGCATCCCGCGGTAGAGATGTGTTCGCGTTTCGTAGGGCCGGCGCGCTCCTTCGACAGCGCAGAATGCCTGGAATTCGAATGCGTCCGACGCATGATCGCGAAACCAGTCGATGTTGTCGCGAACGACGCGCGTAGCTCCGCCGATCATCTGCGGCCAGAAAAATGCATTCACGACCAGGATGAGCGGTTTATCGGCCTTGCTGCCCGCACCCTTGCGCCGTTCATCGCTGACACTTTCCATGATCGCCGCGATGCTCCCGGCGCCCGCCTGCGGCGCGTATTTCGAGTGAACCAGTTCCCGCGCGCGCATTCCGATGCGCGTGCGGAGTTTGGGCGAATCGACAAGCGCCGACAGTTTCCGTTCCCAGGATTCCACCGAATCCGCCAGCATGACGTCGACACCGTCGCTCAAAATTTCCGTATGCGTCGCGGTTGCGGAAACAACGGACGGGATTCCCAGCATTGCCGCTTCGAGCCATTTGATCTCGCTCTTGCTGTCGCTGATGATGCCAGGCTTGAGCACGGAGAGGTTTATGTCGGCCTGGGCAAGCGCCGACCAGAAAGCGTTGGTGTCCCATACCACCGGCAAGCGCACGATCCTGTGCTCGTAGGGAGCAAGGCCGGCCGGCAACGGCAGATGACCCATCAGGACGAGACGCAAATCCGGCCGGCTTCGGAAGAGTTCGGCGATTGCCGGCACCGCGAAGAGCTCGAAATCCTCATTATGGGCTCTGGTCCCGCTGGCATAGAACAGAGTCACCGGTTCGGACGGACGTCTTTGTCCGAACTGCGCCTGGCGCTCGGCAAAGCGCTGGTGGCGGCTGTCCATGACGTTGCGGTGCAGGAAACAGAGTTTTCGCGCCACCACGTGCTTCAGCAGGTGCTGCAGCGTCGGCGTCGAGGCGATGCCGTACTCGCAAAGCGACATGGCGCGCTCGAACAGAGGGGCGTCCACCACAAGATTGGCATATTCGTCGTCGTTCACCTGGCCGCGATAGTTCTCGATCGAATCGGGAAAATAGCGCGGATCGAACACCAGATCGTCGATTTCGTAGAACGTCGGGATGCCGCTTTTTCGGGCATGCACAATGGCCTTCTCGATCTCCGGAAGCGCGGGCACGCGATAGAAAATGGCGGCGTCGTAATCGCCGATCCTCGACATCAATCCCCGGGTGTCGTCCTGGGGAATAAAGTCGGCCGCGAAACCCGCGTCGGCGAGCTGCTCCAGTTTCTGTTCGATCCGATAGAATATGCATTGTCGAAGGTGCGGCGTGCCGAAGATAACGACCTGGGGCCGGGCGCGCCGGTTCACGGGAATGGAAGCGCGATCGAATTCCGCGAGATCGGCATCGGAGAAACCCGATCGCACCAGCGCGATCGCTTCTTCGCGCCGGCTCTCCCGAACCAGCGACTTGGCTCTCTGGCGGGTGGTCTCGAAAATCTGCGAAGCGAGCTCTTCGGCGAGCTCCGTGGGCTGGATTTTTTCGGGCGCGGTGGCTTGCAGGTGCCGCGCGCGCTCGAGCGCCTTTCCAATACGGTTCAGGCCTCTTTCCGCCTGGATCAGATTGTGGCTCGAAAAATAGTATCCGCCTCCCTGTGCCTGCGAATAGGCGTGGTGCGCTTCTCCGAAGCGGCCCGAACGCAGCAACGCATCGCCGAGGTGCTGCCAGGCCTGGGGCTGGTTTGGATTCAGAATTAATGCTTGCCAGTAGAGGCCGATTGCCTTGCCGTCCGTCCCCCGTTTGGCGTGGCTATCCGCAACGTCCTTGTAGATTTGTGCGCAGGCGGACGTATCGTCGATCGGAGCCAGGAGCGTAGGCGTCGCTGCGATCCGTCCGATCCAGTGCTCGAACGCCTCCCACTTCGTCGCGAACGGCTGGGCAGGCGAACCGCTTTCCCATCGGTAGCGCTCGGCGGAGAACGACGGGGGAATTGCGGCCAGACTAATTCCCAGACGCTGCAGCAGCTTTTCTTCCGAAGGCGGCCTGCCCTCGGCGCGGCCGCTGGTGAGCCAATGGACATAGGCCGCCGGGGGAGACAGAGTGCTCACATCGTCGTATCGCGTCGTGTAGAACACTGGATCGAAGATGTTGTCCTCATCGAACTGGCGGACTCGACCGACGCCATCGGCGATAAAATCGGCGAGCGCCTCGCCCCTGCTTGCGAACCGACCACGCAAATCGGGGTTCAGATCGACGTAACGCTGAAGATCGAAATGCCTCAAGCTTCCAATCAGAGCCCGCAGTTGTCCATGGATGTGGGCGACAAGAGCGTCGCGCTCGCGTCCGTCCGCCCCGGCCGCTTCCTGGTCTTGTGTGCATTTTCGCAAGCTCGAGAGAACGACACTCTCTTCGGAATGCAGCACCCGGGAGATCGGGACCTGGCCCCGCACGATCTCCCCTTCGACGGTCAGTACGTCGATTTCGCCGTACGCCGCTACGTTTGAAAATGCGTCCCACGGAAACTCGGCATCGTTTGCCAACGGCATCGACAACAGTTCGCGATCGCCAAGATGCAGAGTAACGCCGCTTTGCGGTACAAGCGACAGTTCGAAAAGACCAGGGATCATCGCGCGGACGGCGTTTTGTTCCTCCCCCCACCGTCCGTTCCTTCGGATGTTGAGGACGATTTTCTGTTCCGCCGGGCGAAACCCAACATGGACGCCATCCCTGGAATGAAGCAGGGCGTTCAGGCCCGCGTCCGCACGCGTGCCCCCCGCATTCTCATACCAGAACACAATCCTTCCGCTTCTCACGCTACTGTGCCCCGCTTCCCTCGCGAGCATGAATGGCGTAGGCCGGGCTCCATTCGCACCGATCGGGGTCACCTACCAACAGAGTCCCGGCCTAGCCTACAGTCTGATCGCGGCTGCCGTCCTGTCGCCGACACGCCCGCCGTATTTTGTCCCGATACCAAAACGTTCGAATCTCATTGCAAGTCGCTGCCAGACCAACGGAAAACCACAGCGCCCAGATCTTGGAACGAGCTCTTTGCCTGAAGTTTGCCGAGAACGTGGATTTGGCCCTCGTTCGCGCCTATACATCCGGCGGCAAGTCTACAAGGAGAAGCATGGGCGAGGCAATGAGTCGGCGGGTCGGGCACGCGGATCCTGCAACGGCGTTCGACGACAGCGCTCCGCCGATCCCCAGCCTGGCCGATCTCTCGCAAGGCCCTCGCTTCAGGGGGGGCATCGACGGCTTGCGCAATGGCAGACTCTCGGGATGGGCGGTGGATCTGCTGAACCCGGGGTTGCCGCTCAGGGCCAGCCTCATCGTCGAGGGCGTCGTCCTCAAGACGCTGCAGACCTCGATGACGCGCCCTGACCTTCTGCCCTTCCTCTCTCCCAACATCGCCGGATTTCAGTTCGAATTTGCCTCGCTCGATGCGACCGCGAGGGCGACCGTCGTGTCGAAGCTCTCGGCGTTCGACGAGGCAACGCTCGATTGGCCGTGCGACATGCGGGCTGCCATCGGAGACGGCTCCGGAATCGAACTGACGGCGCCCGGCATCACGCGCCGGGTGATGCGCGACAGTCTCGGCCCGCGCAAGGCGCTGGACGAGCACGCACCTGCAATTGCGGCTCTCAAGAACCGGGACTCGGGCCCGCGTTTTCGGGGCGGCGTCGATCAACTGAAAGAGGGACGTCTGAGCGGCTGGGCGATAGACCTCCTCGATCCCTGTTCGGGAACGCGCGCCAAATTCATTCTGGAGGGCGTGGCGCTCGGCGAAGTTACAACGTCGATCCGCCGCGTCGGACTGGACCCCTACGTCCCGGGCAATCTCGCGGGCTTCGCCGTCGATCTCTGGCAGTGGGGGGAAGACGGCCCAAAGCAGGTGATCGCCTTCCTCGAAAGCCTGCCCGAAGAAATGCTGGAATCGCCATGCAGCCTGCTCGTCAGTCTGGGGGCGGACAGCTCGTCGTTCGATGTTGACCGGCTGGGCATCGACCGTGCCGATTTGTTGGCGCAGCTCGAGTTCGCAACGCCGTCGCCGTTGCTTGTCGGAACGGTAACTGCCTCCGCCTCCACGCTGCCGGAATCGTTCGAAGTCCCGGTCGGACCGGGCGCAGCGCCGGAACTGGACCAGCACGCCCCGGCAATTCCGAGCTTGGTAAACCTGCGTTCCGGGGCCCAATTCCGGGGGGGGGTCGATCATTTAAGGGATGGACGCCTGAGCGGCTGGGCGATCGATCTTGTCGATCCCCGCAAACCGGCTTCCATCAAACTGACTGTCGAAGGCGTTGTGTTCGGCGAAGCCGCAACGTCGGCTCCGCGCGTCGAACTCGACTCCTACGTTCCCGGCAATGTTGCAGGTTTTGTCGTCGATCTGTGGCAGTGGGGTGAAACAGGTCCGGCAAAGGTTATCGCCTTGCTCGAAAACCTGTCCGACGAAGCGCTCGATTCACCCTGCCGCCTTGTGGTCGGGTTGGGCGCGTCATCCTTCGATGCGGCGCGCGTTGGAATCACGCGCGCGAGCTTGCTGGCGCAGCTCGAACTTGCGACTCCCTCCTCCACCGACGAACCTTTGGAGCCCTCTCCGCTGCCGCTCGTGCCCGCCCGCAAGCCGGATACGGCGCCCACGCCACCCGCGCTGGAGCCACCTGCCGACGCCGCGGTCGACACGGAGGAACAACCGGTTGCGGTTGTGGAGGCGCACAACGAGCGTGCGGCGCGGCTGGCGCGCGCGCTAGAGATATCCCGGGTGCAGACTATGTGCATCCTGCAAAGTCTGGGGATGGGCCTCGCCGGCTTTGCCGCCCACGCGGTCCGGGTCGCGAACGATCCGCGTCGACTGTTCGCGTTCATCCTGGAAGAACGGCTCGCCCGTTCCAGGCATGCTACCAAAGTGGCGCGAGCGCACGCGCGCGCCATTCGCGACCTGTTCGATCCCCTGTTCTATCTGGAGACCTGGGAGCCTACGGCCGAATGCAACAACCCCCTGCTCCATTATGTGACCGCCGGCTGGAAGCAGGAGCGCCAAGCCAATCCGCTTTTTGACGTCGCGTACTATCGCGAGCAGGCCGGGGACATCGAGGGCGATCCGCTTCTGCATTATGTCGAACACGGAGCGCGCGCCGGCATCGATCCGCATCCGCTGTTTTCGACCCGCTTTTACAGGGAACGCTATCTTGCCGGGCAGGACATCAATCCGCTGTTGCACTATCAGACGCGGGGCGCCGCGATGCGTCTCGATCCTTCGCCGCTGTTCGATACCGCATATTTTCTCTCGGGCCTGCCCGACGCCGACGCCGTCGCTTCTCCCCTCGAGTGCTTTATCGCGCACCGCGACGCGCTTCTTCTCTCCACGCATCCGGCTTTCGACGCGGCCCTCTATCAATACCAACTGGAAGTGGAGCGCGGCCAGACGCTGAGCGAGCCGGCGGTCGTCCATTATCTGAGGGGCGGCTATTGCGACCGCACAATCCTGCCGAACCTCCTCTTCGATCCCGAATTTTACCGCGAACGAAATCATCCCGACTTCGACGGCCCGGAGCTCGTTCATTATCTCACGCAAGGCGACAGGGCGGGCCTCGCGTGCCATCCGCTGTTTTCTTCCGGATTCTACAACGAACAGCGGGGAGACGACGGCCTTCCGATCACCGCGCTCGAGCATGCCCTGCTTCATCCCGAGGCCGGTTTGCGAACCGATCCACGGGTCGAGAAGCCACCGGACCGGGTAATTTTCGACTTCGTCCGCCGGTTGGTCGACACCAAGGCGGAGTTCGATGCGGAATTCTATCGCCTGGCAAATCCCGACCTCTCCAAGTGCGACGACGCCTATCTGGAAACGCATTTCGCCGAGCATGGCCGGAAGGAAGGCCGGGTCGCCAGTCCGCGTGCACTCCTGGCGCGCCTCAAAATGCAGGTTCGCGACATTCCCGTCGGCATGCGCGCCGACGAATATATTGCCCTCAATCCCGATCTGGCGGCGCTCGCCGGGAATCCGCTGACCTGTCTCGTCCATTACCTGGAGCATGGCCGTCGCGAGAACCGGATGCACGGGTTCTGGCAGCTCTACCTTGACGATTTCGTTCTCAACCTTGCCTCCCGTTCGGCACCCCGCCGCGTCGCCCCCGCCAAGGCACGCACACAGGTCTGCGTACTTGTCCACGCCTACTATCCCGATCTCCTGCCGGAGCTGCTGGGATTTGCGCAGAATTTCGGCGAGGTCACCTCGGACGTCGTCCTGAACATCGTCGACCTCGCCTGGAACGCCAGAGTTCATCGCGAACTGCGCGAACTTTGTCCCGGCGCCTTCGTCCAGCTGTCCAACGACAACGGCCGCGACCTCGGTGGCTTCATGCGCCTGCTCGACAACATCGAGATGGACCGCTACGAACTTTTTGCCTTCATGCATACGAAGAAAAGTCCGCATATTCACCAGAAGCGGGCGGAATACTGGCGCCGCACATTGCTGAAGGCGTTCGCGGGCACCCCCGCGGTCGTCAGGGAGTGCGTTTCGCTGTTCGGCTCGCAGACCGTTGGAATGATCGCGTCAAAGGAATGGCGTTCGCACCACATGGGCAAGAACGCCGGACAATATGAGCATATGCTGGATATTCTTGGCGTCGAAGGAGAGCACCGTGCGCTGGATTATGTGAGCGGTACGATGTTTCTGACCCGCTCCGAGATCGTCAAGCGATTGCATTCGGCGATGCGGACGGTGGAGTGGGAATACGGCGGCGACGGCAGCGTAGGGTTCCACATGGATGGCCAAACCGCCCACGGCGCGGAGCGCGCCATTCCGGCTCTGGTACGGCAGATGGGTTACGAGATCGTTTGGCGGTAGGGTGAGGCGCGTGTTTCGGCGGGTTGCGATGGTGCGCGCGGGCGCGGCGATGGTTCGATGAGCATCACCTTCGTTCTGCACGAAGCCACGCGGACCGGAGCCCCGCGCGTTGGCGCCCTCATCGCCGCTGGCCTGCAAAAATACGAAGAGGTGCGGGCAATCGTTCTGCGCGATGGTCCTCTGGTGCCATGGCTCGAAGACCTGCTCGGCAGGGAACGGCTGGTCGTCTGCCGCGGCGAAGAATTTGCCCACAAGGTTCCGTTTGCGCAGAAGCTGCGCGAGGCCGAGTCGCTCCTGTCGGGCGATGAAAGCGATCTGATCTATGTAAATTCCGTCGCTGCGTCGGTGTTCGTTCTGGCCGGCCGATCCAGGGGGCGGCGCACCATTCTGCACGTCCACGAAAAGGCCGCCGAATTGCGCACGCTTCTGCGGCTCGAGGGCACCAAGATGGAGATCGCGGGCGTCGCCGATGGCATCGTGCTCGCCGCGCGCGAACTGCTTGCGGACCTGCACGCCGTGTTCGGGAATCTCTCGGACAAGGTGCTCGATTTTGGTATCGTCGTCGATGTGGATGCCATGCAGCGGCTCGCGCACGCACCCGTGGCGCCGCCCCGCAATGCGATAGGAAAGCCGTGGATACAAGATGGCCGGATGGCCGTCGGCATGTGCGGGACGGCATCGCGCAGGAAAGGCGCCGACATCTTTCTCGAAACCGCTGCCCAGGCGCCAGAATTCGATTTCCTCTGGATCGGCGGATGGGCGCCACCGGATGCGCCCGATAATCCGGTTTGCGCCGAATTCGAGAAGCGCGCGCTGCCGAACTTCTTCATCACCGGATCGGTCGACAATCCTTATGCATACCTCGACAGACTGACCGTGTTCTTTCTGTCGTCGCGCGAAGACCCCAACCCGCTGGTACTGGCCGAATCGGCGCTCATGCGCGTGCCCATTCTCGCGTTTTCGAGTACCACGGCCGTGACCGACTGGCTGGGACGCGCCGGCATCCTCTGCTACGGGGCGCCGAACGCGGCGGATGCGCTTCGCGTGCTCAGAGCAATCGATCCGGCGGAGATCCGCTCCCCGGAATTCCGCGCCCTGGGCGACAGCATGACCGCAGGCTTCGATCTCACGGCGAAGCTCGATGGCTTGCGCCAGTTCATCGCCTCGGTCCGCGGACAACCGGCGCCGGGCACGGGAGCGGAGGAGAGGGCATGAAGGCGGTGATTCTTGCAGGCGGGCTGGGCACGCGTCTGCTGGAGGAGACGAGCCTGCGGCCCAAGCCGATGGTAGAGATCGGGGGCAGACCCATTCTGTGGCACATCATGAAAATCTATGCGAGCCACGACATCCGGGAGTTCGTCATCTGCCTGGGCTACAAGGGTTATATGATCAAGGAATATTTCCGCAATTACTTCCTGCACGCCTGCGATGTCACGTTCCGGCTGGAGACCAACGAGATGGAGCTCCATCGCGCCGGCAGCGAACCGTGGGTGGTGACGCTGGTCGAAACCGGCGAGGAGACGGAGATCGGCGGCCGCATCAAACGCATTCTTCCCTATGTCGCCGGCGACGAGGCATTCTGTCTCACCTATGGCGACGGCGTGGGCGATGTGGACGTCTCCGCCGTCGTCGCGCTGCATCGCCAGGAAGGCCGCCTCGCCACCGTCACCGCCACGCAGCCGCCCGGACGCTTCGGCGCCATCCGCTACGAAGGCAATCGCGTGCTCGGTTTTCAGGAGAAACCCCAGGGCGACGGTGGCTGGATCAACGGCGGCTTTTTCGTCTGCTCGCCGAGGATCGGCGACTATATTGCCGGCGACGACTCCGTGTGGGAGCGCGAGCCTCTCGAAACCCTCGCGGCGGATGGTCAGCTTGGCGTCTATTTCCATCGCGGCTTCTGGCAGCCGATGGACACCATGCGCGACCGCCGGCAACTCGAAGAGCTGTGGGCCGGCGGCAACGCCCCCTGGAAGACCTGGTAGCGGCGCGACGGGCATAGGTTTAACGCAGACCTGCATCAGCGCCGTGGGTGCTTCGACAAGCTCAGCTTGAGGACTTTTCGTAATTGCATCAGCGTTTATGGCATTAAGATCCTCCTCGTGCTGAGCCTGTCGAAGCACGTACACCGGTGCCCCAACGCGACCCTCAAGCGGGAGCGTGCATGAAGATTCTGGTTACCGGCAATCAGGGCTATGTCGGGCCGGTGCTGGGGCGCCACCTGCGGCGGCGCCTCCCGGGCGCGGAGCTGATCGGATTCGACACCGGCTATTTCGCCCTTTCCACCACCAACGCGGCCGTTTGGCCTGAACGCGTCTTCGACAGGCAGCATGCGGGCGACGTCCGCGAGCTCCCGCCGGATCTGCTCGAAGGCGTGGACGGCGTCGTGCAGCTTGCGGCCATCTCCAACGATCCGATGGGAAACCGGTTCGCTGTCGCGACGAACGAGATCAACTGCCGCGCAAGCCTTCGCCTTGCCGAACTGGCTGCCCGTGCGGGCGTTTCGCATTTCGTCTTTGCGTCGAGTTGCAGCGTTTACGGCTGCGCCCCGGGTGCGCCCCGTCGCGAAAGCGACGAACTCGATCCGCAGACCGCCTACGCCCGCTCCAAGGTCGAGGCCGAAGCGGCACTGGCGACGCTCGATCTCGGCCCGATGATCGTCACGTCGCTGCGCTTCGCCACCGCCTGCGGCATGTCCGACCGGCTGCGCCTCGATCTCGTGCTCAACGACTTCGTCGCCTCTGCGGTGGCGAGCGGCAGAATCGTTGTGCTGTCCGACGGTACGCCCTGGCGGCCACTCATCGACTTGCGCGATATGGCACGCGCCATCGAGTGGGCACTCGTACGCGGAGACGATGCGGGTGGCCGCAAGCTTTCGGTCAATGTCGGATCGAACGATGGCAATTATCGCGTGAAGGATCTCGCCACGACCGTCGCCGCCGCGATTCCGGGGACCGACATCAGCATCAACACCGGAGCGCAGTCGGACACCCGCTCGTACCGGGTGGATTTCTCGCACTATGAGAAACTGGCGCCGCACCACCGTCCGCAAGTCGCTCTCGCGCAATCCATTGCCGCGCTGCACGAAGGGCTGACCTCGATGGGCTTCGCCGACCCGGCATTCCGCAGCTCGCGCTATATGCGTTTGAAGATGCTGGAAGAGCACATCGCGGCCGGCCGGCTCGCCAACGACCTGCGCTGGCTCAACGCCTTCCTCGAGCGGGAGTGAGCGATTGCATCAGCGCGGTGCTTGCTCCCCCGGTTAAACCGGGAACTATGCACTTGACATACCGAGGGTCGAATGAGCACAGTCCCGACGACGGGCCGACGCTAGCAGAAATAGCAGTCACGCCGGAGATGATCGACGCTGGCGTTTCCGCGCTCGTGGTCGGGATGGCTCCTGCGACGCTTTATCCGCCGATGACTGAGGCCGAGTTGGCCAAACAGGTCTTTGAGGCAATGGTGGCGGCGGCGGTCTGGGAATAGTCAGATATTGCCAAATATCTTGCGCGTGCCTTCCCACTACGTCGATACGCTCACGGTACAACCTGAATTCTTTGAACATATCTTTCCCGGACATCTGTTGCGCTATTGGATGCCTATGAAGGTTTTGTGCGGTGAAAATCGTCGGCCCTGGAGGAGTGTAAGATATTGTGGTTGGAAGATGGGCCGCATCATCTCTGTTTCTTCCTAGTATGTCAGCCATTTTCAATATCCACATAATCTCGCCCAACACGGGATCGTCTTTCGAGAAACGCACCGAGGTCGCTTGCCGCAGGATGTGGCGCTGAGAACGTTCATTTGGAACAGCGTTCCAGATTGCCACCAAGAGATCGTAGGTTTTGCTATCGAGGAAACCATGAGCATCTGTCAAGAAAAGCTGTGTGAGGGAAACGTGCAAGTGATTCCAGCTGTAGATGAGCAATCCAAGTTCTGCTAGATATGGCTCCAGCGTTTTAAGGTAATTTTCTGAAATCCTCATTGGGTGGTTCCGTGGCTGACAAAAAATCCGAGGACACTTATTCAGATGCCGAAACCGCGAAGCGTCGAGATGCTACTATCCGCAACATGATCGCCACGCCGCCGAAAAAGCATGAGCCACTGAAAGCCACGAAGCGCGCCAAGCGGAATCCGAAACCATCCGCTAAATCACGCCGCAGCACCGGCTAGCCGTTACCTAGAAAGCGCCATGCAGGTTCGCTCATAGGCTTTGCCAACAGCCTCCGGTGAAGCGGTTCCGAGCGCGCGGCTGGCATAAATTCCGCGAATAATCATTTCGAGTGCATGGCGCGCGTGCGGATAGTCCGGACTCGATTGGCGCATCCCGTCAATCTGTTCTTTCAATGTATCGCCTAACGATTTCTGGGCAGCGACAGATTCAGCGAAGCCGCCAACTTGGTCGCAACGCATTCCCGGCACATATTCTGCTGCCATCGCAGGCCCTAGCAGAAATGGCATCGCAAGGATGACAATGACAAAATACGACGCACGCATCATTGCAATGCACGCTGCGCTCACGCGGCCGTTTTCCGGCGATCCATTCTCAGACGCTGAACAATATCTTCGCATCATCCAAGAGTGGGCATCTGGGGACGGGCCATCGTCTTGTTCATCGCCTCGCGCATATTCGAATCTACGCGTTGTTGGTGGTTCCGAACCCAGCCAGTGTGATCTTCAATCCGCACAAGAGTAGCGGCGATCCGCTCCAAGAGTTCTACGGACTTGATTTCAAATTCTGTCATGATTGGCTCCTAAAGCGGGGAGCCAATCCGCTAAAATGTGATTCGGTGCGCTGCACTGGCTCGGGAAAGTTTTGCAGCGCATTGGGGGTGCAGGTGACGCGAATCACTTGCACCCCACATTTTACCCCCCTTGGGAACCGAGAGTCTTGTTGCGCCAGTGGATAAAAGCGCGGGCCTTCTGCTTAGGCGTTCGTGGCTTTGTCAGG
>Ga0182015_10004253_pt1 | contig 15513 bp, 15 predicted proteins | sample 712P3MmetaG_FD_120478 | JGI IMG/M metagenome (GOLD analysis project Ga0182015, IMG submission 120478) | Permafrost microbial communities from Stordalen Mire, Sweden - 712P3M metaG | ecosystem: Environmental > Terrestrial > Soil > Wetlands > Permafrost | place: Sweden: Stordalen | collected... | reverse complement strand
GGCGCGCACTTCGCGGCCTGATCTGGCTGAGAAATTCGAGGACTTTGTTTTGTCTAAGGACGGCCGGGATATTCTTGCCGGGTACAATTTTCTTCCGCCGGAAGCGGATGGACATTGATGCCTGACAGAAATCTGAAATCTGGACGCCGGCCATGGTGGAGGCTGATTTTGCCGGCGATTCCGCTGCTGGCGCTGATTGTTGTTCCGCCGTTTGCGCTGCTGGCCCGCATTTCCCCGGCGACGGTCGTGAGATATCTGGGGACATCGGCGGTTCTGCAGGCGATTGTGCTGAGTTTGTGGACCAGCGCCGTCAGCCTGCTGATCACGGTAATTTTTGGGACGCCGCTGGCTTATGTCCTGGGGCGGGAAAGATTTTTCGGGAAGGGGGTGCTGGAAGTTTTGATTGACTGGCCGATTGTACTGCCGCCGGCGGTGGCGGGGATCGCACTGCTCATGACTTTGGGCCGCCGGGGTGTGATTGGAAGCTGGCTGGATCGAGCGGGGATTGATATTCCGTTCACGCCGGTGGCGGTGATCATCGCGCAGACGTTCGTGGCCTGTCCGTATTACATCAAGGCGGCATCGGTGGGGTTTTCGTCGATCAGCCAGGGGATATTGGATGCGGCCGCGCTGGATGGAGCGTCGGCGATTCAGAGATTCAGCCAGGTGACGATTCCGCTGGCGTTTCGCAGCTTGATGGTGGGAGGGTCGCTGACCTGGTCGCGGGCGCTGGGGGAGTTTGGGGCGACGATTATTTTTGCGGGCAATTATCCGGGAAGAACGCAGACGATGCCGCTGGCGGTTTACATCGGATTTGAGATCGACATGCATCAGGCGCTGACGCTGGCGGCGATCCTGCTGATCATTTCGTTTGGGCTATTGATGGGGATTCGGGCGGCGTACTCGAAAATGTAAAACGAGGGCGCACTCCGCACGTTGGCAAGCCAAGTATGAGATCCCGAGAAACGGCTCTGCGGGCGTTTGTTTATCCCCTTCCGTAGCGGAAGCGGGCGTTTCTGAAAGCTTCGTTGACTTCGCGCCAGTTGACGACGTTCCACCATTCTTTGATGTATTCGCCGCGGACGTTTTTATATTTGAGGTAATAGGCGTGTTCCCAGACATCCAGGGCGAGGATCGGTTCCATCCAGGGGGAGAGTTGCAGGTCATGCTGTTTGACCTGGAGGATGAGGAGGCGTTCGGCGAGTGGCTCGTAGGCGAGTATGGCCCAGCCGCTGCCTTTGACGCCGCCGGCGACGGCCGCGAAGCGGGTACGAAAGGCGGGGATGGATCCGAAACTCCTGGTGATGGCGTCGGCGAGTTCGCCCTGGGGTTCACCGCCGGCGTTGGGTCCCATGATTTTCCAGAACAAGGTGTGCAGGAGATGGCCGGCGGCATTGAAGCTGAGATCTTCCTCGAGTCCCGTGAGCACGGACGCGGCGGGCGGCGCGCCGGCGGCGTCGAGGTCGGCAAGCTCCTTGACGGTTTTGTTCAAGTTGGTGACGTAGGCCTGGTGATGTTTGTCGTGATGCAAGTGCATGGTCTCGGCATCGATGTGGGGTTCGAGGGCGTCGTAACCGTACGGCAGTGGAGGCAACGCGTACTGGCCATCCCGGAAGGCGTCTTCACCGCCCGGGGCCAGATGATGGCCGGCGTTGTCGGCGGCCATCAGGGGTCCGGCAATTGAGAGTGCCCCGGCCATGGCGAGGGCGGGGACGGTTTTCATCACGATATCTCGACGAGTTGGCATTCCAGACATGGCTGAGGCTCCCAGTGTTAGATTAGATTAATTTTGTTCGCAGCCTGCAAATCATGCCGAATCGCGCGGTTTATGCAATGGGAGGAACCCAATCCGGTTCAGCGGAATTCCAGTATCCATTTTGAAATTTGATGTCAGGTCCATACATTTAGGAGGGACGTTGGAACCATGATGCCGTCAAAAATTAAATCTATTGCGATTATTGGAGGCGGCCCGGCAGGCGCGACGCTGGGGGTGCTGCTGGCCAAACGGGGATATAAGGTGGGCCTATTTCATACGAACAAGCGGCCGCCGCTGATCGTGGGTGAATCGCTGATTCCGGCTGTGGTGCCTATGCTCCGGGCGCTGGAGATCGAGGATGAGGTGAAAAGCTTCAGCGTTCACAAGCCGGGCGCGACGGTTTGTCTGGGCTTGACTGAAGTGATATCGGGCGGATTCACCGCGGCTGCGGGAAGATTGCCGGCGTATGCGTACAACACTCCGCGCGATTTGTTCGATCAGGCGGTGCTCAACGCCGCCGAACGAGCGGGGGCAAAGATCATCCGCAAGGCCGCCAAATTACAGAAAGGGAAACAGCCGGATACCGTGGAATTGTCCCCGGAGACGCTGGAAGCGGCGGAAGGATTTTTTGCCGGCAATCCCGATCTGATCGTCGATGCCAGCGGGCGCTCGCGCGTGATATCAAAAATCCTGGATTACCCGGCCACGAGGGGGGGACGCGATGACGTCGCGCTGTTTGCACATCTGGACAAGACATTCATAAGCGATCCGGGAAATATTCATCTCGATCATCTGACAAAAGGATGGGGGTGGAGAATCCCATTGCCGGGAAGGTTTTCCGTCGGCATCGTCATCAATCCGGCGCATCTGGAAACCTATGGAGACACGGTCGAGCGGCAATACGATGCGTTCATCAGCAACGAGCCCTGCCTGAAGGTTTACACCGAAGGGGCAAAACGCCTGACGCCGGTGGTTAAATATCAGAATTATCAACTGGTCTCGGAGAAGATGTGCGGTCCGGGCTGGGTGATGGCCGGCGACGCGGCGGGGTTTCTCGATCCGATATTTTCCACCGGATTATATCTCGGCATGAAGGGAGCGTTTGAGATCATGAAGGCGATCGAAAACGGTTCGCCAAAGGCCATGGAAAAATACGCCAAAAACATGAGCTGGGAATTCAAGATGTGGCAGCGGGTCATCGACAGTTGGTATTCCGGAAGACTGTTCAATCTTTACCGCGTTGGGCAAAAGCTGAAGGATGGTCTGTTCGGTAAGAGACTGTCGCGCCGGGTGCAGAAGCGGCTGATGAGAATTTTCACGGGGCAGGCCGCGGAGGATATTTATGCGATGCAGTTGTTTGAGTATCTGATTTCGTTCGGGCAACTGATGAGAGATCCGCGCGACCTCGCGGTGGCGTAGTCTTTGAGATTGTCTCTTAACCGTAAAAGCGGTGAATGACCAATCCCAGCAAACAGGCGCAGATGATCCCTGAAATGGTGACGGCCGCGAAATCGAGCAACTTTTGCAACCGGAGGGTAGGGGCGGGGCGCGGGACCCGCCGGGCGAGCGAGCAGGCGAGCAGAAATAAAGGGGGCGTCAGCGGAATGAAATATCGGCCTTGCAGTCCCTGAACATAGTTGGATCCCACATCGGTCCAGTACAAGAGATTCAAAAAGGCGATGGCGAGGAAGGAGACGGTGACGACCGGCAGGACGATCAGGGCGCCCCGGCCGGGCGGGGGCAACGGGGGACGGTCGCCGGCAGTCCAGCAGCAAAAGATCAGCAGGGCCAGATAAGCGATCACGATTGCCGGGGGGAAATTGAGGTCCATCCACCCGATCACCGCCACATAGGTCGTGCAGACGAACCATCCGCCGTCCTTTCCCGTGTTCCAGAGAAGCTTGGCGAAATGAAGCGGATGCCGTTCAAACTGGTTCAGTTGTTCGTGAGGCGAAAGATTTTGCCTGGTGGAAATCTTTGTATCGAGGTTTGAGGTGGATGAAACCCAGGCGACGAGCGCAATAAGATTCACCGCAACGAGAAGGGTTATCACGGCCGTCTTGCGGGCTTTGCCGCGGAAATTTTCGGCGGGAATCAGAAGCAGCAGGGCCAGCAAGGGAACGTAAACGACCTTGCCGACCGAAAGGGGGATGGACACGAGGATCAGGAGAAGGATCTTTTTGCTGTCGATGGAGTTGGGGCCGGCGGCAAAGTGCCGGCAAATAAGGGCGGTAAACAGGGCGGCCAGGGCGTCGGTAAGAGTATCCGCGGATACGCTGGCGGCGAGGCAGAGCATCGTGGGCATGAGCAACAGCAAAAACAGCGGACGGGCGATTGCGGGAGCCCACCGCAGGGAAAAAAATCCGATCAGTGTAAACACGAGGAGATTTGCCTCTCGGCCGAAATAGAGAATCATCGGAATCGGCACGGCGAGGGCGCGCCCCAGGGCGATGCCGAGGCATTGCGGAAGGTAACTTGTCGGGATGTAATGGACGGTGTTTCCAAACGGGATGAGAGATTTTTTTTCCGGCTGGAGGGGAATTTTGAACGAGTCGAGGATATAGCGAACGGACGTGTTGCGTTCCGGATGCATTGCCAGCGGTTGGAATCGATTCCAAAACGCGTCAAGGCTGGAGGGAAGGATGCCGCCGCCTTCGTCGGCAGGGGTTTTTACGCGACTGATGAATTCTCCCTGCGTGATTTGCCAGGCACGGAAGAAGTGCTGGGCTTCATCGGCAGTTTGAAACGGTGGATTGATGACAATGAGGGCATTGCCGAAAATCAGGGCGAGAAATACAAATGCGCGGTCGAGGGACAGGAAGGAAGATTGAGAATTGCTGGTGGCCAATTGAGACCTTGTTGGAGATAACTATAATATCAGTTGCTTGTGCCGAAGTATGGGGGCGATGAGTTACGATGTGTAATTCGTCAGTTTGAAAGAAATATTTTTCGTTTCGATCTCCTTGCCGAAAAAATTCGCTTACTCGAATCCGTGGATGCGGCGGCGCTTCGTGCATTGCTAGCTGGCCTGATAGCTGATCGCGACATCCTTCGGCCGCGGGAAATGAGATCTTTGCTTCGCTTCGCTGCTGAAGTCACAAAGGCCAGAACGATAAAAATTTTCCTGACTCAAGCAAATAGAAAGATTAAATGCCCCCGGAAGAAGAACTACACTTCAATGTATATTCATTTCCGCCAGCCAGCGTTCGGCATCAAGCGCCGCTTTGCAGCCCATGCCGGCGGCGGTGATGGCTTGTTTGTAGGTTGGATCGGCGACGTCACCGGCGGCGAAGATGCCTTCCACGCTGGTCAGGGTGCGGAATGGGTCCTTCAGGGCGACGAAGCCCTTGGGATCCAGTTTTAGCTGGCCTTCGAGAAAGCCGGTGTTGGGAGTATGGCCGATGGCGACGAACATGCCGTGGGTGGGGAGGGTGGACGTTTCGTTGCTGTTGATATTGCGCACGCGGACGCCGGTGACGCCAAGCTCGGGGTTTCCGAGGACCTCTTCGACGACGGAATTCCAGACGGGCTTGACGTTGGCGATGGCGAGCAGGCGATCGGACATGATCTTTGATGCGCGAAGCTTGTCGCGGCGATGGACGACGTAAACGGTGCTGGCGAATTTGGTGAGATGGATCGCTTCTTCGGCCGCTGAATCGCCGCCGCCGACGACGACGACGGGTTGTTTACGGAATCGGGGCAGTGCCCCGTCGCAGACCGCACAGGCGGAGACGCCGTGATTCTTGAATCTTTCTTCGGATTCCAACCCCAGGTAATTGGCGCTGGCGCCGGTGGCGATGACGACGGACTGGGCGGTGACAGAATTGCTGGCGGAGTCCTTCATGGAAAAAGGCCGGCGGGACATGTCGATCTTAACGATGTCCTCGGTGATGACGCGGGTTCCAAATCGGGTGGCCTGCTGGCGCATGGCCTCAACGAGTTCGGGGCCGGTGATTCCTGTGGGAAATCCGGGGAAGTTTTCCACGTCGGTGGTGCTGTTGAGCTGGCCGAGGGGGAGAGTGCCTCGCAGGCGGTTTTCCTCGCTGATGGCGCCTTCGTAGACGAGGGGATTGAGATTGGCGCGGGAGGCGTAGAGGGCGCAAGTCCACGCGGCGGGGCCGGAACCGATGATGATGATTGCTTCGGGCATTGTGTCTGATTCTAGGATAGGTTTGGGGGAATGCCAAACATCAGCCGAAGCTCGCGAAGAACGATGATCACGTAAATTAACTCCAGTAGAATGTGCGGAATCAAGATTTTTTTCGGTTACGGGCTTTGTGCCGATTGGCTGGGTTGACTCGAATGCCATATGTCCTGGCGCTTCGGGCATGGATGGCTGGCCGGTCAATGATCGGGAATTCCTTTTGCGAGGGGAGGGGGAAGGCGATGGAAACAGAAACGGTTCCGTGGGCAAAATAGGCCTGATCAGAGGGAGATGATCATCAGGCCTTAGAAATGATATCCCTTTTTTTCGGCATCGGTGGGGCCGGAGAAGATGAACAGGACGAAGCCGACGCCGATGATGCCGCACCCGATGATCATGGTCCAAATTCCGGGGTTGAGACGAAAGACAAAGAGGAGCCAGAGCGCTCCGAGCAGGATGACTGCGGCGGAGCCGAGCCTTCGAAGCCAGTAGAAGAGGCGCTCTGAAGCGGAGAGGTTGTGAATCTGTTGCGGTTCGGCGGACGATGGCGGAGTTGAGGATTCGATTCGGCGGTAAGTGAGCTGCACGGGCTGCGGGATAGGCGGAGGTGTGTTGCGGGGGCGCTGGCGCGGCACCGGGGCGAGGTCGTAGGCGGAATCGGATGGGTCGGATGACATGTTCTTTGTAGAGGCGATTGTAACTCGGGAATATCTCAAACTCGAAAATTAATGCGCGGGTAGCTCACGAGTCTCGCCAGGGATCGAGAAGGAGGATGCCCGTGGCTTGAAAATGGGGCGAGTTGCGGGTCATGAGGTGGAGGCCGTGGCGAAGCGCAGTTGCGGCGATGAGTCCATCGGCAATCGGGATGGTATTTCCCTTCTTGGAAGCGCGGGCGGTGATTTCGCCCCAGATTCGGGCGGTTTCGATGTCGATCGTGAAAATACGGGAAGCGTAGAATTGCTCGATCTGGCTGAGCCACGCGTCGAGTTCACGCCGACGTTTTCCCGGCGTCAGCCGGCTGATGCCATGGGTAAGTTCGCCAAGGGTTACGACGCTGAGAAAGAGATCGGATTCCGGAATGCTTTCCAGCCGAGCGCGCACGCGCGGGTCTGCTTTGGGGCGACGAAGCTCGGAGAGTATGCAGGTATCGAGCAGAACTCTCACAGTTCAATTTTCCGCATGAGAGAAGAATCACGAGGCGGAATGACGCCCTCGAGCGACGGCCCGGCCAAGAGCAATTGTTTGAACGTCGGACATTTGCCAACGAGAGTTCGATACTCTGATTCATCGATGACCACTACCGCGGCATTGTGGCGGCGGATCGTCTGGGGGCCGTGGGTCGAGGCGCGCGTGACAAGTTCACTCAATCGGTTCTTGGCTTCGGCGAGTTTCCATTCCATAAAATCTCTTGTTGAAATCTAGATCATCTAGATTATCGGTTCATGACTTGTCTTAGTCAAGCAGAATTAACCGTTTAGCGTGGCCACCACAGCCTCAGTCACTTGGCTCGTCGTCGCGGTTCCGCCGAGGTCGCGGGTGTGATTTTTGGGGTCGGCGACGACGGCGCGGCAGGCGCTGTTGATCGCTTCGGCGGCTTTGGGCTGGTTCAGGAAATCCAGCATCATGGCCACGGATAAAAAGGTGGCGATCGGGTTGGCGAAATTTTTGCCGGCGATGTCGGGGGCGCTGCCGTGCACGGGCTCGAACATGCTGGCGGCCTGGCGGGTGGGGTTGAGGTTTCCGCTGGCGGCCATGCCCATGCCGCCCTGGATGGCGGCGCCGAGGTCGGTGATGATGTCGCCGAACATATTCGTGGTGACGATCACATCGTAGATTTTGGGTTTGGTGACCATGTACATGGTGCAGGCATCGACGTGGTGGTAATCGGTTTCGATGCCGGGGTAATCATTTTTCACATCTTCGAATGCGCGGAGCCAGAGGTTGTGGGCGAAGCGGAGGACGTTGGTCTTGGCGACGAGGGTAACTTTTTTGCGGCTGAATCGCTTGGCGTAATCGAATGCATAGCGGATGCAGCGCTCTACGCCTCGGCGGGTGGTGACTTCGATCTGGTTGGCGACTTCGTGGGGGGTGTTTTTGTAGAGGAAGCCACCGTTGCCGCAATAGAGGCCTTCGGTGTTTTCGCGGACGATGACCATGTTGATGTCGTCGGGGCCGGCGAGGCGCAGGGGGGTGGGTACGCCGGGCATCAGCCGGGTGGGGCGGAGGTTGATGAATTGATCGAGCTCGAAGCGCATTTTGAGGAGGATTTCGGTTTCGAGGATTCCCTGGGGGATCTGGGCGGAGCCGCGGGGATCGACGCCGACGGCGCCAAAAAGGATGGCATCATGGGCGGCGAGTTCCTTGAGGGCGGAATCGGGGAGGGTCTGGCCGGTTTTCAGATAATGTTCGCCGCCGAAAGGGTAATCGGTGGTGGAATATCGGAAGTCGAATTTTCTGGCTGCCTGCTGGAGGATAGTGAGTCCGGCGGGGACCACTTCCTGACCAATACCGTCGCCGGGCATTACCGCAATTTTCATGGGATTACTCCTTAGAGAAGGGCAAACAATAGCGGCGATGGGCCGGAAATAAAGCGGGCGGCAGGGAGGGGGCATAAACTTAAATATTATTGCTGGCGGAATTTGACTTGGAAATTAAGTGGTAAGGTAGTAAGAATGGGCGATTGTGGGAGTCGGGTCATGGGGAAGCATGTCCGATAATGCCCGGATTTCTGATGTAGGCGAAGAAATCGGCAAGAACTGCGCTACTGGTCTAAAGGTTGTAAACGGCATGTCGATGATAGAAGCGTTGTCGGGACTGGATCGGACGCCGTTGCAGCCAAAGGGGACGCAACACGCGTCGTCGCCCCGGCCAGGGAGAAGATGCACCATGAATGCCACGACCAAAGTCAAAGATGTTTTGACGACCGGAGAGGTCGCGAAGATCTGCAACGTTGCGCCACGCACGGTCAGTAAATGGTTCGACAGCGGCGCGCTGCACGGCTACCGGATTCCCGGCAGCAAGGACCGGCGGATTCCGCTGAATCAGTTGATCCGCTTCATGAAGCACCACGGGATGCCGCTGAACGGCCTGATGACCGGCTGTACGCGGGTTCTCATCGTGGATGAGGAGCAGGACATCGTTGAGGTCCTGGAAAAGATCCTCGAGGACGAAGCCAAGTACGAGGTTGAGGTTGCCAAGGGCGGGTTTGCCGCGGGCATCACCGCGGAAAAGTTTCGCCCGCACGCGATATTGCTGGACATGCACCTTCGGGACATCGATGGGCGCGAGGTCTGCAAGCACGTGAAGTCGAACCCGGATTTGCAATTGACGAAAGTGATCGCGATGAGCGGCAAGATGACGCCGGAAGATGCCAAGGGGCTGCTGGCCGGCGGATTCGACGGATTTCTCCGCAAGCCGTTCCATGTGCGGCAGGTGATCGAAGCGATTGAGGATGTGATGGCGGTGGTTTACTAGATCGCGGATCAAGAATTTGAATAAGAAGACGAGGGCCGGCCCCGGAGGGACGGCCCTTGTTGTTTTTGTGGCATGGCCATCCTGGCCATGGCTTGGATATCCACGAGTGTGCGTTTCGGCCACTGGCGGGACGCCAGTGCCACTAATAGCTACGGCGATTGCTGCGCGATATCATTTGATTCGATGAACCCACTTCAACGCATTGCCTGCGACTGGTGCGGCGGCCAGAGTCCGGCGGGGGCGACGAACTGCGTAGCCTGCGGAGCGCAGCTTAATATTAAAAATCTGGTCAGCGATTCCGGCTGGCGCGAAGCGCCGCGGCTGCGGGATATGTCGGAGTTGAAATTCGGCGCCAGCACCTGCCAGGTGGAAGGGGAGATTGTGCCGGTGGCGGAGATCACGCTGGGCGGGACGGATTCGATTTTTTTCGAGCATCATGTTTTGCTTTGGAAGGATGACACGGTGCGGATGGACGTGATGCCGCTGCAGGGCGGGATCAAGCGGGCGCTGGCGGGGATGCCGTTTGTGGTTTCGATCGCGTCTGGGCAGGGACGGGTGGCTTTTTCGCGCGATGCGGCGGGGGAGCTGGTCATGTTACCGTTGCATCCGGGGATGGAAATGGACGTGCGCGAGCACGCGTTTCTGCTCTGCTCGCATACGGTGAATTATTCGTACACGCGCATCGCGGGGCTGCGGAATATTCTATTCGGCGGGCAGGGGATGTTCATGGATCGATTTATCGCGCAAAACGCGCCGGGGCTGCTGATTTTGCACGGATATGGAAACGTATTTGAGCGGCGGCTGGCGGCTGGGGAGAGCATCATCCTGGAGCCGGGCGCGTTTTTATATAAGGATGCCTCTGTGACGATGAACGTGGAAACGCAGAAGCTGACGACCGGATTTTTCGGGGGCGTGGGGATGAACCTGGCGCGGATGACGGGGCCGGGGCGACTCGGGATTCAATCGATGTATCACCATCATCACACGGATTAGGCCATGAGCACGACACCCATGCCGCCGACGTCTGGGAGCCGCGCGTATCGCTGCCCGTGGTGCGGGCATGGGAGCGATGCGGGGGCGGCAAGCTGCCCGCGGTGCGGAGCGCCGGTGGATGTGCGGATGGCGACGACCGATTCGGGGTGGGCGGAGTTGCCGCCGATCAGGGACATGGCCAAGATTCAGTTCGGGCAGTCGTTTTGCCAGATCGAAGGCAAATACGTTCCGGTGGCGGATTTCAAATTGGCGGCGGGGGACGGGGTTTATTTCACGCATCATCTTTTGCTGTGGAAAGATGAGCAGGTGCAGATCAGCAACATGCCGCTGGCCAAGGGGTGGAAGCGATTGTTCGCGGGTTTGCCGCTGATTATGACGGAGGCGAAGGGACCGGGGCGGATCGCATTTTCGAAGGATGCGGCGGGGGAATTGATCGCGCTGCCGCTGGAAGCGGGGCAATCGGTGGATGTTCGCGAGCATGTGTTCATGATCGCGACGAATCAGGTGGCGTATGACTGGTTCCAGAGCGGGATCTGGTTCACGACGCAGAACGGCAAGGACAGCGAGACGCATTATCCGATCGGGATGTTCATGGACCGGTTCGCGGCGGGAGAGGTTCCGGGTTTGCTATTGCTGCACGGCAACGGGAATGTATTTGTGCGGAATCTGGAGGCGGGGCAAAGCATTGTGATCAAGCCGACGGCTCTGCTGTTTAAGGATCCGACGGTGCGGATGAATCTGCATGTGGAATACCCGGGAACAATGTATGGGGCGTTTCAGCCGTGGGGGCGGTGGAGCAGCCGGTATGTCTGGCTGCATCTGCATGGGCCGGGTCGGGTGGCGGTGCAATCGCATTTTGAGAAGATGGAAGATCCGGGATTTAATATTCGGAATTCGGAGCCGATGACGACGACACGGCATTGGTAAGATTCATATTTTCTAGCGGTGGATCAGCTTCTTCGCGATCCAGAATATTTCCAATAGATAAGAGAAAGAGATTTTTATCGTTTCGGGCTTTGAGCCGAACGGCTTCGTTGACTCGAATTCGATCGGCGTGGTCGCTGCGAGCGCGGCTGGCTGGCCGGAAAATGGTCGGGAATGCTGTTTGCGGGCGGGGCGAAGAATGTTGCGGATGAAGTTCCGGGGGCAAATTGACAGTGTTTTCCTGCACTCCTATACTGCGCGCCGCATTAAGCGGAAATCCTGTTTTTCCCTAAAAAATCAGAGTAATTTGTGGAGATGCCAAGATGCCTAAGCTTTTGACCCGACCCGCGAAGAAGAAATCCAAGCCGTCCAAGGCGCAACCGGTGAAACGCGTTTATTTTTTCGGCAACGGAAAGGCCGAGGGCGGGGCGCATCTGAAGGATTTGCTCGGTGGCAAGGGGGCGAATCTGGCGGACATGACGCTCGTTCCGCTTCCGGTGCCGTCGGGGTTTACCATCACCACCGAGACGTGCGGGGATTACAACGATCTCGGGCAGAAATTGCCCAAAGGGCTGATGGACGAAGTGGAAGGACACTTGGCGCGGGTTGAGAAGGCGACGGGGAAGAAATTCGGCGATGTGGGAAATCCGCTGCTGCTGGCGGTGCGATCGGGCGCCAAGGTTTCCATGCCGGGGATGATGGATACCGTTTTGAACATCGGCATGAACGATGAAGCGGTCGAGGGAATGGCCCGGCTGACGAATAACGAGCGGTTTGCCTACGACAGCTATCGCCGGCTGATCAACATGTTCGGCGACACGGTGATGGGCGTGGATCATCATCACTTCGAGCAGGAACTAACGGCGGTGAAAAATGCGCGCGGGGTCCAGCTAGATACCGATCTTGATGCCGGAGGATTGAAGGAGGTCGTCGAGAGATACAAGAAAGTTTATCGGCAGATCGTCGGGGATGATTTTCCGCAGGACCCGCTGCTGCAATTGGAACACGCGATCAAGGCTGTCTTCAAAAGCTGGATGGGAGACCGGGCGATTAAATATCGGGAACTGAATGACATCCGCGGATTGCGCGGAACGGCTGTCAATGTGCAGTCGATGGTGTTCGGCAATATGGGAGACGACTGCGCGACGGGCGTGGCGTTCACGCGAAATCCTTCGACGGGCGAGGACCGGTTTTACGGGGAATTTTTGGTCAATGCGCAGGGGGAGGATGTTGTCGCGGGAATTCGCACGCCGCTCGATTGCCAGAGCGAAATGGGAAAGTGGTCGAAGAAAAGTTGGAGCGAGTTGCTGAAGGTCAAGAATACGCTGGAGAAGCGTTACAAGGACGTGCAGGATTTCGAGTTCACGATCGAAAAGGGGAAGCTGTACATGCTGCAAACGCGCAACGGCAAGCGCACGGCGGCGGCGGCGGTGCATATAGCCGTGGACATGGTGAAGGAGAGATTGATCGATGAGAAGACGGCGGTGATGCGGGTCGATCCGGCGAGCCTGGATCAGCTATTGCACCCGACATTCGATCCGAAGGCGGAGAAGAAAGTACTGGCGCGGGGATTGCCGGCGTCGCCGGGGGCGGCGGTGGGCAAGGTCGCGTTTACGGCGGAAGAAGCGGAAAAGCGCGTGGCGGCGGGGGAGAAGATTATTCTCGTCCGGCGCGAGACCGAGCCGGCGGATATCGGCGGCATGCACGTTTCCGAGGGAATTCTGACCAGCACCGGGGGAATGACATCTCATGCGGCGGTCGTCGCCCGCGGGATGGGAACGCCCTGCGTCGCCGGCGCGGGGGCGGTCGTCATCGACGCTGCCAGCAGGCTGGTGAAAATCGGCGACGCGACGTTCGGACCGGAGCATGTGATCAGCATCGACGGCAGCACGGGTGAGGTTATGGACGGATCGGTGCCGCTGGTGGAAGCGACGCTGTCGGGTCCATTCGGCATCATCATGAAATGGGCGGACAAATATCGAACGCTGAAAATCCGCACCAATGGCGATACGCCAACCGATGCACGGGTGGCAAGGGAATTTGGCGCGGAGGGTATCGGCCTGTGCCGGACGGAGCACATGTTTTTTGATCCGCAGCGAATTCATCACATGCGGGAGATGATTCTCGCGGGGACGATCGAGGCGCGCAAGGCGGCGCTGGCGAAATTGCTGCCGTATCAGCGGGAAGATTTTCTGGGCATCTTCAAGGAGATGAATGGATTACCGGTGACTATCCGCCTGCTGGATCCGCCGTTGCATGAGTTCCTGCCGCATAACGAAAAAGATCAGCAGGAGCTGGCGCGCAGCCTGAACATGAGCCTTGAGCAGGTGAGGTCGCGCGTGACGCAACTGCACGAGGCGAATCCGATGCTGGGGCACCGGGGCGATCGGCTGGCGGTGACGTATCCGGAGATCCTGGAGATGCAGGTGCAGGCGATTATCGAGGCGGCCTGCCAGGCGAAGAAGGATGGGATCAAGGTTCTGCCGGAGATCATGATCCCGCTGGCGGGGACGAAGAAGGAGCTTGATTACCTGAAGACATTCACGGTGGAGACGGCTGCGCGGGTGATCAGGGAGACGGGCGTCAAGCTGCAATATATGTACGGGACGATGATCGAGGTTCCGCGGGCGGCGGTGACGGCAGATGAGCTGGCGCAAACGGCCGAGTTCTTCAGCTTCGGGACCAACGATCTGACGCAGATGACGTTCGGCTACAGCCGGGATGACGTGAACAGCTTTTTGCCGGACTATCTCAAGAAGGAGATTCTGGAGCGCGATCCTTTCCAGACGCTGGACGTTGGGGGCGTGGGGCAACTGATCGAGATGGCGGTGCGGAAGGGGCGGTCGGTGCGGCCCGATTTGAAATGCGGAATTTGCGGCGAGCATGGGGGAGATCCCAAGAGCATTCATTTTTGCCACAAGGTGGGATTGGATTATGTGAGCTGTTCGCCGTATCGGGTTCCGATCGCGCGATTGGCGGCGGCGCATGCGGCGATTTTGGATGGTGGGAAGGCGAAGAAAAATGGGAGGAAATAACCTCCGCCGCTATGCAAATTACGCTTTGCGGTGCATCCCGCCCTCGTTTTGAAATCCCAGGCGTTCGTAGAACGATGGTTTTAAGGTGAATAAGCAAACGAACGCGCCGCGAGGAACCGATTTTAACGCGGTTTCGAGCAGAGCGGTGCCGATGCGCTGGTTTTGGTGCGATGGCATGACAGCCACATCCTGAATGCAGAAGGCCATGGCGGCGTCGCCGATCATGCGGAGCATGCCTACGGTTTTGGAATCACCGGAATGGGATTCATCGACGGCAATCACGCCGTAGACTGATCCCCGCAGCGCCATCGAAACAATGTCGGCGGTGTGGCCAGTCCAGTTCACGGATTTCACTATTGCCAGGTATTCCTCCAACGTCGGCATTCGCTCGACAATTCGGATATTGGACGGCAGCGCGGTTTGGGCATCGGGAGGTTTTTCATATTTTTCCGGGCCGGCGAAGCGCAATTCATAACCCCATGGATCGCGGACGGTGTATTCGCGCAGGCCCCAGGGTTTGTTTTCGAGCGGGGATACGATTTCGGCTCCGCCGGCGCGATGCAGGGTGTGGAAATCTTCGACGACGTTGACAATGCAAAAATATTGCGTGCCGAGAGCATGGGCTGTCCTGGCGGGGTTGAGGCTGAATTGAATCTGAAGATTATCCCGGCGGACCGCAGCGTGCGTGGGGGGATCTCCCCAAATCCAATCGAGCTCGAATGCGAGAACGCGGGTGTAAAAGTCGACGGCGGCGCGAATGTCCGTGACCGCGAGGATGGGCGATAATCGGGTGATCTTCATGGCGGATTTTTCAGCGGACATTTTGGCTTCCCATATTTTTGGAGAAGAATCGCGCCCAGTTTTCGCCCATGATGGCGGCTATATCTGTGTCGTTAAAGGCCGCGGCGGAAAGGGCGTCGGCGACGCGGGGCAGATCGGCGGAGGTTTCGATTTCGATGGGGATTTGGTCGCGGCCGAGGCCGCCGTCCATGTCGGTACCGAGGCCGACGTGGGCGGCGCTGCCGGCAATATTGCAGATATGCCTGATGTGGCTCGTCACGTCGGCAAGGGTGGCGCGGCGTTTGTTTTGCGCGTCGGGCGGGAGGAGAAATGTATCGTAAAAATTGATGCCGATCATTCCGCCGCGGAAAACAGTTGCGTGGATCATTTCGTCGGAGAGTTGGCGC
>Ga0182015_10004252_pt1 | contig 15515 bp, 13 predicted proteins | sample 712P3MmetaG_FD_120478 | JGI IMG/M metagenome (GOLD analysis project Ga0182015, IMG submission 120478) | Permafrost microbial communities from Stordalen Mire, Sweden - 712P3M metaG | ecosystem: Environmental > Terrestrial > Soil > Wetlands > Permafrost | place: Sweden: Stordalen | collected... | reverse complement strand
TGCCTTGATGACGACATCGCAGGACTGGTGGCCCGCGGACTACGGCCACTATGGGCCGTTGTTCATCCGTATGGCGTGGCATAGCGCGGGCACCTACCGGATCGCTGATGGCCGAGGCGGCGCGGGCTCCGGATCGCAGCGATTTGCGCCCCTCAACAGCTGGCCGGACAATGTGAGTCTTGACAAAGCGCGCCGGCTGCTGTGGCCGATCAAGCAAAAGTATGGCCGGAAACTCTCCTGGGCCGACCTGATGATTCTTACAGGTAACGTTGCACTGGAGTCGATGGGATTCAAGACCTTCGGTTTCGGCGGTGGGCGCGAAGACATCTGGGAGCCGGAAGAAGACATTTATTGGGGGCCTGAGAGCAAGTGGCTGGGAGACGAGCGCTACCGCGGTGCCCGCGAGCTCGATGATCCTTTCGGCGCTGTTCAAATGGGCCTGATCTACGTGAACCCAGAAGGGCCGAACAGCAGACCGGATCCGCTCGCGGCGGCCAAGGACATCCGAGAGACCTTCGCTCGCATGGCGATGAATGACGAGGAGACAGTTGCCCTCATCGCCGGCGGACACACGTTCGGCAAAGCCCATGGCGCTGCCGAACCGAGCACGTATATGGGTCCCGAACCCGAGGGCGCCGGTATCCACGATCAGGGCCTGGGCTGGATCAATACCTTTGGCAGCGGCGCAGGCGCCCACGCGATCACCAGCGGGTTGGAAGGCGCATGGACCAGCAACCCGACCAAGTGGGACAACAACTACTTCGAGAACCTGTTCGGCCATGACTGGGAACTGACGAAGAGTCCCGCCGGCGCTCACCAATGGACTCCCAAGAACGGCGCTGCGGCGGGCACCGTGCCGGATGCCCACGATCCGTCGAAGAAGCACGCACCGATGATGTTCACGACGGACCTGGCACTGAAGCTGGACCCGATCTATGCGCCGATTTCGAAGCGCTTCCATGAGAACCCGCAGGAGCTCGCGGACGCGTTCGCCAAGGCTTGGTTCAAGCTGACGCATCGCGACATGGGGCCTGTTTCGCGCTACCTTGGCCCGCTCGTGCCTGAGCAGCCGCTGCTCTGGCAGGACCCGGTTCCCGCTGTGGATCATGAACTGATCGGGGAGCAAGAAATTGCTGGTCTGAAGGCCAAGATCCTCAAATCGGGACTGTCGATCTCTCAACTGGTCAGCTCTGCCTGGGCGTCGGCATCGACGTTCCGCGGTTCCGACAAGCGCGGCGGTGCAAACGGGGCGCGCGTCTCCCTCGCACCGCAAAGAGATTGGGAAGTGAACCAGCCGGCCGTCTTAGCGAAGACCCTAGAGACGCTGAAAGGGATTCAAAAGGATTTCAATAGCTCGCAGTCCGGCGGTAAAAAGGTCTCGCTTGCCGACTTGATCGTTTTGGGCGGCGACATGGCTATCGAGGAAGCTGCAAAAAAGGCCGGACACGACGTGAAGATTCCCTTCTCGCCGGGGCGCACGGACGCCTCCCAGGAGCAGACCGATGTGCATTCGTTCGCCGTACTGGAGCCGGCCGCAGACGGGTTCCGCAACTACCTCCGGAAGGGACACGAGGGATCGGCGGCTGAGCTGCTGTTGGATCGGGCGAACCTGCTGACGCTGACCGCCCCCGAGATGACGGTTCTGGTTGGTGGCCTGCGCACCCTGGGTGCAAACTTCGGACAGTCCAAACACGGCGTCTTCACCAAGCGGCCCGAGACGTTGACGAACGATTTCTTCGTCAACCTGCTCGACATGAACACGAAGTGGCAGAAGCCCGCCACATCGAAGGGCGTGTTGGAGGGGCGCGACCGGGCGACTGGAGAGCTGAAGTGGACGGGTACCGTCGTTGATCTCCTCTTCGGTTCCAGCTCTCAGCTCCGAGCTCTCGCGGAAGTCTATGCGTGCAGCGACTCCGAGCAGGCCTTTGTGAAGGACTTCGTGGCTGCGTGGAACAAGGTGATGAACCTTGATCGCTTCGACCTTGCCTAAGCTCATGCACCCGGCACAATCAACGTGCAAGGAAGTGCAAGATGGTTATGCTAGTCTCACTGGAGGAGGATCCACTATGAAAGGGATCACTTTGCTGCTGGTCGCCGTTGTAATACTGGCCGGTATTATCGCGTTTACGGCGCCCGCGTCTCTACACGCCGATGACTCGACCGCCCCGGCCTTCGTAACAAAACTTCCCCCCGGATACCGAGACTGGAAGTTGATCTCCGTCTCCCACGAAGCAGGCACCCTGAACAGTCTTTCTGCCATTTTGGGCAACGATGTGGCGATCAAGGCCTACCGCGAGGGGAAGCTTCCATACCCGGACGGCACGATCATTGCCGCTCTGCACTACGGTCACGATCCGTCGGCGGAAAACAACAAAGTCTTTGGCCGAGCCCAATCTTTCGTCCCTGGCCCGACCACGGGCATTCAGTTTATGGTCAAGGACTCCACGAAGTATGCCGCGACGGGCGGCTGGGGGTTCGCTACCTTCAAAGACGGCAAACCCGCCGACGCGGCGTCAATGAAAAGCTGCTTCCCCTGCCACAGTAAGGCCCCGGCTAGCGACCTCGTCTTCACGCATTACGCGCCCTAGATACCGACCACCGGCCCACTACCCCGGACGAGCTAACGGTGTTCTTCGACGCGCTCATGGCCGGATCGCGCAGCTTGCCGCTCATGCTCAGTGCGTGCGTGCAATTCGTGGTGTTCGGGAGCCCGCGTGGCACCCGGGTAACGCCGCACATCAGCGTAAGGATGCACGTAGGTCCTTCGATTCGCCCAGGTCCGGTCCCAGCGCGCGTTGTTGATAAACACGGCGTGGGTGTTCCAGGCAAAACGGTTCACGCCCCATCCCCACGGCCGGAATGCAGCCGTGATGGTCACGCCAAAACGGAAGCCGATGGCGCCGCCAATGAAGAAGCCTGGCCGCGGCGGAGCGAATACAATCAATGGGTCGTAGAAGGGAAGAACGATGAAGGCCGGATTGGCGGGCAGAATCTCAATGTAGGGTCCGTTGTTGACGATAATCTGTGGATTGGTCCGAAGATATCCATACTCCCAGGCTTGGTGGCGCAACCTTTGCACGGCGTCCATCACGTCGGGCTGCTGCGCCAAAAAGGCGTTGCCGAGTTCCTGGGTCCATCCCATGTCGGACGCCAGCATGTCCAAAACCGATGGACATGGAAGCAGCGCCTGTACGCTTGGATCCCACGGCAGATGGTCGTCTGCAATAGCCGCGGCCAGCGCATCGCCTGTTAAATAGTGGTGCTGATCGGCCCACTGGGCAGCGTCCGGGATCTGGTCCGGAAATGTTGCCGCGGCGAAGACCTGGGTCAACAGCGGATCCGGATACAGAGCGATTCGTTGTACTAAGCGATCCAGTTCCTGCGGTGGATATGAAGGCGGCGGTGCCGGCGGCGCCTGAGCGTGCGCAACGGTTGCAAAAGTGGCCGTCAGCAGAAGGGCGGCGAGTCGCTGGCATGTCTTGGCTTGAAGTCCCATTTCGTTCTTCCTCACTGCCTGGGACGGATGCGAGTCACGGCGAGTTACGAGTGGGTGCCTGGCCGAAACATTAAAAGTCCTTGAGAGATAATGTTGACATCGTGGCCGAAACTTACTCCGCGCGGAAGCTGACCGTCGATTCGATCGAAATCGTTCGCCTGGGCGATCGCGCGCACCACACCGAAGTTTCGATCTGCCCGTCCATCGGCAACATCGCTTACGACCTGCGAGTGAATGGCCAGCCGATTCTCATGCCACCTCAGGCATCTCTCCCAGACTGGCAACGGAAACCCTCGCAGGCCGGCATTCCGTTCCTGGCTCCTTGGGCGAATCGCCTGGACGCCGATGCCTATTGGGCCAACGGAAAGCGCTACCTACTGAACCCGGACGCAGTCACACTTGGTCGCGATCCCAATGGCCTGCCGATTCACGGCCTGTTGCTGTTCGCTTCCGCTTGGCAAGTGATGCGGCTGCACGCGGACCAACAGGCCGCCGAGGTCACCAGCCGGCTCGAGTTTTGGAAGCACCCGGAATGGATGGCGCAGTTTCCCTTTGCGCACACCATCGAGATCACGCACCGGCTGGCCGGTGGGGTTTTGGAGGTGCGAACGGCGATTCAAAATCACTCCACCGATTCCATGCCGTTGGTCATCGGGTTTCATCCTTGGTATCAAATCCCTGAAACACCGCGCGATCAGTGGAAGGTGCGACTGCCGGTGCGCGACCACTACGCGCTTTCGCCCAAGCTCATTCCGACGGGCGAAACCAAACCCATGGATCTGCCGGACCCGATTCCGCTGGCCGGACGCGAGTTGGACGACGTGTTTGGCGGTGTGGATTCAAACGGCGAGTTCTCGCTCGAAGCGGCTGGCCGAAAAGTTTCCGTCCAGTTCGGCCCGAAATTTCCGATCGCGGTCGTCTATGCGCCCGAGACGCGCGGCGTGGTGTGTTTCGAGCCCATGACCGGCCTCACCAACGGCTTCAACCTGGCGCACCAGGGGCTCTTCAAAGATTTGCAGAGCATCCCAGCGGGCGGAAATTGGACCGAGAGTTTCTGGATTCGTCCGACAGGTTTTAGTGCTTCAAACTAGTGCGACAAATCGTAAACGAAATAATTGGCCGCGATGCGATACGCCAGCGACGCCCACTTTTCCGCATACTTCGGATCGTCGGCCCATTCCCACGCATCGCCGAGATCCATATTGTGGCAGATGGCGACCATAATGCGGCCCTTGTCGTCGCGAATGCAGCGCCAGTGGGGCACCTTGCCCGTCTCACCGGCCTCATAAGTGATGCCGCTATCGAAAAATTGCGCCCCGGGCACCTGGAAGCGATCCTGCAAGTCGAACAGCGTGTGAAAAATCGGATCGTTATCCGGAATATCCTCAATCTGCCGATCCGGAAAGACCATGCTCATGCTGCGTATGAAAGTGTCCCACTCCCGGACGCCGTGATAAGGTTCGGTGCCGTGAAAGTCATCGCACATGAAGAATCCGCCGCGCAGCAGATACTCGCGCAACTGTTTCGCTTCCGCCTCGCCCAAATACCAGTGCCCCACTTCAACTCCGTAGAGCACGGGCCAGTTGTACACATCGTCGGTACCGTCGAGCGTCACCACTTGTTCGATGGAGCGCGTGTCGATGCGGGTCAGGCGCCGGATGCCGGCCAATAAATGGCGATCCGAGCGCGGGTAGTCCATCGTCCAGTACCCGGGAAAAGCGCTGCCATCGCGCATGGCGAAGCGCACATGGTCGGGATAGCCATAGATATCGGGATAACGCAACCGCGCCCGCACCCATTCCGTCTTTTGTTCCCAGTCCGGCGGCTTCGGAAAGTTGTTGTATTCGATTGCTGGATACTCTTTGAAGGGACGTTGTGCTCGAAGAACGCCCCACGCGGAGAGGATCGCCACAAAACAAAAGGCGAATGTGACGCGAAAACGCATGAACGGCACTGGGGTAATCGAAGAGCTGCGATCTCAGAATAGCACGCCCGCCCGGAAGGAGCGGGGAGCGTCGGGTATATAATTGCCGAGGAGAATGTCCATGACGAAGTTTTCTATTGCCGCGCTGCTCCTTCCCACAGCTTCCCTGATTGCCGCGCCCACGGGCGCCAACACTTGCGACAGTCTTTCCAAACTGAACCTGCCCAACGTTACGATTAACTCGTCACAGAGTGTTGCCGCGGGCGCCTTCACGCCGCCGGCCGCGCCGCCGGGTGGGTTCCCGGTGAATATGGCTCAGTTCAAAGGTCTGCCGGAGTTCTGCCGCGTCATGGCCACCCTCGCGCCATCGAGCGACTCCGACATCAAGATCGAAGTCTGGCTTCCCGCGTCTGGCTGGAATAACGATTTCCAGGCCATCGGCAACGGCGGTTGGAACGGCATCATGGGTTATGGTCCGCTTGCGGAAGGCGTGAAGCGTGGATTTGCCACCGCGGGCACCGACACCGGCCACGCCGGCGGGAGCGCGAGCTTCGCCATAGGGCATCCCGAAAAACTGGCGGATTTCGCCTACCGCGCCGTGCATGAAATGACGGTCACATCCAAGGCCATCATCCAGAATTTCTACGGCAGCGCACCGCGCTATTCCTATTGGAACGGCTGCTCCACTGGCGGCCGTCAGGGCCTGAAGGAAGCACAGAAATTCCCGGCGGATTTCGACGGAATCATCGCTGGCGCGCCAGCCAATTACCAGACCCATCTGCATGTCTGGTCCATCTGGGTGGCGCAGCAAGTGAACAAGTCGCCCGACAGCTCCCTTCCTGCGGCCAAGCTGGCACTCCTGCATCAAGCCGTACTGGCCGCGTGTGATGCGACGGATGGCGTGAAAGACGGCCTGCTAGACGATCCCACCAAGTGCCATTTCGATCCGAAGTCGATCGAGTGCAAGGGTGCGGACTCCGCTGCTTGCCTGACGACCGCGCAGGTGGAGGCGGTGCAAGCGATTTACGCCGGTCCCAAGAATCCTCGTACGGGGAAGGAAGTTTTCCCAACCTTCGAACCCGGAAGCGAACTCGGCTGGAGTATTTTGGCTGGAAAACAAGCAGCTTCGGTAGCCTCCGACAGTTTCAGCTATGTCGTCTACAAAAACCCAGCTTGGGACTGGAAGACAATGAATCTGGACAGCGACGTCGCGCTCCTCGACAAGACCGAGGACGGTTCGATCGACGCCATGGATCCAAATATGAAGGCGTTCTTCGCGCACAAAGGCAAGCTCCTGATGTATCACGGCTGGAGCGACCAGCTCATCGCGCCGCTCAACAGCGTGAATTACTACTCGAGTGTGGTGAAGAATCTGGGCGGCGAGAAAAAGGCATCGGATGACGTCCGGCTCTTCATGGTTCCCGGCATGGCTCATTGCGGCGGCGGGGAAGGACCAAATACTTTTGACCAGGTCGGCGCGATCCAACAGTGGGTGGAGCAAGGTAAGGCGCCCGAGCAAATGATCGCCTCGCACTCCGACAAGGGAACTGTGGATCGCACGCGTCCGCTCTGTCCCTATCCGCAGGTCGCGCGCTATAAAGGAACCGGCAGCACGGACGACGCCGCGAATTTCTCTTGCGCATTACCGCAGTAACGGACCAGCTCAAAGCGCTGTCCAGGAGTGGTAGTCATATCAAGCCACCCGTGAATATCGTACGCTCGTCGACGAAACAAAGTTTGTTGCCAAAAAGATCCGTGCAATAAAAACTGCGTTCGCCCCAGGGTTGTGTCTCGATCGGCCGGAGGATGGAGCCGTTCGGTTGTCCGCTCACGCGCCGGTAGTATTCATCCAGATCGTCTACAGCGAAGTACAAATACTCCGGATTCGGCCTGGCGTCCCAGCCGTCGCCATCAGCCCGCGGATCGAAGCAAGCGAGGATGGCGCTGCCACATCCGAAGTAATGCCGTCCTGGAGAGACCCGAATTCCTGGTTGCTCCAAGACCGCGGAGTAAAAGACTGTGGCGTCCTCGATACTTGATACGGGAACAATCACGCGGAATAAGCGAGCGGATGCCATATGGCTACAACAGTGTATGTTTGTTAGAACCCTTTCACAAGTAGGCACTTTGAAGTACCCTGTTCGTTTGGGGTGCTGAGCATGAGCAAACAGGGCGCAAGCCATGTCGAACGAGACCAGTGTCCCGTTTACGCGGCCATCCAGGTGATTGAGGGTCGCTGGAAGCCGATGATCTTTAGGCGGCTCGGCGATGGCGCCCTCGGATTTGGCGAACTTCGGCGCACGATGCCTGGGGTGACAATCAAGGTGCTGCGGCAACACCTACGGCAACTCGAAGCTGACGGCGTGGTGGCCCGGTCCGTGCTATATAAGCCGGCACTGGGGGTGAGATATCGGCTAACCCAACACGGCCGGACTCTCGGCCCTGTCTTTGAAACGTTGTGGGCGTGGGGCAGGCTGCATCTCGGGCGTGGCGCCCCGGCCCAATCAGTTCGAAACGGAAGTGATAAAGTATGAAATGCTTGGCTAGGCTTGGGCGCCTGGTCTGAGCGATAGCGATCCGGGAGGATTGGCGTATGTCGAAATCCAAGAAGACTTCGGTGGATCGTCGTGGGTTCTTGAAAGGCGCTGCCGCCGGCGCGGCGGCGCTCGTTGCGAAACCTCAGCTCGCCGATGCCCAGCAGACAGCCGCGCCGAACGGCCAGCCAACGGCCCAAAAGCAGGGCATTAATGGCTCGGCGGCCGAGCCCACGCAAGTCGCACTCGCGCGCGAAACCGGTGGCCGTCCCGCGGAATCCTCTCGCGTGATCGAGCATCCTGGCTCGGATTACATGGTGGACGTGATCAAGTCGCTCAACATCGAATATCTCGCCGCCAATCCGGGCTCGACATACGAATCGCTGCACGAGTCGCTCATTAATTATGGCGACAACAAAATGCCCGAGTTTCTGACGGCCTGCCACGAAGAGTCGGCCGTTGCCATGGCCCACGGCTACGCGAAGATCGAAGGCAAGCCGATGATGGCGCTAATTCACGGCGACATCGGGCTACAGCACGCGGCGATGGCGATCTACAACGCCTACGTCGATCGCGTGCCCATCTATATGGTGGTTGGCAATCACTCCGATGGCGCGCGGCGCGCTCCGGGTGTACAGTCGCTGCACAGTGCTCAGGATTTGGGCGCGCTGGTTCGCGACTACACCAAGTGGGACGACGAGCCTCTGTCGCTCGGCCATTTCGCCGAAACGGCGGTGCGTGCCTATAACATTGCGATGACGCCGCCCGGCGGTCCAGTCTTGATCGTCTGCAACGCCGAGATACAGGGCGATCCGATTCAGGGCGCGACCCCGCGTATCCCGAAACTCACTCTGACCACACCGCCCGCTGGCGACATGGCCGCCATTCAGGAAGCCGCGAAACTTCTGATCAATGCCGAGCGCCCGCAGATCATCGCGCAGCGCATGGCGCGCACACCCGAGGGCATGACGCTGCTAGTGGAATTGGCCGAACTGCTGCAAGCGCCGGTCAACAGCCAGGAGCGCATGAATTTCCCAACGCGGCATCCGCTGGCGGGCACTGGCTGGCAGGGCTATCAGCCCGATGTGACGCTGAACCTGGAGGTAGGTGACATTCTTCCGCAAGCTCGTATTGATCGCGCGCGTGGCGCCAAAACCATCCAAATCACCTCGGTCTCCGTCTCCCACAAGAGCAACCTTCAGGACTTCGGACACTACGCCGACATCGATCTCGACATCGGCGCGGATGCTCAGGCGACGCTGCCTGCGCTGATCGAAGAAATCAAGAAAGAGCTCACTGCCGATCGCAAACGGGCGCTCCAGGATCGTGGCGCGAAGCTGGTGGAAGCGCATAAGAAAGCTTGGGAGCGTCAGATTGAGGACGCGCAATACGGTTGGGATTCCAGCCCCATCAGCCTGGCACGCTTAACCGCCGAGCTGTGGCCGCTGATCAAGACCGAAGACTGGTCGCTGGTTTCCCCGCAAGGCTTCGTCGGTAATTGGCCGAACCGGTTGTGGAAATTCGACAAGCATTATCAGTACATCGGTGGGCAGGGTGCGGGTGGCATGGGCTACGGCGCACCGGCTGCTGTGGGCGCCGCTTTGGCAAACCGTAAGCATGGCCGCCTATCTGTCAACATCCAGACCGATGGCGATATGAACTACGCGCCCGGCGTGCTGTGGACCGCCGCGCATCATCGCATCCCGCTACTGACCATCATGCACAACAACCGCGGCTATCATCAGGAAGTGATGTTCGTCGAGCAGCAGGCCGCGTTGCACAATCGCGGCGCGGACCGTTCGCACATCGGAACAAAACTGTGGGATCCGAATATCGATTACGCCAAGATGGCGCAGGCGTACGGCATGCATGGTGAAGGCCCCATCAGCGATCCCAACGATCTGGTCCCGGCGCTCAAGCGCGGCATCGAAATCGTGAAGAAGGGCGAGCCGGTCATGATCGACGTGGTCACCCAGCCGAGGTAACCCAGCCGAGGAATCAATGCAGCGACTACTTTTACTCGCCTTAATCGCGGTCCTAGCCTGCGCACAATCGCCGGCAGGCGACGCAAAACACGGCAAGGAGCTGTTCCTGAGCTTCGGCTGCTACTCCTGCCATAGCTTCGACGGGCACGGCGGCGCGGGCGCTCGGCTGGTTCCCATGCCGCTGAATCAGGCGGGTTTCACGGCGTTCGTTCGCAACGCCGGACGCATGCCGTCGTATTCGTCCAAGGTTCTTCCGGATGAGAAACTCGCGGATATTTACGCCTATATCAAGTCGCTCCCGACTTCGCCGGACGCCAAGAACATCCCGCTAATTCAAGAACTGCTAAAAGAAAACTGAGCCACGGATTGACACAGATGAACACAGATCTGCGTTAATCTGCGTTTATCTGTGGCCAAGTGTCCCCCCGCCTGCCGTCATGATAAAGTATGAGTGTTTCGACCTCAGGGAGGATTCACCATGGCGAGATCCAAGAAGATTTCAGTTGACCGTCGCGGCTTCTTGAAGGGCGCCGCTGCCGGCGCTGCCGCGCTGGTCGCTAGGCCCGAGGCCGCCAAAGCGCAAGACGCGGCGGAAGTTCATCGCCCCGCGACTCCGACTCCCCTGCCGGGCGCCAAGCAGACCGCTTCCGAAACCACGCCGCCACCGCACGTGGACGTATGGACAACCGACCGCCCAGGTTCGGACTTCATGGTCGACGTCATCAAGACGCTGGGCTTCGAATACGTCGCCGCCAACCCCGGCTCCGCCTTCCGCGGCATCCACGAATCGCTCATCAACTACGGCGGCAACAAGGCGCCCGAGCTGCTCACTTGCTGCCACGAAGAATCGTCGATCGCCATGGCGCACGGCTATTACAAGATCGAAGGCAAGCCGATGATGGTGATGGCGCACGGCACTGTCGGCCTACAGCACGCATCGATGGCCATCTACAATGCGTACGCCGATCGCGTACCGGTCTATCTTTTGCTTGGCAATATCCAGGATGGCGCGTGGCGCCGCAGCGATGTCGAATGGGCGCACAGCGTCCAAGACGCCGCTTCGATGGTTCGCGACTACACCAAGTGGGACGATTCGCCGGTGTCGCTGGGAGGTTTCGCCGAATCCGCCGTGCGCGCATACAAGATCGCGATGACCCCGCCCATGGAGCCGATCGTGATCGTGGCAGACGCCGTGTTGCAGGAAGAACCGATTCCCGAAGCCGATCGCGGACGGCTGCAAATTCCCAAACTGACTTTGGCCTCACCGCCCGCGGGCGATTACGGCGCTATCAAGGAAGCCGCGAAAATGCTGGTGGCCGCCGAGAACCCGGTCATCGTGGCGGGCCGCGTGGCGCGCACTCCGGAAGGTATCAATCTGTTGGTCCAACTGGCCGAGACGCTCCAAGCTCCGGTCATCGATCGCAACCTTCGCATGAATTTCCCCACCGCCCATCCGCTCTACGGCGCTGGCACTGTTGGTGGCGCCGATGTTGTGCTCGGTCTGGAAGTGCCCGACATGTGGCAGGTCACGCACACCCAAACGCCGGTGAACAAGATGGGCATGGAGTCCAAACGCGTCACCAAGCCGGGCGCGAAGGTGATCACGATCTTCGCCGGCGACCTTTTCGGCAAGAGCAACTATCAGGATTTCGGCCGCTACGACGAAGTGGATCTGGCCATCGCGGCGGATGCCCAAGCGACTTTACCGATGTTGATCGACGAATGCCGCAAGCTGATCACGGCCGATCGCAAGGCCGTGATTCAAGCACGGGCGGCGAAACTCGCCGAGGTGAGCAGACGCAATCGAGAGCGCGACATCGAGCAGGCCGCTTGGGGCTGGGACGCGAGCCCAGTGACCACCGCCCGCATGGCTGCTGAGCTGTGGAATCAGATCAAGACTGAAGACTGGTCGCTGGTATCGGATGTGACTTTCGTCTCGTGGTGGCCGAGGCGTCTGTGGGATTTCGACAAGCCCTATCACTTCATCGGCGGGCACGGCGCTTACGGCGTCGGCTATGGCGCTCCAGCGGCCGTTGGCGCGGCGCTAGCCAACAAGAAGCACGGGCGCATCAGCGTCAACATTCAGTGCGACGGCGATTTGAACTACGCCCCCGGCGTTCTCTGGACAGCCGCGCATCATCGCATTCCGATGCTGAACATCATGCACAACAATCGCGCCTATCATCAGGAACTGATGTACGTCGAAGACATGGCCGCTCGCGCCCGCCGAGGCGTGGACCGGGCCGGGATCGGCACCGCGATTACAGATCCGAATATCGATTACGCGATGATGGCCAAGGCCTACGGCATGTTCAGCGAAGGTCCCATCGAGAATCCCAACGATCTCGGCCCGGCCATCAAGCGTGCTATCGAAGTGGTGAAGAAGGGCGAGCCGGCCATGATCGACGTGGTCACGCAACCGAGGTAACCATGAAGCCACTTGTTTTCGCTGCGGCCTTCTCAGCCGCCACACTGCTCGCGCAAGGTGCGGCCCCAGACGCGGCCAACGGTAAGAAGCTGTTCCTCCGTGACGGTTGCTATGAGTGCCATGGCTACGCGGGGCAAGGCGGCAGGGACGGTGCGCGAATCGCGGTGATCGGCCTGAACGCGCAAGGGCTGATCCACTACGTGCGGGCTCCCGCCGGCGCAATGCCCGCCTACACTGACAAAGTGATCACCGATCAGGAGCTGACGGACATCCACGCGTACTTGCAGACCATGGCCAAGGCTAAGCCGGCGAAAGATATTCCACTGCTGAACGACCTGTATAAGAAGTAAGCAGCCGCGCGCTATCTCCCGGCCAGCACGGCCAAACCAGCGCTCGTGATCTGCTCGTCTTCCGCCGATTTGACGCCCGAAACGCCGATCCCGCCCACGCATTCGCCTTCGTACAGAATTGGAAGCCCGCCTTGCACCGGCAGCCTGCCCGGAAACATTAACGTGGCCGCGCGTTCTTTGGTAATGTCCTCAAGAACCTTCGTCGGAACACGCGAGAGCGCTGCAGTGCGCGCTTTCATCGTCGCGATTTCAGGGCTCGGTAACGTCGCTCCATCCATGCGCTCGAGGTGCAGTAGATACCCGCCTTCATCCACCACCGCGATGCTGACCTTCCAATTGTTCTTGACCGCCTCCAGTTTAGCGGCCGTCACGATGGCGTGCGCTTCCGCGGATGTTAGGCTGAATTTCTGACGCATGTTCTTATGATACTTCCCACTTCCATGGGTCCCTGGCAAGCAGTAGTCGCATTCGGCTCCGCCTTCGTGGCCGGGGCCATCAACTCCGTGGCGGGCGGCGGAACGCTACTCACGTTTCCCACTTTGATCTGGCTCGGGTTGCCTTCCATCAACGCGAACGCCACCAGCACAGTTGCGATCTGGCCTGGCACGGTTGGGACCATCTGGGGTTATCGCCAAGAACTGCGAACGTCCAGCCCCCGCATGCTGGCTCTAGCCGCGCCCAGTGTCGTCGGAGGCATTCTCGGCGCCCTGTTGCTGAATCACACGCCGCCGGCCGTCTTCGATGCGCTGGTGCCATTTCTGATCCTCTTCGCCACGCTGCTGTTCATGGTCCAGGAGCCGATTCAGAGGCGGCTGAAGATTTCAAATCCCGAGTCGCATATGTCATCGCACAAATCCACGCGGTGGCTCATGGGCGCGATGACGTTTCAGCTCTTCGTGGCGCTGTACGGCGGCTACTTCGGCGCGGGTATCGGCATTCTGATGCTGGCGGCGCTCAGCGTGCTCGGCTTCACCGACATTCATCAGATGAACGGGCTGAAAGCGCTGCTCGGCGCGAGCATCAACGGCGTGGCGGCAATCTATTTCATCTGGGCGCGCATGGTGTGCTGGCCCGAGTTCGTGGTGATGGTGATCGGCGCCATCATCGGCGGATACGGCGGCGCACTCATCGCGAGGCGGATCGGAGGGGCTGCCGTGCGGCGCATTGTCATCATCGTTGGCCTTTCGATGGCCGCGTCGATGTTTATAAAGTTCTTACGCTAGTGGCTTATTTCAGCTCCGCGATCATCCCCGGCACGCTCCATTGCTGTTGCAGGCTGCCCGGCGCCCATTTGTACTCGTCGGTCATCACCTTTGCGATCTCATCCTGGCTCTTGCCTTCATGCACCAGGCCGGTCACTCGATTGCGCAGCTTCTCCACATTGTTGCGATAGGTCAGCAGGCCCGCTTTGTTCGTCACCGCGCCATGGCCCGGAATCACCGTGTCGAAATCGAGCTTGAGCGCGGAATCTAGCGTCTTGGTCCACTCCACAACGCTCCCGCCGCCGTTATAGTCGATGAGCGGACTGGTACCCGCCATCAGATCGCCGGTGTGAAGCGTGCGCAGCGCCGGGAAGTAAATCACCGCGTCGCCATTGGTGTGGCCGCGCCCGTAGTAATACGCGCGCACTTCCTTGCCGCCCAAATAGACCGCGGTCTCGGTGGTGAAAGTGATCCGCGCGGGGCTCATGCCGGGCGCCGCGTTGGACTGTTTGTGCTCCAGGATGTTGGTCCGTGCCATCGCGGTGGAAATGATCTCAGCCGTCGGCAGAAACTTGGTGTTCCCGCCGCTGTGGTCCGAGTGATAGTGGGTATTGATGATGTACTTAATCGGCTGATTGGTGACGCTCTTCACCTGGTCCACGATGCCTTGATGATCCTGATCGAATTTGTCGTCGATCAGGATGACGCCTTCGTCGGTGATGTAGACCGCGACGTTGCCTCCATCGCCTTCGATCTCATAAAGATCGTCCTTCACTTTGTTGAGCGTGAGTTTCGCAGGCTGCGGCTGGTTCTGGGTGTATGCGATCCAGGCCAGCGTCAGGAACAGCACTGCGGCGGAAATGCGGGTAAGGAGTGTTCGGGACACATGTATTCGGATCATTGCCGGACACTATATCAAAATCACCGGGGCTGTATCAAAGCAGGCGGCTTCAGATTTTTCTCCAACAGATCGAAAATCCGTTTGTACTCGTCCGCCCAGCTCGACGGCTCAACGAATCCATGGTTCTCCACCGGATACACGGCCAGCTCCCAATTCTCCTTGTGCAGCTCGATCAGCTTCTGCGCCAGCTCCACGGTGTCCTGAAAGTGCACGTTTGTGTCCGCCATGCCGTGGCAGATGAGCAGCGCGCCTTTCAGACCCTGCGCGAAGTAAATTGGTGACGACCGTTTGTACGCTTCGGTATCCGTCTGCGGAAGATTCAAAATGTTCGAAGTGTATTCGTCGTTGTAATTCGCCCAGTTTGTAACCGGCCGCAGCGCCGCGCCCGCCGCGAACACATCCGGCTGGCTGAACATCGCCATCAGCGTGATAAAGCCGCCATAGCTGCCGCCGTAAATGCCGATGCGTCTCGGATCGGTGCCGTACTGCGACACCATCCAGCGCGCGGCATCGATGTTGTCGTCCAGATCCTTGCCGCCCATGTGCTGGTAGATCGCGGTGCGCCAGTCGCGCCCGTAGCCGGCGGATCCCCTGTAATCGACATCCGCAACAAGATAGCCGTGCTCCATCAACAGCTGGTGGAACATGTACTCGTGCGCGTAATACGACCACCAGCGGTGCACGTTTTGCAAATA